>ERZ1740059.1602-NODE-1602-length-11351-cov-8.151027_pt1 | contig 11351 bp, 6 predicted proteins | sample MGYA00581744_ERZ1740059 | MGnify/ENA primary metagenome ERZ1740059 (study PRJEB43018, sample SAMN04849738) | marine metagenome | isolation source: floating plastic debris | place: Pacific Ocean | collected 2008-08-28 | study: EMG produced TPA metagenomics... | reverse complement strand
GAACAGTGAATGAGATCGAAAAATTATGGTCAGATGAGTAAAACTGGGTTATGACACCATCGTCCACTTTGGGCTCTATTGGGTATCCACGTTCCATGAATAGAATTTCTGGTTTATTTAGTGATTTGTTGGTTAAATTATTTGAATTTCAGACGCCCATGCAAGCAGTGCCACAGAACAGCGATAAATGGTGAAACGGAACAGTATCTTCTATCGTTTCTAGTAAAACAGAATTTTTATTCTTGAAGTTTGCTACATTTCAGAAGTGTATTATGATGTTCTTCTTTTCCTCTTGTGAGTTCTCCTCCATATTCTAGTACAGATGTTATTCTCTAGAATAACGGTTTGATAGTCAATATCTAATTTAGAGTAGAATATCCAACAACGCGTTATTTTGGAATTCCCAGCCCTGCTCGGTCAAATATAGCGTATATGATCTTGGTTTCTGAAACTTCCGGAATGCATTGTGGGATGGTTGGTGGTTCCTTAGTCCTATTGCCATGATTTTTTTCGGTTTTGTCATGGTCCTGGCACAGGCAGACACCATCATTTTGGACATTCAATAAAAAAGTTTTATGCAAACACGGCAGACGCTTTGAATCAGATATTTGACCTGAATCAACCAGTTTTTATTCCTGACACCTGGTGTTTGTCGAGGCCTGCAATGGTCAGCGTTCACCCCGTAACCTGAAACTGCTGTAAACAGAATCACTGTTCAGCCCGATCACTCTCAGGGCATGGCACTGGTTGATGATTCCATGGTTTTGAAGTTAGCTTCGCCAGAAGTGTAAAGAAAGGTTTCTTTTACTGTGCATAAATCTTTTGATATTTTATTGGCCAAGCTGGCGCAAAATTATTGTGAAATCCATCTAATGAGATTTCTACAAGACACCATCTGCAGATTTTCCCAGACTCTGGTCAGCCTCTCACCATAGACAAGTATCTTCAAGTTACATTCAAAATTTAGTAGCCAATTACAGAGAGGAAATTTGCTTTTGTATAGCTAGGTGAACCCTTGAGAAACTACCCAGTCAGTCAACGTATTGTCCATTCATAGACGAGGCATGCCTCCTCCAGGCCCGCTGGTGGTGGGGCTGAGTCACTCGCCCTACAGATTCAGATTGCGTTTCTATAAATAGCTTTGTGTCTCTAAGCTTGATTGATGTTAGGTCTCATATGTGACAGTAAATCATCTTGCAATAATTTGATTGAAAATTGAACAATATTATCACAAAAGCTTATGGGAATAATGGGTGAATGTTGCTAGGTCAACCAGAGGTTTTACTTTGCCAGTCCAATATAAAGTTTGATTCATACATCTGTAGGTTTTACCATTCTTGAGTGGATTTTAGTCGCTGCTCTAAAAACGTTTCGTCAAACCTACTTTGCCGGAAATAGAAACCATTGTCTCATTAGCCAACGGGAAGGAAGTGCTAAATACTACGTGTTTAATTTAAACATTAACGGTTTTACGTCCGTGGTGGGCGTCCTACGTGATTTCATTTTCAATTTCTCTTTTCTCCAGTGTGGTTCTTAATAAAGTGGCACACCCTAATCAAAATACAGTTAACATATCTTGACTGTATAATGTCTTAAAACATCTGACTACCAAAATTCCTGTATTATGCTTCAAATCAAAAACTTACTGGACATTCCAAGAATACAGAGAGTATGCCTTGGCAAGTCTTTTTCCGCTACCGAGCCAAGATTTGATAGACAATTTTCTAGATAGCAACTGAATTTTAACGAAGCTACAAAGGATTGATTATGGTACTGCACGTTGCAGACAATAAATTCATGCCTACTGGTACTTGATCATTGTTTTGTGTAATAAAGAATTTGAGATTTTTACCATGATCAATGCTCTTGCACGTAAAGACAATGGTAACCAGGTTCTCTGCCAGATTTCTGAATGTCAATCAAAGTAAAGCCTATGTTTTTGGTCAAAACTGTTATTGAAAATGATCAATTTCATATTGGGTTAATTACTGGTATACCGGGTAATGACACAATTGATCACAAAACAGGAATTTTGGCACGCTGAAGCCACATATAGGTGGTGCCCTTTTCTTTTGGCAATCATTGGAAGTTGGTGACAAGAACATAATTAAAATTTCTACCTTTTTGATAATTATCTTGTCCTTTTTTTTCATTACAAGATATTCTTCTCCAGATATGGGTTCATTTATGTTATTACAAAAGGTAAAAAAAATTCATCAACAACCGTGTCATATCCATCTACCTTATCGGCATTGTCAAAATGCTCCCCAGGTATCAGAAAGCATGCAAATGGTCTCCAGGTCATCGACCATGCAAAAGGTAATATTTTTCGCAATGTTTAATAACCAATAGCCCCAAAAAGTTCTTATACAATGTGGTCAAGGTTTTGGCTCCATGAACTGAAATGAGTGCAGTGGTCGAGTATTGAATATTATGACAAGCACGTACCCTAGATTAGGGTGGGACGGTCTATATTGTGTAATATATGATATGTTTTTGGTTTGTGACCTTGTCCGCAATGACTTCATCAGTTATCAATTCGGCAGGTATGCCTATCATTCCTTGATCTTATTATAGAGCTATAGTATAGGCCCTGTCCCTGCCTGCAAGACAAACCATTTCAAAGTCTATTCCCCGATATGCATTTCATGTGCAGGTATATAAGACTTTTACAGGTACTGTCGTGCACTGACAATACGAGAAAAGTTTGCGTCTTTCACATGGCCCTTCATGTTAATCTACGGAAGAAGTTATATAAACAACACTAGACTCCTCGCCCCTAACTATCCACTCATTGTGATCATCAATATGAGGCATTTACAAAGCACTCTACACTGTCTCTCATTCATATTAGTGTTTGGCGCCACGGCTTTCAGTTTTCTCCGTTGTAGTTACACATAGTAGGCTCAGACATGTCATCATTTATGAGGGAGCGTTAGAAGAAAACACGGGGTTTTTGCGCAAAATTTGTGCTCATACGGGATTCTTTCATCCACCTCCTTTACTCCTTGATCTTCTCTTTTCTCATTTATGGTTACTTTGGAGTTATTCAGTAATGATGCCATTCTGATATAATGTATCATGTGCATATATTATTATCCCAAGATGCTCACGCCAAGAATGTAGCCCTGTCGCGTCAATATTCACTTTGTACTGCACTTGTACTGCCTATTCCTAATGCCACCCTCAATAACACCATTTGTTTGATGCCTTTTTAAACCAAGCGTTAGCAAACAGTGACGTTTATTATCATGTGAGGCACTTTAAAAACATCTATGCTGTCAGCTGAAAAAAAATCGGTTGACAAATGCTACCTAAACAACCTTGATAGGTGCTTATCTAACATAATTCGAAGTTTTCCCTGTCCATTCTTATAGAAAAGCATTGTCGTCAGTGCATACGCGTGTGCTTGGGGCTGTGCCAAGGTAGTACGTCGTAGGATTCGTTCTTGTTTCAGTTGTGTATCTTGAACTTTTTCAGTTGTTTAGAATTGCAAGCTGCCAACAAGTCACAAACTTTCAATTGTACACTTGGATAGTTTTGTCTCTTTCAGATACTTAGCTTGCAGCAAATTGTCCTTAGCAAAGTGCAGCAACTGGAGTTTTGATTACATAATCTTTTGTTCATAAATTAAACCTTTGTTTTGTTTTCCATGTGCATGAAACGTCCCTGGTTTGTTACAAAAACATAAATAGGAGCACAAATATAACGTAACAGGGTGCCCCAAACAAAAATTATAGTCAGCGATTTTTTACAAAGCATGACCTAATCAAAAGATCCGTACATAATCATGATTGGCAACTGGTTAAAGTGTAGTGTCGATAGATGATGACTTTAACCCCTGGCTTTCCCACTGCCAAAAATTTGATCATGTAAAAAAAATTAATACCACTCTCATCCGCTTTCATATCATACTGGCATTTTTTAATTTCTAATAAAACACTTTTTACTATATCCAATGAAGGCTTAACCAATGCAAACTGGCACTACCATTTAATCTAAAAATTCTTTACCCTATACCAATAAATGAGGTTACCTAATGAAGTCCTGTCAAATCTGCCTGACTGAGATGAATGATGGTTTAGTTTGTAATCATCAGGTTCAAGTGCTGACACATCTACTAATGCAGCTACTAAGCATTTTGTATGTCAGCCGTACCTAGGTAGCACCTAGTGGTAATCAAGTGTTCAGTGAAGGAATTTGGACAACCATCACAATTCTTTTGTTTTAAATGAGGGGTAATAGCTGGCACACCAGAGCACTTGAGATTTAAGATACATACACACTCTATAGCCAGTCAAAGTAGAGAGTTTTCGAACGTAAACCAGTGAGTGAGTGACTGTCTTTGTTTTCAGCTGGCTTTCAGTATGTGTTCAATCAAAAGTTGTCAATATCCATCAGACATTTGATGAGTAATGAGCCCGTCTCAACTGATCAATAAGGTAACCACAGAACTGAACTCAGCCAGTGTCAGGTCTGATTGAGGATCTACCAAAACCATGTCAGTAACCGAACCAAGACATTGTCTGACCTGGCAATATACAAACACCTAAACCACATTCATACTACCCATAAGAATTACCAACAATCTGCCGACACCACACAATCTACAATCTGTACTTAGTATTGTGTGAGAAAATTCCACTTGCTCCTATCTTGCATCGAAACCTTCACCATCCGATGGCATCCAATGGATGGAAGACAGGTTGACCCCTATTATTCAACAGTGAGGTTAGATGTTTGTGAATATGAACCAATGAAAAACGTAGAATTGGAAAGTAGATCGATCCCAGATTGTTATCAATTTAATCATAATATCTACGCTGTACTTGCACTTCATACACTACCTAGCCATGCATCATGATAGTATTATGTATCCCAGTCCCACAATGCAATGTTGTTTCCTATTACTTATGTCCCCTGAAGTGGTTACATGCAATATGTAGGCCTATTGTCTGTAAAATATTATACCTATTTTCATTGCCGTAGGCCTGCAAAGCCCTGAATTCTATGGAGAAAATTGTCTAAATGGATTTAACGATATTAAATTACGTTTTGTACTGCTGATTTAAAAATAAAAAACAAACAGCTGCAAATAATCCTAGAGAATTGGCTTCGAACTGGTTATCGACAGGGCAGTGCCTGCTGTTGCTTTTATATCGAAAAGATACCGTTTCTGGGATAGTTGTTGGGCAGTATTAAACTGACCGTGATCATTATTTTTGAGACAATCGGTGGTGATTTTTGTCTGCATTTGAGTCTGAGTCAGGTATATAAGATATTTATCAGTGTATTATCTAACCCATTCTACCAGCTTGGCAAAGTAGCGTGGTTTTTGTCAATAGTTCGATTCCATGCCTCGCAATACATGTACACTTTGTATACACTTATAAATCTGGTAGTTGACAAAATAGCAAATAACCTTAGTGAAAGTTATTGCTCCAGCGATGATGTTAACATGTATTGATCATAATTCTCTCTGAAATAGCAAAACAGATGTTTTTTACGTTTATCCCACAAATGTTATGTTACGTTTTTCGTTGACTTACTATGCTTTCATATACCCAAAAAGAAATCACTCCAACTACACAATACCTTCAGTATTTGATGTGTCACAACATTTTTGTCACTGGGTTGGACTTGTAAACATGTTGTTTTGATGACAAATGAAGTTTTTTCGGGATATTCATCATTATTTTTCAGGTTTGTATGTACAGCCTAGAGGAGTAGTGGTAATTTTTGTGGCCAAATTCCCATACTTTCTCATCAGCAGGTTATGATGCTAATGTTCTTAGAAACAAAAGTTAAAAAGCTAGTTTCAATATTTTGGTCAACCCTTGGAACTGAGGTATTTCTTTCTTAATCATCGACGTCAAAAGAAACCACCATTGTTTCCAATATTTTTTGCATCATGTTATCCAACAATCGAAGTATAAAAAAATAGGAAAATTTCATTTGTGCAAGTTTTTGTCTGTTTTACCATCCACATGGTAACTCGGTTTGCCCAATCATCAGCGGTAGGCTTATTCTTGTTTCTGTATGGCTGAGAAGCATCAATGTCAAAAATAAATCTGGTAGCCGCACCGTTGCTGATAATCAAGAGTGAAAGTGGTGAGGAATGAGTCATTTCATTATAATCTGGCATTGTTTGAAATTCCACAAGGACGGCATTCAATTGCCGGCTTCTCAAATGTACCCAGCAGCTGTGAGGATGGTAAACCAACAAGAAAAGCCACAAGATGCCTAAACAAGAAAACAGGTGAATTGGGAATACACCGTACGATTCTTGTCAACGCAAAAGTATTGATCTAAACAATAGAGTGGTCAATGCAGAAGGTGATATCGATTTGTAATTTTTTGATGTCTTTGTGTATGGCGTTGCCATGACAACAGCATTAATGGTCATTTGTCTGCTGCCAGATTCACCACATCAATGCTCACTGCTGATTGGCCATTGCTATCGAAAAAGCTGACACCTGATTGGATGCTGTTATCAGAAGCTTGTTAGTTTTCGGCCATGTGTGATGTGCAAAGTCGATGGAGGTAATTACGGTGATAAATTAGCTATGTTGCCAGCTGACGGACATCTGCCCGGTAAATTTTACTACAAAATGCCGTTGCAACATCTACCATCGTCCTCTAAAGAAGCGAGAATTACTGCTAAAGCTTTGTTGTCCTATCACTGTGCTTTTCAACTGTTTACAGTCGATGTGTTTTAAAAAAATGCTAGGAAATGAAAGTTATACGGCACCCTATTGTCTGTACGCATTGCATGCATGCTGCTTTGGCTATGTGCGTCTTGATATAAAACTTTCACCATGTCTTAAACCACTGCAGGTGGAAGGAGACTGACACGCTCTAAAGATTTTTATCTCATCTTCACAGTCTGCTTAGAGGAGAAGGCAAGATGCTGTATTTAGTTTAAAACGGGCATTAAAATAGTAAAATGCGTTAGATAATAGGTTGTTGCATTAGGCTATTAGCGGCAATTCTATCGTTTCCTGAATCAATTGACCTCCCAAAAAAACCATCAAGATTTAGCTGTTGCAATGATGGGGTTAATAAAATGCAAATAAAATTCCTTTATTTTTAACGCTTTTGCTCCTTCATGCAGTGTTAGTTTTTAAATAATGTAGTTAGACATTATAGGTTTAAGACTCGTTATGGAGATTTTTGAGCATATTTTATTATATCCTGACACAAAACTACAACAACCATGATTTCTTAATTCCTCGGAGCATTGTTTATAGAAATTGAGGCATATCCATATCACTCATAGTAGATATTTTGTAGATGGTTGCCAGAAACAATAAAACGCTTGACAGGCGACAGGCAATATTTCTTGCTTTCGCTCATGATTTTTACATGGTTTTATGATCAGATTGTCTGATATTTCATATCATCAACCTTATTGCACTCTGTCTTGTGAACCATTATAACTTCCAAGATTAAATGAAGATTATTAGACGGCTTAAAACATGAAGACTGGATGCTGTTTTCTCATTGCTCGTTCGGTATTTTGGAAATCTCAACTGAAATAAACAGCGCTTTGGTGATGTCGTATCACAACAAGGCCATCTTCAAGCCCAAGGCAAATTGCCCTTGTGCCAAATAGTTCAGTTAAAAAATCAACCACACTTTAATTGTTGTCAAATCCGTGTGTGTTTGAGAGGTTAATAAAATATGCAAAATACTGTGTTTTGCTAATCATTGGTAAAGACTTGTCTTTTATCAGTAATCCTCGCTCTGTAAGTAAATTAGCATATTTGATAAGTAACCTTAGGACACTAGGTGTTTATGGTTATTTTTATGAATTTATTTTTAAACAATGCTGAAATAATTTGCAGTTTGAATTCAGCTAATAAGAAATAAAAAAAAGGAATGCAAAAGTAGAGATTTTCTGTGCACGCTTCGACCAAAAAAAGCTCTGGTTTAAGCATGGAAAAGATTAAGCCTGATGCCGCAGAAATAGTCTAAACTAGCTACAATGATAAATAAGAATTGCCAAATAAAGCTCTGTACCATAAAAATAACAGAAAAAATAAATAGCTTGCAGAATTCTTTTACTGACAGTATAGGAAAATACAATATAATAACAATATTTATGGATAAAACTTTGGATTATATTGAAAGGAACTTTTGTACAAATTGTTGAATGAATTGAATTTGATATAGAACAGAAACCGATTGAACAGTACGGATATATAATGGATATAATTCTTAGAAACAAAAAAATGAAGACTTTGACCAAAATAAATAGCAGAGACTTACATCAAATGTTACTATTTACAGAGATTAGTGAAAAAGAATGATTAAATTGATTGACTAAAATTTAGATTGGAATGTGATCGTATGTCTTGCCCTGTAGCCCTAAAGAAATGTATGTACACAAGATTAAGGCAAATAAAAGCAGCATTAAGCTGGTAAAACCCTACACCACATCATACCTCATGCTTTCTCCAAAAATAATCTAAAACTTTGGACCCAAAAATTCATCGCTACAATGTTCCGTTTGGGGGGCTCAGCATCGAGACTGATTTTGCGTTAGTTGTGCTATGGTGTGGGGCTGATATTGGGGGGTAAGTTGTTGATAGCCACCTGTGTTTGTGGGTAGGGTGTAGCCTGACATAGCGTCATAGTGCTGCGGCGCAGAGGGGGACGATTGAGGAGAGGTTTTGTAAATCTGATGGGACATTGATGTCATACCTAACTGTCCACCGGCCTGACTGTTTATAGATTGGCTATTGATGACATTCATGCCTAGAGTTTGTTGGTGCTGACTATTTATCATATCAGGTTGCGCTGACCTGCCCATAGCACTGAGACTGTCCATGTGACTAGGTACAGCTGCTGCGGAGAGCGTGTTAGTGTCTATTTGTTGTGGTGTTGTGCTCGATGGCACTGGAGAATGGTTCTCTAAGTGATTAGCCATAGCTGGAGGGCTGTATCTAGGTGAGAAGCTCTCAGTTCTGCCTGGAACACATGAGCCGGCTGTGCCAGGAGAGTTAGCGGTGGGTATCTTAGGTTGATTAGCTGAGGTTGGGGTAGGAGATGATACAGAGTCGTGGCTATTAGGTGAGGTGGCTCGATTGTCTGTGTTACTAGTGCTAGTCGCTGGCAGGCTCTCCTCAGAGTCGCTTGGGTAGATCAAGTCTCCATTCTGTGAATACAGAGGAGTCATTCGCTTCTCCTGAAATAATAGGAAAATCGAAACATTAGCAATTAGTCATTTTGATTAAAATATCCTTATTTCCACCTGAAGGATGACCAATATTCATTTTAAAACAAGGAAAAATATTCTGTTTGCTGGAATTTTTGCCACCTTTCAACCAAAAGTTCAGCTCATAATTAATAGTTTTCAATTGCGGTGAAGGTTTTGTAGTTGTGCTGAGAGCTTTTGTGAAGCACTGCTAATATTCTCGTACCTCTGATGGATGATAACCCACTCAATTTTCAGCCCTGCCATTTTCCTACAGGCCCCTGGCCTTCCTCCTCTTTATATAAGATTAATTGGCACTGCAGTCCACCACCACTGAGGCGTTCTTGGATCTGGCAAGCCAGTTAAAGGAGAGGATACTGTTTAACCGTTTAATCTCACTGGTCCTGATCAGGTCTAAGTGACCAATAATTACTGAGAAGTGAAGATGATCTGATTTTGGGTGGATTGATCACGTTTGGAAGCCTATTAGGAAGATGTGTTGTTGCCCCAAATTTGTTTAGGCTGGTACAGACGGACCTGCAGAGCAGCTTTGTTGACTCGACAATATTTGATTGTAATGCTTACCTTCTGTCTTCTGTTGCAGAACCAAACTCGCACAACTTCTTTCTCCAGCTGTAGAGTGTTGGCCAGGTTAGCGATGTCTTGAGCTGAGGGCTTGCTGTGCTTCTGAAAGTGATTCTCTAGAACTGACTTGACACTGACTTCAATGCTCGTTCTCTTCTTGCGCTTGCGACCCTGAGTTGTGATTTTGTCTACGGTGGTTGGAGATCCGTTCAAGCTATCTGCCTCCTCCAGCCATCTTTGCAGGAGAGGTTTCAGCTTGCACATGTTTTTGAAGCTGAGCTGGAGAGCTTCAAACCTACAGATGGTTGTTTGAGAGAACACGTTACCATAGAGGTTACCAAGGGCTAGACCTACATCAGCCTGGGTGAAGCCTAGTTTGATTCTTCGCTGCTTGAACTGTTTGGCAAAGTTTTCGAGGTCTTCATTGCTTGGAGACTCTTCCTCGAAGGGGTCCCTGTACTCAGGGTAGTCTGAGGGGAGAGGTGTCTGATAGCTTGTCTGAGTTGAGGACAAGTAGGGTGCACATGAACTAGCCCAGTTAGGGTTCATCCCTGCAGCCATCGACGTTGCAGCTCTGTAAAATAAATAAAAGTAAACCATATCAGTGTTTGCACTAGTTTTAGGGCTCAGACAAAATTCCAATTATTAATTTTTATCTCGTGACTGGTTTTTTTTAATATAAATAAACATTGGTTTTTTCTAAAGCCAGACTAATTAAAGTCAGACTCATCATGTCAGTCAAGGAAATTAACTCTGCACCCTCCCTACAGGCTTTAGCAGTACTGTGTATGCGAAATAATGCCGTAAAATTCTGCCCTTCAGGCTACAAAGCAATTTTTAAGACAGACCAATTATTTCAATAATGAATCATTTGAAAGTTAATTGGTCACTCTACCATGAGTTTGATTATTTTAGTATCTGATATTATTTATTGCTCAAAGGTTATCGCTATTGAAAAATTGAAAATATTGAGACTTATTGTTTTAATCAGCAATTAAGTCTTGTTTTACACCCTCTGGCCTGTTAATCCTTTTGATAAACCTCTTGAGGCGTCCGTAGACTTTTATTCAGATTTTTACACCGCTATCAGTGAGTAATAATTACGGTTTTCAGTGCCACGCTTTTAATATCTATCTTCACACCGTTATTTTTTTGTTTTTGCCTCGAATGTGGTGTTTAGACAAGCACCCACTTGGCACAGTGATCTAAACAGCAGAAAAGGTGATAATTGACCGATGTAATGAGGGAGTGATTGAGTTAGACTCTCACCACAATTGAGTAATACCCTCTTATTTAGAAGTCAAGGGCTTTCTAAACTGTTAACTTTCTTGTGTTCAGCTGAACCATCCCTGCTATTAGAAGACTACAAAGTTACAGCGATACTGTTAACTGGACTCCCAACAAGACTGGAAAGAACTGATAGATTTAGTAGCTAAAAGTTTGCCAAAAGCATCTGCGTCCTATTATTCATCTCAACTCAAAAAACACGTCAAATTATGTTGTTTGATGTGCTCTAAATCTTGAGAGCTTTAGCCATATAATTCTATGGCTGCAGTGTTGAAATCAC
>ERZ1740059.1601-NODE-1601-length-11354-cov-3.522790_pt1 | contig 11354 bp, 11 predicted proteins | sample MGYA00581744_ERZ1740059 | MGnify/ENA primary metagenome ERZ1740059 (study PRJEB43018, sample SAMN04849738) | marine metagenome | isolation source: floating plastic debris | place: Pacific Ocean | collected 2008-08-28 | study: EMG produced TPA metagenomics... | reverse complement strand
TAGTTTATATTCACCAATTCCTCAAATTTCAGGAATTGGGCAATTAAAAATCCCTATAATAAGAAATAGTAAGTTTACCTACAGTGCTAACAAATGGGGATTGAGCAAAAAGAATACCGTCAACGTCAGCAAGAAGTTATGTCTAAAATTGGCGGAGGTACAGCAATTTTTCGGAGTGCGCCATTGGCTACTATGCACAATGATGTAGAGTATACTTACCGCCAAGAAAGTAGTTTTTATTACCTTACAGGATTTAATGAGCCAGAAGCAGTAGCGGTATTTGCTCCCCATCACAAAGAGCATCAGTATATTTTGTTCGTTCAACCCAAAGATCCTGAAAAAGAAACTTGGACTGGCTATCGCTGTGGTGTCGAAGCAGCCAAAGAAATTTATGGTGCAGATGAAGCATATCCCATCGCAGAATTAAATGAAAAGTTACCTCAATATTTAGTCAACGCCGATCGCATTTACTATCATCTAGGTAGTGAGGACTGCTTTAACAATATCGTCATTGCTCATTGGCTAAAACTTATGCGGGGTTATCAAAGAAGGGGTCAAGCACCTTTAGCCATTGAAGATACTCGTCCCCTAACTTTTCCGATGCGGCTAGTTAAAAGTCCTGGAGAAATAGCCATGATGCGCCAAGCAACTAAAATATCAGCAATGGCACACAATCGCGCTCGCGAATTTGCTCGTCCAGGGGTTTATGAATACCAAGTACAAGCAGAAATTGAGCATATTTTCCGTAAAGAGGGAGGAATCGGCATCGCTTATCCTTCTATCGTTGCTTCAGGAGAAAATGCTTGCATTCTTCACTATATTGAAAACGATCGCCAAATACAGGACAACGAATTATTGTTAATTGACGCGGGTTGTTCCTATGGCTACTACAATGGCGATATTACCCGTACTTTTCCTGTCAGCGGCAAATTTACTCCAGAGCAAAAAGCCCTGTATGAAATAGTCTTGGAAGCTCAATTAAAAGCGATCGCCGAAGTGCAGCCAGGTAAGCCTTATAATGAGTTTCACGACATTGCTGTATGTGTTATTGTCCAAGGATTATTAGATTTGGGATTACTCCAGGGAGACTTAGAAGAAATTATTCAAGAAGAAAAATACAAGCCTTTCTATATGCACCGTACAGGACACTGGTTGGGTTTGGATGTTCACGATGTAGGGACTTACAAACACAATGAAGAAGCCTGGCGAAATCTCCAACCAGGTCATATTCTTACTGTCGAACCAGGAATTTACATTTCGCCCTTTATCAAACCCGCCGAAGGACAACCTGAAATTCCCGATCGTTGGAAAGGTATTGGTATTCGTATTGAAGATGATCTGCTGGTAACTGCAGATGGGCACGATATCTTAACGGCTGATGTACCTAAATCCGTTGCAGAGATGGAAAGATGAAGGAGTTTCGCTCCAGTCGTCAGCTATTAGATTATTATTTATTTGATTAAAGCCATCCTAAATAATTTCCGATCGCAATACCAATACCAACTCCCGCCAAAGCACTAAACGCAGTGGGGAGAAATGACCAATCGCTGTGATTGTGAGAACGAGAAGGTTTGGATTTAGAAATTGTAATCATGTTAATAAACTCTTGTTTGAACTGATTACATCCTAAAAATCTTGTAAGTTCGAGGCTGTGATCTTTATGATTGTTGGTTTGTGATTGTTGACAACCTTGAAAATCAATATCGATCGAAAACTAACGCTATAATAGCCGTGAAATTTGAAGACGCATACAATCTATGTTGCCTAACATATTCTTTATTTCCCTGATGGGTTTTATGACTCTATATATCCTGAGAGGAATTGGTATGATTACTTTCATCTCAGGAGGAATTATTACCATCTTATTAATGACTGCTGTGGTATCTGGTTTGAGCTGGGGAATTATTAAAACTAGGAGGTATTAAACTAAAACTGAGAATAAATAATTTTAAGAAGCTTCAGATAAAACGCGATCTACTCTATCCAATTCAATTTCCAAAAAATCATCTACCGTCCAGTTTGCTTTACGCTGCAACATGTGGAGGGGATAGATATTGGCAATGCCTACAACCTGTATTTTTGCCCGTTTTGCCGCTTCAATACCAACGGGGTTGTCTTCAATTGCCAAACATTCAGATGGATGTAAATTAAGTTTTTCAACTGCCAATAAGTATGGAGTAGGTTCGGGTTTGCTCTGCTCAATATCGTCACCTGCGACAATAACGTCAATATATTGGTTTAGTTCAACTTTTTGCAAAATATATTCAACTTCAGACTTGGGTGTCCCTGTTACCAAACCCACTGCAATATTTTGTTCTTTTAGCTGGTTGAAAAATTCTGTTAGATGGGGAGATAAAGTTAGTTGTTCTAAGCTGTCTATTTTTTCTCGATAGGCTTTGTTTTTGCTTGCTAATAATCGATCTAAATAACTATCAGAAAGAATACGCCCGCGATTGGCTAAAATATCTTTTAAACCAGCGCGATCGCTTCTCCCTCTACAATATTGAATATATTCGTCATCATCTGCCCGTAAATTTTCTTTAAGTAAGATATCAGCAATTAGTGCTTGGTTGATTGCTGTATCATCAAAAATTACGCCACTAAAGTCCAAGAAAACTGCTTTTAAACCCATGTATAATTCAACACCTAAGTATAGAAGGTTAAATACTAACCGATTTTACTCCTGTACTTAGCTGATTTGTCCACCAAACATCTTCAGTTAGAACTTTTGTAAAACCCGCTGCTCCCAGCCAAGCATCCAAACTACCTGCGGCATAGTCATTAATATAAGGTTCTTCAAATATTTCTGTCAGCCAAGGTGTTTGACGTAAAACTTTCTGATTACCATCAAAAATGATAACTTGTCCCCCAGGAGAAAGTAAACGGTATCCTTCTTTGAGTATGGCTTGAGCGATATCAGTAGGAGTTTCGTGGAATAAAAGAGAAGCCGTTACCAAATCAAATTCGCCATCTGCAAAATTAGTTGCTTCTGCTAGCCTATGCAGCCACTGAATATTTAATCCCGCCTGTTGTGCTTTGTACTCAGCCATTACCAACATCTGAGGCGACAAATCAAGTCCCACTATTTCTGCATTGGGAAAGGCTTGCTTGAGCATTATGGTAGTCGAACCCGTACCGCAACCGAGATCGATGATTTTGCGCGGATTACCTTTGACAGCTTTAATTACAGCCTCCCTATTCCAACTTTCGCTAGGTGCTAAAACATATTGGGTTACTGGGTCGTAAGTGACTGCTGCACCAGACGTTAAATACCCTCCCTCTACACCATGAAAGTTTTGAGAAAGATAGTATTCAGGATAAACAAATTCAGGAGATGACATGCGATCGCTTTCTGTATCCCAGTCTATATTATCTGATAGCTTTTTTAATTCCTCGCGATCAATTATCAATCCAAATAACGGCTGTAAAAACTTTTCCCAGATAGTGTGTTGTTTGGTAGCCATTGTTAACCCGCAATATAGCTTTACATATTTATTATTACTAAAATTAAATTTAAAGCAATAAAAAAGTTCATAGATAAGTTAAAGACTATGGGAACTTTTGCTGATGAAGGCTGTAAAAGCTTGAATTGTTCGAGAAAAATATATTGAGCTAATAAAAGCCCAGTAATTAGGGTGTGCGATCAATTAAGGTGAAGTTAAATCTAAACCTTAAAATCTAAATAAAAAATAAAATACATTTAGAATGAGGTTCAGAATTTCATTAAATGATTCAGAAAAAACGATCGTGGACTAATTTAGCAAGGGTAGTGTGATAGCTTGTTAGAAAGCTAATCTTAACTGTATTCTTTCAAAAGTATCTTGATGACCATCAATCGCATATCAACTGGAATTTCTGGCTTGGATAATATTCTATTGGGAGGATTGATTGATAGTCAGGCTTATTTAATTAAAGGTTCGCCAGGAAGCGGTAAAACTACTTTAGGTTTTCACTTTCTCGCTGCGGGAGTATCCCAGAGGCAAACCTGCTTATTTATCAGCTTTAGTGAATCAGAAGCTAGATTGCGACGCAATGCCCAACTAATTAAGATTGATTTAGAACAGGTAGAATTTCTTGACCTTAGTACTTCAGCAGATTTTTTTACCGAAGACCAAAGATACGATATATTTTCTCCCTCAGAAGTGGAGAAAGCACCGATTACAGAAAAATTAATTAATTCTATTGAGAAAATTAATCCACAGCGAATTTTCTTAGATGCCATAACTCAATTTCGCTTCTTGGCGACTGACTCCTTTGAGTTTCGTCAGCAAATACAGTCTTTTATGCGTTATGTAGTTGATCGCAATATTACTCTATTGTTTACCTCTGAAGGAAGCGAGCGCAATCCTGATGACGATCTTCAATTCATGAGCGATGGTGTAATTGAGTTACACAGTGCATTAGAGCAACGATGTATCCAAGTAAATAAATTTCGAGGTTCGGGCTTTATTAAGGGCCATCACGATGTTGAATTAAGCGATTGTGGTATGTTGGTTTATCCTCGTTTAATACCTGTAAGCCATGAACGAGAATTTATTTCTGAAGCTATTTCCTCTGGTATTCCTGAGATTGATGAGCTGCTCCATGGGGGAATTGAAAGAGGTACAGTCACCATCCTCAGTGGTGCTTCAGGAGTAGGCAAGTCTACCTTTGGCATGCAGTTTATGAAAGAAGCTGCTGGAAGAGGAGAGCGATCTGTAATTTATGCTTTTGAGGAAGGCATAGCATCTATTTTGAGGCGTTGTGAAGCAATCAGCATACCTGTTCATGCCATGATCGAGCGGGGTACTCTATCGGTGATTTCAGTTGAACCCTTGAAGTATACGCCCAATCAATTTTCTAACCTTGTTCGTCAGGAGGTTGAGGGCAACAATACCAAAATAGTTATGATTGACAGCACATCTGGCTATAAACTATCTATACAGGGAGAAAATTTAATACGCCAGCTACATTCTTTATGCCAGTACCTCAAAAATATGGGTGTAACGGTTATTTTGGTTAACGAAACTCACACGATTGCAGGTGATTTTAGTCTTACTGAAATAGGACTCTCTTATTTAGCCGACAACTTAATATTTCTGCGTTATTTGGAGTTGAACGGCGAATTACGCAAGGCAATCGGAGTATTAAAAAAGAGAATATCCGATTTTGAACGTACTTTAAGAGAATTTAAGATTACAAAATATGGCATTAAAGTAGGAGAACCTTTAACCCATTTACGAGGAATTTTAAGTGGCATTCCTACAGCAATTGATGAATCTAATAAATCAAAAAAACCAAAGAAAAAAAACCTATAACAATCTATAATTTCTTAATTTGGATAGATTGAATTAGAAATATCACTATTAAATCTATCTTCGATAAAAGCAAGCTTAAAATCGATAAATCTGTCTTCACGAAATTGCAATGTCTAAAAATATTGCGAAAAACTATAGCCAGCAAGTATTTTCTGTTTAGTTTAGCTATTCGTGATTGACTGACAAAAAATAAAAATCAATTTGATTGCGAGGAAACTAATTAAAATGACTATAGCTTTAGCTTTAGTAGGAAAGCAAGTATGAAACGAATACTTCTATTGATAAAACATCAACAGAATCGACAATTGCTGGCTACAGCTTTAGAGCATGTTTATTGTGTCCTTGCTCCTGAAGCTGAATCAGACTTCGAAACCGTCGGTAAGCAAATGCTAACTGAAGATTTTGATTTATGCATGATAGATTTTGCTGCAATCCATTTGCTTAGACCCCAAATGCTTACAAGAAGGGAAGCTGAGATTCCCACCTACTTACCCTTTGTCTTTTTGACTACTCGACAAGATATTGGGATTTCAGCAGATCACCTGGAACAATTGATTGATGATATTGTTTACCTTCCTGTAGAAAAAATAGAGTTGCAAACTAAAATTAGAGTATTATTGCGATCGCGGTTTTATTCTCTTCAGCTTAGAGAAACACAAGAAAAACTCCATCAATCTTTAGCTAAAGAAAAAGAATTAAACAAAATAAAATCTAACTTTGTTTCTAAAGTATCCCATGATTTTCGCAACCCTCTTAACAGCATATCGGGGATGGCACAGCTTTTAGAAACTTATGGCAATAAACTTGCCCCAGAAAAAAAGGCGCAAATCCTAGAGCAGCTAAAGCGCAACGTGATTAAGATGACCGAGCTTTTAGACAATGTTTTGCTCGTCAGCCAAAAAGACATGGGAAAACTTCAATTTAATCCCGCGCCTCTAAAGCTAGCCAAGTTTTGTCTTGGGGTAATCAATGAAGTCCAAACAGCATTTAAAAACAAACAAACAATCAACTTTACAGATCGCACAGAACAACAAACATTTAATTTAGATAGCAAGCTACTCGATTGCATCTTAACTAACCTATTGACTAATGCCTGTAAATATTCCCCCAAAAATAAAGCAATTGATTGCGAGATTCGCTCTCAGGATGCAGAATTAATATTTACTATACGCGATCGTGGTATTGGTATTCCCCCAAAAGATATTCCTTATTTATTTGATTCTTTTTATCGCGCTAGCAATGCTGACAGTCATCAGGGAACTGGTTTAGGGCTTGCCATTGTTAAAGAATATGTTGAATTTCATCAAGGCAGTATATCCGTTGAGAGTCAGCTAGAAATAGGCTCTACTTTTGTTGTCCGCATTCCAATCAACAATGATGATTTATAAATTTGGCTTTTCTACCGACAGATGGGGAATTCGACTCCATTCATTCCAAGAGCCATTATAATTTCTAGTTGCACGAGGTTTAAGTAATGCTGAAATTGCTCGAAGTATTTGGATTACAGAAAATTCAGTTAAGCAAGCTTTGAAACGAATGTTTCGTAAGTTAAATGTTTCTTCTCGTACCGAAATGGTTGCTAAATTAACTGGTCGAATATCTCTTTAATATGTTTGCTAACTATTGCAACAAAGACACCAAAAAATAACTAGCAAAATTGTCTTCGATTTTCTTTATAAGCAGCTATTAGCCATTAGCCATTAGCAACGAACTCTGTTCGTTCCAGAGCTTTGCTCTGGGCGCAGCAAAGCTATCGCGCCATTAACAATCAGCTATTTTCAAAAAGATGATTCTATTAGGGGAGATGTGTCGGGCAAATTATTAGTTTTGATGGTGGGGGTTTCTATAAAATCATTTTCATCTAGGGGTTTAATTAAACTATTCTCGCTAGTATCATGAAAATTATTACTAGCAGATGGACTACTGTAATCAATGGGAGTATTACCAACACTTTCTTTAATCAAGCGATCGCTTTCAACCCCAGAATCAAAATTATCGAGGGAGCTATTTTGTTCTGATGAATACAAACTATCATTATAGTTTATCGTGCCGAGTTGATTGGAATAGGTACCAGTAGAAATACCACGAGAATTGGAACTTATTCCCCCCGAACTATTTTTCGCTTGTGGAACAGGAGTAATAACTATATTCTTTTCTCTTTTTAATTGTTCAAAAGGACTATCATCATTAGCCATATCTGATGATTCTTCTTTTTCCTCGGCAATTTCAGTGCGATAAAATGAATACGCTAATCCTCCTGATCCCAACGCTACTGAAAAAAGCATCCCTACGCCAATCAATATTGACAAATATCCTGATTTTTCCTGCATCATAATTTTTGCTGATTAACTTCTCTATTTTTCACCCTAATAAGCAATAGTAAAATAACCGATTATTGTCAGTGAATTAAGCTCTAAGAAATATATTTGTTACGTTGAATTTGAAGTGTTATATGTAGTTCCCTAAAATCATCAGCTAGCTAACAATTATTATTTAATTTGATTATGAAAACCATTGCTATTATTTGTCCTGGTATTCATTCACCTCAATTAACCGAAAGCTTTGTTAAAGCTGTTAGACATATTATTGAGCCAAAAGAATATTTGATTCTGCCGACAGAACAATACGCACCCTATTGTGCGATCGCAATTAAACAATGGCTTAAAAAATACTATCCATCACCAAAAAATGCTCCTAGATTATCTTTTTTTTCCTTTAGTGCAGGAGTTGTCGGTAGTATTATTGCTGCTAATCAATGGCAGTTAGAGGGTGGACAAATAAATAGCTTTATTGCTTTTGATGGTTGGGCAATGCCCTTAATCGGTAACTTTCCCATATATCGCGTTAGTCACGATCGCTTTACTCATGAGACATCAGCAATTTTTGGGGGCGGAGAAAAAGGGTTTTATGCAGATGCAGAAGTAGAACACTTAGAATTATGGCGATCGCCAAATACTTGTAAAGGATGGCGAATTATTGACAACGGTATGAAAGTCAGGTGTTCTTTGCTGGAATATTTAGAATTAAGACATTGATTCAATTTTTCAATCAACTTTTTACTCTTAAAGCCATCAAGGTAGAACTGTTTTTATCACAATTTATGTCATTGAAGACTCATATCTCGACAGGAAAAGCGAAATATTCTATATTTAAAAGCTTAACAGTAAAAATAGCTATAGTTTTTGGTTGCATATTAGACAGCAAAATTTACAATAAATATTAAGTAAGTTATACGGATAGCAAGCGTGGTATCTACAAGCATTCCCCAAGGCTCACACTCAACTCAAACTCCTCAGCGTCGCACAGGTGCGTTTGCCCTGATGGACAGTCTGCGTCTTCACGGCGTTAAGCACATTTTCGGTTATCCTGGTGGTGCAATTCTTCCCATTTATGACGAGTTATATCGTGCCGAAGCGCGGGGAGAAGTCCAGCACATTTTAGTACGCCACGAACAGGCTGCATCCCACGCAGCAGATGGTTATGCTCGCGCTACAGGAAAAGTGGGAGTATGTTTTGCAACTTCTGGGCCAGGAGCTACCAATTTAGTTACGGGTATTGCTACGGCTCAGTTGGATTCAATTCCCCTAGTAGCCATTACAGGTCAGGTAACTCGCGCTGCAATTGGAACAGATGCTTTCCAAGAAACAGATATTTTTGGTATAACTCTTCCCATAGTTAAGAACTCCTATGTAGTTCGTCACGCCAAAGATATGGCAAAAATCGTCGCTGAAGCTTTTCATATTGCTAGTACAGGTCGTCCAGGCCCAGTATTGATTGATGTTCCAAAAGATGTTGGTTACGAAGAATGTGATTATGTACCAGTTAAGCCAGGACAGGTAAGGTTAACGGGTTATAAACCTACAGTGAAAGGCAATCCACGACAAATTAATGCTGCGCTCAAATTAATTAGACAAGCAGAAAAGCCTTTGATGTATGTTGGTGGTGGTGCAGTAGCTTCTGATGCCCATGCTCAAATCAAAGAGCTAGCAGAAAAATTTAAAATACCTGTGACCACTACTTTAATGGGACTAGGTGCTTTCGACGAACATAATCCTCTTTCCGTAGGAATGTTAGGTATGCATGGTACGGCTTATGCCAACTTTGCCGTGAGTGAATGCGATCTCCTAATTGCAGTTGGAGCGAGGTTTGACGATCGCGTTACAGGCAAACTAGACGAATTTGCTAGTCGAGCAAAAGTAATTCAAATTGACATCGATCCCGCAGAAGTAGGCAAAAATCGCGCTCCTGAAGTGCCAATTGTGGGAGATGTCCGTAAGGTATTAGAGCAGATGTTAGAGCGGGCAAAAGATGCCGATCTTGGTTCGGATTCTAATCTGACTAAGCCTTGGCTAGATAAGATAAATCATTGGCGGAGTGAATATCCTTTAGTTGCCCCCCGTCCCGAAGAAGGTATATCTCCTCAAGAAGTAATTGTCGAGCTTGATAATCAAGCACCCCATGCCTTTTACACCACAGATGTTGGTCAGCATCAAATGTGGGCAGCCCAGTTTTTAAAAAACAGTCCTCGTCATTGGATTTCTAGTGCTGGTCTAGGCACTATGGGTTATGGTTTGGCTGCTGCTATGGGAGTAAAAGTTGCCGTTCCAGAAGAAGAAACCATCTGCATTAGTGGTGATGCTAGTTTCCAGATGAATCCTCAAGAATTGGGAACGCTTTTCCAATTTGGAATTAATGTCAAAACCGTCATTATCAATAATGGTTGGCAAGGAATGGTACGTCAATGGCAGCAAAACTTTTTTGGACAAAGATATTCTTCTTCAAATATGGAAGTTGGCGCGCCAGATTTTGTGCTTTTAGCAAAGGCTTATGGTATCAAGGGCATCAGCATTAGCGATCGCGCTGATTTAGCCCCTGCGATCGCCGAAATGCTCGCCCATGATGGTCCTGTATTAATGGAGGTGAAAGTAACTAAGGAAGAAAATTGCTACCCCATGATCGCCCCCGTTAAAAGTAATTCTCAAATGTTGGGATTACCGCAAAAAGAACAGCCTGTTGCTGAATTTACTAACTGTAGTGACTGTGGTACGACCAATCCTGCTGCTAATAAGTTCTGCCCAGAATGCGGTAGCAAGCTCTAGTTAAGTTGACGAATTGCGGAGATAAGATAGTTGACTAGCTAATTTTATTGTAAGATATCAGCTTTCTAATCCTCCCATTCCCTACAAAAAAATTGCGACGAGGGAGACAACATTAAATATTAAAACTAGCTAAATTGTTGGGGACGCTGTTTAGTCCAAGGTTGAATTTGTTCTAAGCTAGATGCTAAAGAAAGAATAGTAGCTTCATCATTAGGTTTCCCCACTAGCTGTACTCCTAAAGGCACATTGTTGTCATCAAAACTTGTAGGAATATTTACTACAGGTTGTCCCGTAACATTAAAAGCGGGACAAGGAAAAATCCAGTTAACAATTTTTTGATAAGTCTCTTCTGGATTAAGTTGTGCCCATTCTCCCACTTTAATAGCAGGATGCATATACGTAGGCAATACCAAGATATCAATTTGAGCAAACAAACTTACTATTTGTCTGGCGAATAACTGTACTTGGGTAGCCGCCTGTAAGTATTCTCCTGCCGTACCAGATTGAGTCATTACCCATTGATTCATCGGACTTAATGCTTCAGGAGGAATACCAGATGCCACCACAGCACTCGCCCATATAGTTGTAAACGGTCGAATTAAAGGGGATAAATCAATTGTCTGAGGAACTGTCTGATGTCCTAAAGCTTCAATATGCTCGATTGTTTTGGTGACTCCTTCCTGACATTCTTGGGCTGGTTCACCCTGGGGGAGTAAAGATGTGACATAGCCAACTTGTAAAGGGGCTAGTTTTTCTTTAGTGCTAGCTAAAAAAGATTTAGTTGGATTAGTTAACCAATAGGGATCTCATGTAATATAACATGATGTAACCTTTTCGGGGGTTGCGGGTCATGATCCAATCATGTTCAATTTAAATTCATTGAGCAGTCATTCTATCATCAACAGCTATGCAGTTAATCCATGTCCTGGAGCTAGACTGATTTGACTATTCTACTAAC
>ERZ1740059.1600-NODE-1600-length-11359-cov-8.618188_pt1 | contig 11359 bp, 8 predicted proteins | sample MGYA00581744_ERZ1740059 | MGnify/ENA primary metagenome ERZ1740059 (study PRJEB43018, sample SAMN04849738) | marine metagenome | isolation source: floating plastic debris | place: Pacific Ocean | collected 2008-08-28 | study: EMG produced TPA metagenomics... | reverse complement strand
ACCCTAGAGCTAGAGTAATTTTCTCATCATCCTCTTAAAATCAATAGCAATTTCAGAAAAACTGAATATAAACTCAAATTAAAACCCTAGCGCTAGGGAAAAGCTGCAACTTCGTTTCCACCACCACTGTCCTAATTTCTTCCCTACAACAACCCCGCAGACTCATATAACCGCTTCACCAACGCCTCAATTTTCTGACCATACTGAGAATCTGCCGACCATCTCCCTGATAAATCCGTCACTAATGGTGCTATACCTCTTGTCACAAACCGAAATCTGGGATCTACATTTTCCTGAGCTAAAGGTTCTAAACTGGCATAAGCTTTTAAATGTTGAATATGAGCGCGAACTCCAACTCTAGCGCTAGGGAATGATGCCGTTTCATTTCCACCACCGATAGTGGCCAATCCGGCAAAGTTATTTTGTTGGGGTTCGATATCGTCGCCAAAGCGTAAAAATCCTGTTTCTAAACACATTTGACAAAAAGCAATATCGTGATTAACTCCTTCAATAACAGCTTCTTCTCGATACAATTTTGGTAAGTCAGGAAACTTCACCAAAGCATCTTGATTGTTATCTCTTAAAAATATTTGTAACTGTACTTCTGAAGTTGCACCGCGAGACATTATTTGACTAATTTGACCGGGACAAATTCCTAAATTTGAGCGTAAAACTACTGTACGAGTGGCAGCATCCCAAGCAATTGATACATTAAATTCTCGCAATTCGATCGCTTTGACATAAACCACTCGCCGATAGCTCAGACGACGCACCTCAGGAGCTTTTGATAAATCAATTCGCAAACGGTCTACTAAATCTATAGGAATATAGGCATTACCATTAACTACTATTCCTTGTTCGGGATAATTTTGTCCGTTAATCTTAATATTAATTGCTTGATAAATTGGCTGGGGTGGTGGAGCTGAGCCTGGCGAGATGATACGACTCCATGCTGCGATTCCATCAGCTATTCCCACAGCAAATTCCCGGCGACGAGTTTGTAGTAAAGAACGATCGTTCGGACTGGTTAAGAAAATTACTTGCATTAATAAAGAGGCGATCGCCACTTCACGAGTAAATTTCAATCTCCCCATCCCAGTTGAGGTATCTTGTTTGACTCCCCTACTATTTAGCTGTGGTACGCGGCGTAATAGCCCCATTAACAGCGCTTCAGCATTGCTTTTACGTTCTTCGTTATTGGCAATATAGTAGACGGTAGCGCCATTTACAGAGGGGCTAGAGGCCGCATCTGCATGAATTTCCACCGCCACATCGTTACGACGAGCGCGGGAATTTATCCACTCAATCGTTGCTCTTGCACTCAAAGAATCTGGAACCGAAAGAACTTCAAAACCACGCGCCCTTAATTCCGTTAAAATTAAATCCCGTAATAAAATCATTTCCTTGGCTTCAGTTGTGCCGCCAGCGATCGTACCTGGATCTATACCTCCTGTTTCCTTGCCTCCGTGGCCCGCTGAAAGAAAAATACGTCCCATCTTCAGTATTTGCTCTGAATAAAACTAATCGTAAGAGATTGTTTACAACATTCTGGCCCTGGCGACAAGCATATAATCTAAATTATTAGTAGTTGGTTGATGGTTGATAGTTGTTATTTGATAACCACCAAGCACTATCCACTATCTACCAACCACTATCCACTAACAACTAACCAAATTATGCAAATCCCCCGCTTGCACCAAGACACGATTGAGGAAGTTAAACAACGGGCTGACATTGTTGATGTTGTTTCCGAGAAAGTTGTTTTACGCAAACGTGGTAAGGATTTTGTCGGTTTATGTCCTTTTCATAATGAAAAGACTCCTAGCTTCACCGTCAGCCCTAGCAAGCAGATGTATTACTGTTTTGGCTGTCAAGCTGGTGGGAATGTCTTCAAGTTTATGATGGAGTTGGACAAGCGCTCTTTTGCTGAAGTTGTATTAGATTTAGCACGGCGCTATCAAGTACCGGTACAAACTCTTGAACCCGAACAAAGACAAGAATTACAGCGTAAAATATCGGAACGTAAACAAGTATACGAAATTCTTGAGGTGGCTTCGCGTTTTTATCAACATGCTTTATGGCAACCAAACGGGGAAGCTGCGCTACTATATCTTCAGCAAGAGCGTAAGTTAAAGGATGAAACGATCAAGCAGTTTCAATTAGGTTATGCTCCTGTTGGTTGGGAAATTCTGTACCGTTATTTGGTAGAAGATAAACGCTATCCAGTGCAATTATTGGAGAAGGCTGGATTAATTAAACCGCGATCGCAAGGTAGGGGTTATTATGATACTTTTCGCAACCGTTTAATGATTCCCATTCACGATATTATGGGATGTGTCATTGGTTTTGGCGGTAGAACTTTAGGTGAGGAACAACCTAAATATTTAAATTCACCGGAAACTGATGTTTTTAATAAGGGTAAAATGTTATTCGGTTTGGATAAAGCCAAGGCAGGCATTTCCCAATTTGACCAAGCTGTGGTAGTAGAAGGATATTTTGATGTTATTGCTCTCCACGCTGTAGGAATTACAAATGTTGTTGCTTCTTTGGGTACCGCTTTAAGTATTGAGCAAGTGCGTCTGGCAATGCGTTACAGCGATTCTAAGCAATTAGTACTCAATTTTGATGCTGATAAAGCCGGAACGATCGCAGCAGTTAGAGCAATTGATGAAGTGGCGGATTTAGCTTACAAGGGTGAAGTTCAGTTAAAGATTCTTAATATTCCCAATGGTAAAGATGCTGATGAATATTTACTTACTCATACTTCTGTTGATTATCAGGAATTATTAGCAAATGCGCCTTTATGGTTGGATTGGCAGATTGAACAAATTACTAAAGATTCCGATCTAAAACAAGCTACAGATTTTCAAAAAGTCTGTCAGCAAATGGTCAAGTTATTAAAGAATATAGATGATGATAATACGCGCAGCTATTATGTTTCTCTCTGTGCTCAAATATTAAGTTTGGGAGATGCCACACTCACTCCGTTACGAGAAGAAAATTTATTAACTCAAATTTTATCTAAAAATAATAAGAAAGCGGGAAGTCGTTATAAAAAAATAAAACCTGCTCTTCCATCAAATCGTGATAGTAAAGATAATGATTCTGATAATGTTTTCAATCCAATTGCGAATATAGAAGACAGCCTTTTGCAAAAAGCAGAATCTTTATTATTACTAATTTATTTACATTCACCTGAATACCGTCAACTAATTAGCGATTCTTTAGAAGAAAATGATTTGCAATTTAGTTTATCCCATCATCGATTTTTGTGGCAACAAATTATAGATATTCAATCGGGAGATATTTCGGATACTAATTCACCACCAGAATTAATTTCAACTTTACAAGATAGATATTTAGAATTTCCCGAACAAATGGAAATGATTTCGCATTTATTCCATTTAAGCGAAAAAGCCCAACAAGAAATAATTCGCACTCCCATTCAAATTTTAAAAGCAACTGTCTGTATGGAAAAAGTATTACGCGAAAAACGCTACCGGTACTTTCGCGAACTTTGGGAGCAAACCGATCCAGAAATCGAGTCGGAAAGATGGCAATCTTATTATCAAGCTTTTATGGCTGAAAAACAACGACTCAAGGAATTAGATCAACAGCGATGCTTTACTGTGGCTGAATTGTAAAAGGTTTTGTTCCTTACCTCAACTGATGTAGAGACGGCGATAGTTTCCCGTCTCTACAAACTAATTTATGGATAAACCCAATATTAAAAATATCAAGGACAATACAAAGTATCGCGAGTATCGCGTCCTGTAATAGTATTAGTACCTTTTGCTAATTTACACAACTTATTTTGTTCGTCACGTCGTAACAAAACATCGGTAAAATCAGCACCATCAATAATCGCGCCGTCAAATCTAGCGTTGGATGCAAATGCACCTTCTAACACTGCATTCGTCAAATCCGCTTTTATTAAACGTGCGGAATCTAAAGTCGCATATCTGAGGTTTGCATTACTTAAATTTGCTGACTCCAAATTAGTAGCAAAAAACCTCACACCCTGTAAATTTGAATTACTAAAGTCGCTATCGCGAAGATTAGCTTTAGTAAAACTAGAATCAGTTAAATCGCGATCGGAGAAATCAGCCTCTATTAATATTTCTTTGTTGTAATCTAGTGCAAAGGCTTGGGGAGTTAGACTTGATGGTAAGAAAGTACAAGCCATTCCCCAAAACAATAAACTAAGTATACTTAGCTTAATCCAATTGCTTTTCGTCAAAATCATGATTATTTAGCTGCTTATGGCAAACTATCCTTCTTCACATTACCCCGATATAGGTGCTTTAGGTGAAGACCTAGTAACCCAATGGTTGGAATCTACTAATTGGATAATTTTACACCGTCGCTGGCACTGTCGTTGGGGAGAAATTGATATTATCGCCGAAAGGGAAGATGATTCAGGTACAACTGTATTAGCATTCGTGGAAGTTAAAACCCGCTCTGTGAGTAATTGGGATGCAGGAGGAAGAATGGCGATCGCACTTCCAAAGCAAGCCAAACTTTGTCGCACTGCTGCGATGTTTCTGTGCTATTTTCCTGAAAAAGCAGATTATTACTGCCGGTTTGATGTGGCTATTGTTTGCTGTCAGAGAAAAATCACGCAAAAAAATTCAATCGCAACTTTATCAACTCCGGAATTTTATTTAACTTTACAAGAATACATTCGGGCAGCATTTGAGTATTCAATTGATAACTAGTAATATTTGTTATGCTCGCAAAAAGCATTAATTACCGATTATCAATTAATAATTATTTAGTTGTAATAGCTTAACAGCTTGATATAGCAGCAATTATCACGCCAAGGTTTCTGGACAGTAACCTAATCCTCTAACAAATTGTTGCCGGAATGCTTCAATTTCTTCTTTGTCAGGGCTGCCGTGAGAAACAATAGCGACTTGATAGCGACGCATTACCTCAACAGGGTTTTGTTGCGCTTCCAAACTCCAAAGTGCCATTTGCACTCGCATTGGAGGTTCATAGCGAATTCCTAGTTCGTTCAAGAAAGCTCGAATATCACCATCTTCATTACTGCAAATTTGATAATCGAGCTTGACTCTAACCACCCATCCATCAATTTGATGAATTACGGTGATGAAGGAAACAGGTATGTGGTGTCTGGCGTGCAAATATTGAACAACCCTCAAAGTTAAGCTGGCGTTTGCCAGGTAATACAAGTATTCCATCTTTGTGCTGGGATCAAAGCCAATTTTACATCTCTATTATTGATATATAGACCCCGACCTTCGGTAGGGTAAAAGCCCCCGTTTTTAGATGGGGAGGTTTACCCAATTTTTATAGTCGGTTTTGCGTATTACTTAAAATACATCTTTGTGTCATATGCTCAATCTCACTTAGGGCTGATAGTCTAGATTTCTTTTATAAACTATAATTTCTAATTCTTTTGTAAAAAAAGTCTCAATGTAAATGCAGCAACCATCTCAAGACAGAAAAATCAATTCTTTGGCATCAGAAACTAACTCATCTCAAGACATTTACTCTTCAAATCAAGTTCCTACAGATGTTAATTTAGACCGGACAATTAATGGATATGACTACAATCTACCTCCCGAGTTAATTGCTCAAAACCCTGCTGTTCCTAGAGATAGTTCGCGGCTGTTGGTGGTAGATTCGCCTAATACTGGTATCGAAAAGTTACCAAGTCATCGTATTTTTCGAGATTTATCAGCAATTCTTCGTCCTCACGATTTACTAGTAATGAATGATACAAAAGTCATACCGGCGAGACTTTACGGGCGTAAATCTACGGGAGCGCAGATAGAAGTTTTGTTATTGGAAGAAAAACAACAAAATTGTTGGTTGGCTTTGGTGAAGCCGGGAAAGCGGTTTAAGCCAGGTAGTGAAATTATTTTTGAGGCAAACAAAGATAGTTTGGAAATACCTTGCAAGGAATTAATTGCTAAGGTTTTGGAGACAGACGAAGCTACAGGAGGGCGATTATTACAATTTGATGTACCTCCTGGCATGTCTTTAATACAGTTATTAGATGTATTTGGTGAAGTACCTTTGCCGCCTTACATTACAGCGAGTAATGCCGAAAGCGAACAATATCAGACAGTCTACGCCGAAAATCCTGGGGCAGTTGCAGCACCTACAGCGGGATTGCATTTTACTCCTCAACTATTAGATAAACTACAGCAAACTGGAATTAATCGAGCTTTCGTGACGTTACATGTGGGAGTGGGTACATTTCGCCCTGTGGAAGTAGAAGATGTAACTACCCATGAAATGCATGGGGAATGGATTGAAGTACCTGCGGAAACTGTAGAAAAAATCCGTGCTACTAAAGCCAAAGGTGGAAGAATTATTGCTGTAGGAACAACAGTAGTGCGTGCTTTAGAAGGAGCAGCCAAAGATGGAGAATTGAAGCCAAATTGTTGCGAAACTAACTTATTTATTTATCCGGGGTATGAATGGCGGGTAGTAGAGGGTTTGATTACTAACTTTCATTTACCTCGTTCAAGTTTATTGATGTTGGTAAGCGCTTTAATTGGTAGACAAAGATTATTGAATGTGTATCAGGAGGCGATGGCATCTCGATATCGTTTTTATTCCTTCGGTGATGCGATGTTGATTTTACCGGAAGCAGTTAACAGTGAGCAGTGAGCAGTGAGGAGTACCATGGTAGGGTGCTGTTACGGCTTAAGTATGTGTTTTTTGAGGTTAAATTTTTGATAATGCCGTAACGCACCATTCTAATAAAAGTACCATGACAGTTTGGTAATTTTTAATTGTTAATTCCTGGCTTCTTCTGAAAAATTTATGTAAAAAAGTTCAATTTTCCCGGCTTGGATGGGCATTCTAACTGAAACAGCATCTAGCAATAAGTGCAAATGCCCAAAATGTTTCAAAAATTTGCAAAAATTCACCGTATAATTAGCGCTTCTGTTCCTTTACTATTTTGCTCGGGTGCTGCATTCGTTGGATTAACGATTGCTGAGTTACCTGAAAATCGGCTTTTAGCAGAAACTGTTGTCACTCAAGATTTGGAAGCTGCGGGTTTATTTCAGCAAGGAGTAATGCGCTATAACCGTGGTGATTTACAGGGGGCTGAATTAGCTTTACGAGCTGCTTTAAGTCGGGATTCTAATCTTGCTTCAGCACGGAATTATTTAGGTAATATTTTTCTCAAACAAAATCGTTTGGATGCAGCGGTACAGGAGTATGGGGAGGCGATTCGTCTCAATCCCAATTTAGCTGAAGGTTACTATAACTTAGGCTTAGCATTGCAAAAACAAGGACAAAACGAAGCTGCAATAACTGCTTACCGTCAAGCATTAGTAGTTGAACCGACGATGGCTAATGCACAGTATAATCTCGGTTTAGTGCTGTACCAACAAGGACAAAACGAAGATGCGATCGCTGCTTATCAGCAATCAATTAATCTCGACAGCAACAATGCCGATGCTTATTTTAATTTGGCAATGGCTTTGCAAGAACAAGGAGATACAGCTAAATCTATTATTGCTTATCGCGAAGCTTTGCAGTTAAATCCTGATAATGTTGCAGCATACAATAATTTGGGTGCGATCTTAGCAGTTAGAGGTCAAACTCCTGAGGCTATTGAAACTTACATTCAAGCTATTCGTCGCATTCCGAATAATCCTTCTGCTTATTACAACTTGGGAGTAGCTTTTTACAAGCAAGGAGAGTTAAATAAGGCAAAGCAAGTTCTCAGACGCGCTCACAAACAATATCGAAAACAAGGTAATGTTGAGCAAGCAGAAGTTATTGAGCAGTTGATGCAAGAAATTATTTCATCTAATGAGAAAAAGCAGCCAGCAGAAACTGTTGAAGCTTCTCCTGATTCGGAAGTTGTTATTCCTAGCAATGATGAGTTAGAAAAATCTTCAGAGAATCGTGAAATCGAGTTTTCCCCAGTATTTCCTCAAGATACACAAGAAGCACCTCCTGAGTCGCAAGCACCAATTACAACACAAGAAGATTTTAGCTAAACAGTAATTTTCGTAACTTCAGAAAATATATAACAAGTTGCGATCGTATATCATCAGTTTTAAAAAACCCGGTTTTTGTCAAAAAACTGGGTTTTTTAAATTTTTATACTAATGTATGAGTGGTGATGAAAGATTCGGGTTCCCTAGGCTCAGCTAAATAAAATTTTACTTATTTAATATCAGAACAAATAGATTGAAAAATATCTTTTATCTGCGTATTTCAAATATCAAATTACGAAAATAAATTTAGATATAATCTCTTATGGCTGCTTGACTATATTTATATAGTTATAATTTTGTCTTGCGAGCAACAATTAGCGTTTGTAAAAAAAATAATGTGTTTTATTTATTATCTATTACTACTTATTTAATTATTTGTCCGAAGCCAAATATTCTATAGGTTTCCCAAATGTCATCATCCCAACAACAAAATAAATCAACTCAAGACTCTGAAGTAAATGATAATTTTGATTCTCAATTTTCACATTTTATCGTTTGCGGCTTAGGTAGTTTAGGTCAACACTGCGTTAAGCTACTCAATGATTTTGGTGTAGATATTATTGCAATTGATAATCAAGACAAAATTAATTGGGAAGTTGATGGAATTGCAATTGATATTAAAAAAAAATATCTAATTGGAGACATTCAAGATTCAGAGATTTTAGAAAAGGCTAATGTGAAACACTGCCGAGCCATCTTAATAGTTACAGATGATGAAACAGTAAATATAAAAACAGCTTGTAAGGTGCATAAAATAAATCCTCAAACTCGGATAATTATTCGCTCCTCAACAAATATTTTTCATGAAAAAAGTAAGTTAAATATTGATAATGTAGTCATCTGCGATGCAACGGAATTATCCGCACAAGTATTTGCAACTCGGGCTTTAAGTGATGAAAATCGTGGTTTTTTTAAATTAGAAGATAAATGGTTAGGAGTATTTAAACTTAAAATACATCCTTATCATAAATGGCGCAGTCGTCAATTGCATCAAATTCATACCAAAGATTGTCGAATTCTCAGTCATATTCATGCCATACAACAACTTCCTACCTCATTTCATGAATGGAAACCCCATGTAATATTGAATACTGACGATCAAATTGTTTATATCGAAGTTAATCACAAGTTATTTCATTGGTATGGTGACTCAGATTCTTTATCTTCTCCTGAAGTTGATAGGGGATTAAAGCAGAAAATTATTGATTTTATATATAGAAAAAAACGAGATAAAAAAGCCCTTGCTTTAAAAGAATGGACTAAACAGCAGGTAAGTCAACCAATTATTCGCATGGTATTTTTCACTTGGTTGACTTTGTTTGTTATCGGTGTGGCTATTCTAACTTTTAGATTAGGATATCACCCATTAAAAGCTTTATATACCTCCGCTGTAATGCTTTTAGGGGGATATGATGCTGTTTATTTAAGAGATGATGTCAAGCATATTATCTTAGAGCGCTTGATTAATTTTATCTATATGCTTAGCGGTATTCTATTGATGGGTGTATTACAAGCTTGGTTAACTCAATGGGTGTTAAACGAAAAATTTCAGCAGCTATTTGTTTATCCCAAGCGCAATCATGTCGTAGTAATTGGTTTAAGTAAACTGGGTAACAAAATTGCTGATTTTTTACAAAAATGGCAACAACCAGTATTTGGGATGAATGATAAAAGAGTACAACGGCGTATTTTACCGCAAATACAGTTATTGATTGGTAATTATATCGATAATTTGCAAAAAATAAATCTTACAAATGCTAAAAGTATTGTTGTTGTTACCGATAATGAAGATGACAATATTGATATAGGTTTAAAAGCTTATAAAGCGAATCCCAACTGTACCTTAATTATTCGCACTTTTGACTATCGCAAAACAAATGAAATTAGGGAATATTTACCATTCGCGAAAGTTATTAATGATTATGAACTTTCCGCAGAAGCCTTTGTAAGTAAAGCTTTTGGTAAACATATTCGCAATATGCTGCGGTTTAATGAGCAAACTATTTTAATTGCAGAGTACTTTATCAAACAAGGAGATACTTTAAACGGATATTTCCTGTTTGAAATTGCTTATGGGTACGGAGTTGTACCAATTCTTTACCAAACATATAAGCAATTTCAACCTAAAATTATGCCTAGCTATTGGGATCGATCGCCTTTGCAATCCGGAGACAAGATTGTTTTTTTAGCTAATTTCGACAGTCTCCAAAAAATCGAACGTGGCGATCGCCTATTTCCCGATTATAAATTAAGGGTGAAAAAAGTACCATCCCAAGATGCTCTAATCAAAGCAACCGCTACCATTGCTTTTATTTGTGCTTGTAGTCGAGAAATGGTGGAAGATTTAATGTATCATTTGCCAGCAACCCTAGATTGTCCCATATACAAACATCAAGGGCAAATATTAATCAGAAGATTGAGAAAATTTGGTGTTGATGCTGTCTTAGTTGAAAATTTAAGACGGTAATATTAAAAGTAAAAAGGTGAGCAACACTCACCTTGGGGATGTATTCGCCAAATCGACTTATTTATAGAATCAACTTTAACTAGAGCTATTTCGGAAAACTACGGATATTTTTTTTGTTAGAAAAACAACATTATTTGAAATTAAATTTTAAATCATCGCAATACATTCAATTTCCACCAAAACATCTTTTGGTAGGCGTGAAACCTCTACACAAGCCCGTGCGGGAGCGGTTGCTTCATCGAAATATTTTGCGTAAATTGTATTTACCGCCGCAAAATCACTCATGTTTTTTAAGAATACAGTAGTTTTTACAACATTTTCAAAGTTAGCGCCAGCTTCTTTTAAAATAGCTTCAAGATTAGCCATTACTCTTTCGGTTTGCTTCGTCACGTCATCGGTATAAACGACGTTACCTGCTCTAGGATCGATCGCAATTTGTCCGGCAACGAAAATCATTTGACCAGATGCTGTAATAGCTTGATTATAAGGTCCCACTGGTGCCGGTGCCTGATCGGTTTTAATAACTTTACGAGTCATAGATTCCACCATGATATAAGATGCTGGTTGATGGGATTCTTCTTGATATATTTCCCCATCTGGCATTATCGCACCTGTTAGGTCCGCATTTTCAAATGTAGCGCCGTAAATATTGGCGTTGGTTAAATCGGCTTTTCTTAGGTTGGTGTTATTTAGGTTGGCTTTGGTAAGATTGGCGTTTTGTAAATCGGCTCCCTGGAGGTTGGCATTTTGTAAGCAGGCTTTTGTCAAGTTTGTGTTTTTCAAGTTTGCTGCTGCTAAATCGGCTTCAGCAAAATTGATTCCCGATAGGTTGTGGTTAATTAAATTAACAGCTAGAAGAATGGCTTGTTGAAAATTGGCGTGTTGAAGCTTTACTTTG
>ERZ1740059.1599-NODE-1599-length-11363-cov-5.170499_pt1 | contig 11363 bp, 7 predicted proteins | sample MGYA00581744_ERZ1740059 | MGnify/ENA primary metagenome ERZ1740059 (study PRJEB43018, sample SAMN04849738) | marine metagenome | isolation source: floating plastic debris | place: Pacific Ocean | collected 2008-08-28 | study: EMG produced TPA metagenomics... | reverse complement strand
ATGGCCTCTTGCTCATCGGACCCGATGTTAGACAGGGCAATCTGTCGTGACATTTGCAAGTCAATTTCGTCCATTTGCGTAATGGTAATCGAGTCACCATCTCGCAGCTGAAAATCTTGGGCCAAATCCCCCTGGGTGACCAGGGCAGCTAGGTCGCTCACCACCCGCTGGGTGCCACCATTCTCCACACGCCGTTGAATTTCCACACGCCTTAGATCGGCCGATTGGGTGATGCCTCCGGCTAGCTTAATTGCTTCGATCAGGCTAGGGAACTGTCCGTCATTGCCAATAGATAGGGTATATAGCCCCGGCGTATAAATTTCTCCTGAGAGAGCAATACGGAGCTGACGAGGGGTTAAAAGATTGACTGTAATTTGTGGATAGCGGACTTCTGCGCGATATTTCTCGCTAATGGCTAGCTCTGCCTGGGCTAGGGTCAACCCATTGACCGATAGCTGCCCCACCGCTGGCAGGTTAACGTTGCCATTGGCCAATACGCGCTGCTCGCCGCTATACTCAGGTACGTTAAAAACTTCAATCGTAATTAAGTCACCAGGACCAAGAAGGTAGCTGTCTTGAAGTGCTGTGGGAGTGGCATAATTTCCTGGCAGGGGAGATAAAGGAGGCGGAGAGGCCAATGACATACCTGCATTGCCTAGGATCGTACCCACGGCAACACCTGTCCCCATAATGGTACAGACGACATGAGAAAATCGGGTAAGTTGTGTCATTGGCATAAACCTACAGGCATCATATACAGAGAGATGGGAACAACATTAGAGACGTGTTTTTATCCTGAGTTGTTGGACGACTAATGGTATTCAATCGTGCCTATCACAGATTCCCCTAAAAAAATTGCTGTAGCTTTTGTCACTAATCCGGAAATCTTTTAAGCTTTACGGGGTCAACATGTTTCCCTAGGGTTGGCATTACTGTATTTTTATCGAAAAAAATCACCTAGAGTACAACCTGTTCAGTTTTCAGAAAAACGCACAATTGTCCGGATAAGTCTGATAAAGACTTAGGGAGTGGTTCTGATATGTCCTTAAAATCCTTCTCTCCCAATTACTTACGATATTTGGAAAAATCGGCCATATCTAATCCTTGCTTAGATGAGCTTGTCCCTCCGTTTTTGACTGCATTTTGTGCTCCATTGTGTGCCCCGTTGTGCGCTTCGTCTTGTGCTCCATTACTGTGGGTCGCTGCCCCATTATGGTTCACCAGTGTCTGTTCCAACGGCGATGTTTCATAGCCGTAGGCGTAATACTTGTAACTCTTACCATCTGGGATAATACCGTTGGCTACCAGTCCCAGGACTGGAATTTTAGAAAAGCGAATATTCTCCGTGACATAGCCAAGGACATCGCGATCGCACTTATTGATCCGCGCCACCAGAATGACCCCGTCCGTGTGGGGTGCGATCAGGGTGGTATCGGCTAGCCCCACCAGCGGTGGTGCATCATAAACAATTAAGTCGAAATCCTTTTCAAACTCAATCATTAACTGCTGCATCCGTTTTGACGACAACAGCTTTACTGGATCCGGCGGAACACTACCCGCCGTGATCGTATAAAACTCGAGAAAGGGCATAGCTCGCTGTACTACTTCAGATTGTTGTGCATTGCTAGATAGCAGGTCACTCAGCCCTTTGCCTTGGACAAGCCCTAAACGTTTTTGAATAACAGGTCGACGCATATCCGCATCCACCAGCAGCACCCGTTTACCCATGGTGGCTGCCGTTTGCGCCAGGTGGCGCGACACCGTCGATTTCCCTTCACCGGGCACAGACGAACTCATAACAATGGACTGAATGGGCCGCTCAGTGCCCAACAGCAATAGATTGGTCTGCAACAGACGCATGGCCTCTAAAAACTGCGAACCACCATAGCCATAATGTCCGTTTGAACCTCCCTTTAAGCGGCCTAAGCTCAGTTGACCTAAACGACTTAGCCAACGTGACAGCTCCGTCGCTGTCATCGCCTCACAATCGTCAAATTCTCGTTGGTAGGGCACCACCCCCAGTAGCGGCAGCTTTAAAATCCCCTTAAGGTCATCCACCGTATGGCATACACTGTCTAGCTTCTCTAGCAAGAGGGCCGCACCCACCCCCAGCAGCATGCTGGCCACAGCTCCCAGTAGTAAATTGCGTTGCACATTCGGGGCAATCGGCTCAGTAGGGTTGAGCGGGGCCTCAATCAGCTCCCATGGAATCTCCGTTTGGGCTGCCTCAATTTGTAGCGTCTCACGGGTTTCTAGAAAGCGACTGAGGGCACGGACAGCAATCTCTCGCTCTCGCTGTAAATCACTATATTTTCGAGCTAACGTAGGCAGTTCGGTTAATGTTGCCTGTAGTTGGGTTTCCGCTTGAGTCAGCGTCTGACTCTGGGTCTCTAATACCTGAATATCTGTAATGGCCCCTGCGGTTTTAGTTCCAATCACCCGTTGGGCCTCTGCTTCTAATATCGGCAGCAGTCGCTCTCGCTGCTCCTGCAATACCTGTATTCTCAAACTACTAGGCTGGAAACGGGTTAGACCCGCCGCAATTTCCGATTCAATTTCCCGCAGATCTTGGATCAGCTGTTGATACACCGCTGCATTTTGCAGGGCTGCTTCACCACCATTAGCCGAGCCCAGCAGCTCATAAGCCGTTCTTGCCTGGGCTAACTGTCGGTCGATGTCTAAACGCTGGGTGCTCAGTACCTCTGTCTGACTGGCAATCTGCGCGCTTTGGGTGGACGGATCGATAAAATTATGGCTCTTACGAAATGTTTCTAGCTCACTTTGTAGCTGATCAACTCGTCCCTGTAGCTCAGGCAGCTGTTTGTTGACAAACTGAATACCCTGACGCAAATTTGTCTGACGCTCTCGAAGACTATAGTCCAAATAAACATCTGCCAAAACCTCCAGGGTCTGTTGAATCTTGGCTGGATCCTTACCCTGGTAAAGTACCTCGATGATTTTGGTCTCATTGACCCGTCTGATGGTTAGCTTTTCTAGCAGGGTTTCATAGTCTATATCTGGTTCAACCATTTTAAGCTTGGCTAAAACCTGTTCAATAAGTCTGGGGCTACGCAGTACCTGGACCTGGGTTTCATAGTCTAGTCCTGAGGACGGTTTAGGAGCACTATCTCCTAGCAGCTCACTAAAATCTTGGATCTGATTATCCGCATTGACAGGCTCCACCAGTACCTGAAAGGCGCCTTCATAGACCGGCTCCTGGCGCAGAGTATTAAAGATGACGGTGCCCATCACTCCGGTTGAGATCGCAGCAATCAGCCACAACCGACGCCGCAATACCGCTAGCAGCTGCTTTAGATCAAGCTCATCATCATCCCATGGCAGCTGCAGAAACTCTCTGTGACGTCCCTCGCTGACTAAACTGTTGCTCGTCGTCAGATCATTCATAGAGTTAGTGACGTTTCAAGGTGTGGTAAATGCAAAAGGAGCACAGTGCGTTTTAACCATCGGTGGCTTAGGCGTCAGGCCAATGATTAAGCTTGGGCGACGGCATCTGCCAAAAAAGATACCGGAAACTACTTAGACACCCAGATAAGCACACCACTACGTTTTGGTCAATAAAAATAGATCAGAGCTGATTCCCCAAAGGTTTTCCAATGATTTCTGAGGAATTTCTCCGTACTTGCTCAATACAATGGGCATCCTTTGAAGTATCTGTAGCTAGCGAGTCTAAACTTACCTCAGCTTTATATTTTGACCAACGACATAAGGCCGGTCGCCCATTCAATTCTGCCGGAGCCGTAAAAAAACTACCGAACTTCACCAAAACTTCAAATTTATAGACAGACCCCACGGGGCAGACGTTTGATTTGAGTCGGGTTTAATTTGAAAATCATAGGCGATGCTTGAGTTTTATGAAGTTTGACGTTATATCATGAAGTTATCTTAAAGATAATCAATTTTTTTCGGATGGCAATTATTCGATGGCTAGCATTGTCGCAAAACAGCTTAGGGCCATGGTTCTTGCTAAATCACGGAGTTTATGTAGGCAGTTGTGCAGCAGTGACTAAGGAGGTATCGCTGATTAACTCGGGACGTACTCCCCATATCGCTAGGGTTTTTAGATAGCCGTCCGGAGAGCTATGGTTTTCTCCGTATTTTCTTGCAGACGTTTAAGGCAGATCGTTAACTATCAAGAAATTCAGGTTTTCAATCCAGTTTGATGAGACCGTACAGCTTCTAGTGTTACTCCTAGTTATGGTACGGGGGCATTTGCCGATGATTGGTTACCTCTGAAGGTATATCCTGGGCAAGGTTTTCGCACCCTAATTCCTGACCATAATTGGCTTTATTATTGTTGCTGGAGTTTATTTTTTGGGCTGTCCAAGAGAATTGTCTGTTATATAAGCGTGTCTTCCTTACTATCCACACATGTTGCGTAGAGGAACTCATAGACATGAAGTTGTCATGATTGTAGTTTTTAGGTAGAAAGCTCTTGCTTTCATTATGAAATTGTTTGGATTTTGTTTTGACTGATTATCAATCCTGAAATGTCCTACTGCTTATAGAACTTATTTCATGGGCCTGTTCTAAATCTCATACAATCTCTCTGGGACGGTTTGGATTAGACGGTTTGGCCCGATAGTCGTTGTTTATTTAGACGGTGCAATAAGTCGATTAAGGCGATGCGTCTGCCATATTTAAATCTTGTCGATGGTCAGACCTGGATTTTTTCTGTAGAAGAAATGACAGGTTTTGACTGGGACGGGGTTTAGGCAAAAAGCAAATCACAAGACTGGGTAAGCGCTGTGCTCTATTCCTACGGTTGCCTGGATGACCATTACAAGCTACCAGTCTACATAGCTGGTGAGAACAAAACGTACGTTCTCCCAGACTTATGGTTTTGAAGGTGGTTCTGAAAGTGGCTCTAACATTTGTTGTTTGCAGAATATCGATCACATCTGTTGTTTTTTAGACGTGCTTTGGCCTTAATGTGATGCTTGATATATCGGCATTCTTGTATTTTTCTGACTACATTTTTTATGGTTTAGCCTTTATCAGTGCATTTTCTGTGGTGTTAATTAGTGTTCCCCTTGTTCGAGAAATTGCTACCCGTTCAGGGCATGTGGATGTGCCCTGCGATCGCAAAGTGCACCAAGTACCTGTTGTTCGTCTTGGTGGTCTCTGTATATTTGTTGGAACATTATCTGCGGCTGTTTTTCTGTGGCAGCTGGGAGGGTTTGGCTCACTTTTGCCCATTGACCGCAGAGAGATCTTTGTGATGCTGCTGTGGGGAAGTGGATACTTCCTGCTCGGTTTCTTGGATGATTTATTTACCCTATCGCCCCGGTTTAGGTTGATCTGTCAGTTTGCGATCGCCGCCCTCGTCTGGCAGTGTGGCATCCGCATTGACTTTATTACCATGCTCAGTGTTGGTATTATCCATCTGGCGTGGCTAAGTTTGCCCGTCACTCTCATCTGGATTGTTGGCATGGTCAATGCCATCAACTGGCTCGATGGGTTAGATGGGTTAGCCTCTGGGGTTAGTGCCATTGCAGCGCTGATCACTGTGGGTATTTGTTTATTTATGGGTGAACCGTCGGTAGCTCTGCTGGCCATGTGTTTGGTCGGTAGTCTATGCGGTTTTTTGGTATATAACTTCAACCCCGCTTGCATCTTTATGGGGGATGGCGGTTCTTATTTTATTGGCTTTATGCTGGCGGTGATTAGCATTACTGGCCTGGTAAAAGGGGCTACTGCCATAACCATTCCATTAATTGTGTTAGCAGTGCCAATTTTTGATATGACTCTGGTGATTGTTTCCCGGCTGCTGCGACGGAAGTCGCCTTTTGAAGCTGACAAAAGCCATCTGCACCATCGGTTACTCAAGGTGGGTTTGCCCCATCGCTGGGTGGTGTTGTTTATTTATGCTCTAAGTTTATGGATTGGTAGTTGGGCATTTACATTGGCACCTATCCCCAATGGGGTATTGGCAATTGTCGTCGCCACCCCTATTTTAGGTTTGACCACCTGGCGAGCATGGCGGTTGGCCCAGATCTCTTAAATAGTATTCAACTCTTTGATATGCATTAACCATCTGCCATTTATTTTTCTTCTGTTCATTCATTAGCCCCTTTATTTATGGTCATCGGCAAACTACATACCCCCCCTAAAACCGCCTATTTGGTTGATCAGCCCCAGGCTAGAGTGACTCACTCAACTGTTAAGCTGGTTACCCAGTTTTTTGCACCCGACTATGCGGCAACGGGGCAATTATTAGATGAGCTGATGAGACAGCTGGCTAGTCAAGGGATGCCAGTGGAGGTGTTTACCGGACAGCCTGGTTATGCCTATGGCGAGCCAACAGCGCCCCATAGAGAATCGGCTAACAATCTCGAGATTCATCGGTCACGTATGTCCCAGCTTTGGCCCAACCGGATTCGGGGTAAGGCGATTAATGGTTTGCTATTTGCGATTCGGGCGTTTGTGCATTTGCTGCGCCACGGGTGGAAAAAAGATCAGGTTCTGTTGCTAACGACGGCCCCACCGATTTTGCCCGTTGTGGGGTATTTGGTCAGTCTGTTGTTTAATACATCGTATGTAGTGATTTTGTACGATCTGTATCCAGATATTGCGATCGAGCTGGGGGTAGTGGACTATCACCATCCGGTGGCAAAGCTGTGGCGGTGGTTAAATCAGCGGGTATGGCGACGGGCGCAGTCATTAATTGTGCTCAGCCCTGCGATGAAGGCGCGGATTGTTGGTCACTGTCCAGATATTGCGGATCGTATAGAGGTGATCCATAGCTGGGCGGACCCGGAGCTGATTAAGCCGATTGATAAAAAGGATAATTGGTTTGCCCATAAGCATGGTTTGGTGGATACGTTTACGGTGCTGTATTCGGGGAATATGGGCCGCTGCCATGATATTGATACGATCTTTGAGGCGGCGAAGCTGTTGCGGAATGAGCGGATTAAGTTTGTATGTATTGGGGGCGGGGCGAAACGGGAGAAGCTGATTGAGGATGTGAAGGCGGAGGGTTTGGATAAGAACTTTTTATTTTTGCCTTATCAGGATAAGAAGGATATTCCATACTCGATGACGGCATGTGATGTGTCGTTGGTGAGTGTGAGTGAGGGAATGGAGAGCTTGGTGGCTCCAAGTAAGTTGTATCCGGCGTTGGCGGCAGGGAGGCCGATTGCAGTTGTATGTCCTGAAAATACCTATTTAGAAGAAATGCTCCAAAGCGTTGGCTGTGGTGAAACTTTTCGAAATAGGGACAGTGAAGGGTTAGCCCGATTTATCGAAAAATTATTAAATAACTTGCTGCTGGTTCGACAAATGAGCCAGCAAGGACGTCAAGAAATGGAAAGATGTTTTACACCTGAAGCTATCGGAAAGCAGTATTTTAGGACATTGCAATCATTTTATAGTTGAGTGTGGAGACTCTATTACCATTACACAACATTTGATGTCTTTAAGTAAAAAAAGTAGATAGAGTTACAAACGTCAGCAATAGAACTATGAAGGAGTAGAGATTTAGATTTCATCTCCAGAAAATTGCAACAGTGAGTTCTCTCTGTGAAAGAGTTGATATATAGAAGATGCGATTCAGATAAAGGATAGATTTACTAAAAAATCCCTAATGGTTCCTGCCCCAATATAGTGTCGCCTAGGTTAGATAGAGTAAGCAATGTCATTTCTAAATAAACAGCTTCTGAGTTTTAACTCATCTCGATATCGCTTATGGAAAGAGAATCTAGACTTTTCTGAGATGGTTCCAAAGGACTCTTTAGTACTAGATGCTGGCGCTGGCACTGGTCCCTATAAAGAGTTATTTAAACATGCTAAGTATGAATCAGCTGATTTTGAACAAGTAGATAAACAGTATGAACCTTCTACATATGTGTGCGACTTAAAGAGTATTCCTGTAGAAGACTGTAGGTACGATTTTATTATCTTCAATCAAGTGCTAGAGCATGTGCCTGAGCCTCAGTTAGTTTTGGATGAGCTGAGGCGTGTTCTAAAACCTGCTGGGAAAATGATTTATTCTGGACCTCTATTTTACGAAGAACATGAACAGCCTTATGATTTTTTCCGATATACCCAATTTGGTCTGAAGCATTTATTTTCGAATGCTGGTTTCACTATTGAACGTCTTGACTGGCTAGAGGGATATTTTGGAACAGTAGGCTATCAGCTTAATGGAATGGCTTATAATTTGCCTCTAAAACCTTGCGATATTAGCAATAACCTTATTGGATATCTCTTAGTTCCTGTCATGTTGATATTGAAATCTTTATTTGCCATTCTATCAATTCTATTTCATCGTTTAGAGATGTATTTGAAATTTCAGAAGAAAGGCTATCCAAAAAACTATGTGGCAATTCTTAGAAAAGAGTTAGATGTAGCTAAGAGTGAAGAAGCTGGTATAAATGTCGAAGCGTAAATACAGCAGAGCACTGTATGTGAAAAAACTCTAGTTTATTGCTTTATGAAAGTTAAGTATGAAACTCTTTAATCCACCTAGTTAATATACTAAACCATCATATAGATAGATACCTTGAAACATTAGTGGTGTTTTTAGAGTTCAAAGATTGCTGAACCGTATCGAATAAATAAAGACAATGCTAAGTAATTTGTACTAATTTGTTAATGCCTGTGCCTAAAATTCTTGGAATTATTAAAGAGAAAAGCAATCAAAAAATAGTTTTCAACACAGCTTGGCTTTTTTCTGAGCAAATTTTGCGCATGGGAGTTGGTCTCTTTATAGGAATTTGGGTAGCTCGCCATCTGGGTGTAGAAGATTTTGGAATCTTAAGCTATGCGGGCTCTTTTACAGCAATATTCAGCATTATGGCAAAGTTAGGGCTGCCTTCACTAATCGTGCGGGAAGTCACTCATAAACCTGAGAAAAAAGATCAAATCCTAGGTACTGCCTTTTTTCTACAACTTCTTGGTGGTGTCTTTTGTCTGTGCTTAACGGTTCTAACAATTTCTGCGTTACGACAAGGAGACGAATTAATAATAGTTCTCGTAACAATTCTATCGGCTTCGAACATACTTACTCCTTTTGCCACAGTTGATCTATGGTTCCAGTCTCAAACTGAGTCTCGATATAGTGTCATATCACGGAACTGTTCTTTCATACTTACAGCGATAGCTAGAATCCTTTTTATACAGCTCAATGCTCCTCTTGTCGTGTTTGCCACAGCTATTTTGATAGAAATTGGAATTAGCGCTGTAGGCTTTATAAGCTTCTATCAGAAAACAGGGCATTCAATCCTAAAGTGGCGTTGGAATAGGGCGATAGCATCTTCACTTTTAAGAGAAAGTTGGCCATTAATGCTCTCTGGTTTTACTGTCATGATCTACATGAAAATTGACCAACTGATGATAGGCCAAATGCTTGATGCAAGATCTGTTGGTCTCTATGCTGCTGCTGCCCGTATTTCTGAGGTTTGGTATTTTATACCAACTGCTATATCTACTTCAGTTGCTCCTAAAATTTATGCGACCAAAATAAATAGCTCTAAGAAAGATTATAAAAGAAAACTAGAAAACTTTCTAAAAATTCTCTATCTAATTTCAATATTTATATCTTTGCCCATATCACTTCTGTCTAATCCTATTATATCAATTTTATTTGGATCTGAATATTTAGCAGCTGGAACCATACTAGCTATACATATATGGGCATCTTTATTTGTATTTATGCTGGTTGGCACATCGTCTTGGTTTATAGCTGAGAAATTACCTCATTTTGCACTTATGAGAAATTCACTTGGCGTAATTGTGAATCTTGGTATGAATCTTCTTTTAATTCCTATGTACGGCGGTGTAGGAGCTGCTATTTCGACGGTCGTTTCTTATGCTGTAGCTGGTTTCATTGCTCATTCATTTTTTCCAAGGAGTAGAGAAATATTTATGATCCAGATACGTGCATTCAAAATGATTAGCTGAGATTAGTTTTATCAGTACAAGTAATTAGAAATCTTTTTTGATGATTTATAAGAAGTAAAAATGAAAAAAATAGCAATTCTAGATACGTCTATCTGCAGTACTAATTTGGGAGATCAGATTATTATGAGTGCTGTAGAATCACATCTCAATGAGGTATTCAAAGACGATTTTTTCATAAAAATCCCAACTCATGATTCTATTGGAAAAAACTCTCACCGAGAACTTGAATCTAGCAACTATAAGATAGTTGGTGGTACAAATTTGTTGTGTTCTAACATAAACTCATATCGGCAATGGAGACTCAATCCTTATGATGCTCTTGTTGTCAAAAATTTAACACTCATGGGTGTCGGTTGGTGGCAGTATCAATCCCCACCTAATCTGTATAGTAAGCTCTTGTATAAAAAAATATTGAGCAGTCAACTACTTCATTCTGTTCGAGACAACTATGCCAAGAGTCAACTAGAAAGCATAGGTATCAGAAATGTCATTAATACTGCATGCCCTACGATGTGGTCACTGACAGATGATCATTGCTCGAATATTCCTATTGAAAAGTCTGACTCAGTTTTAATGACTTTCACGAACTATAAAAAAGATAAATCATCTGACGCTCAATTGCTCTTACTTTTAAAGCAAAATTATAAACAGATATACTTCTGGATTCAGCATCCCAAGGATTATGAGTACGTCAAAGAATTATGCGAACAGTCTCTAGATAATGCTGTTCAAGTGGATTTTATAGCACCTAGCCTTAACGCTTTAGATAAGGCGCTTTCTGAAGATGTTGATTATATTGGAACGCGCTTACATGCTGGGGTGCGAGCTTTACAGAAGAAAAAACGTTCGTTGATATTGGCTGTTGATAATAGGGCGATTGAAATTTCTAAAGATACTCATTTGCCTGTTATTCCTCGTAATGACTTTAGTAGTCTTAAGGATTGGATAGTGTCGAATAATGATTTGAAGCTTAATCTTCCTTGGGAAACCATTGAAAAATGGAAAAAACAGTTTACCTAATACTTTTCAGTGTCTAGCATAATGGCTTACTATTGGTTGTTTGGTTAGTTCAAGAATAGACATATGCTAAGTAGATTGTCTAATGCATCAATTATCTAATAATTGAACCTAATGAAATTTTTACACCTCTCTTTTAGCGATACTCTTGGCGGTGCATCAAGAGCAGCATCGAGACTGCATAAAGCTTGCCATAATAATAATATTGATAGTCGAATGTATGTTGCTCTCAAGAAAAGTGACTTGAGTTGTTTTGAAACCTCTACATCTAATATTTTTGATATTTCTAGAGGTTTAAGATTTAGAGTAGATAGCCAGTTAACTAAGCTGCAGAAAACTTCCAACCATGTCTTACATACGTCAGCATTTCTTCCTTCAGGATTAACTAACTACTTTAATAACCTTGATGTTGATGTCATTAACTT
>ERZ1740059.1598-NODE-1598-length-11364-cov-6.354231_pt1 | contig 11364 bp, 7 predicted proteins | sample MGYA00581744_ERZ1740059 | MGnify/ENA primary metagenome ERZ1740059 (study PRJEB43018, sample SAMN04849738) | marine metagenome | isolation source: floating plastic debris | place: Pacific Ocean | collected 2008-08-28 | study: EMG produced TPA metagenomics... | reverse complement strand
ACCCCAATTTCAACGGGCCGAGTCCGTATGTGGGGATGATCAATAATCCGATCAGTACCATTGATCCGGATGGGGAAGAGCCGATCACCATCATTACGGCTATTGCCATTGGTGCTGCGGTCAGTGCCGCCAGCTATACAGCTAGTGTGGCTTTGAGCGATGGTGGATTTAATAACTGGGATTGGGGTCAGTTTGGGAAGCAGGTAGCCATTGGTGCGGTGAGTGGTGCCGTAACGGCAGGGATTGGTACGGCCTTTCAAACGACTTATGGGGCGCAATTGAGTTTTGGGCAGCAGGTATTAAAATCAGCACTGCATGCACATGTGCAAGGTTCAATTGCAGAATTTACCGGTGGTGATTATTTGACCAGCGCGGCTTCAGGGTTTGCAGGAGGTGTAGTAGGAGGTCAAGCAGCTAGATTAGGCAATATTGGAGCCATTGGCTCGTCTATGCTCTTGGGTGGTACCATAGCAGAATTGCAGCAGGAAGGAGAGTTTTGGCGGGGAGCAGCAGTAGCTGGTATTGTCGCTGGTGCAAATGATGTAGCGCATCGACTAGGAGAAAGTTTGCAACAAAGAATTACTATCAAGAGATTACAAAAAGAAGGTTTAATACCTGCTGATTTAAACACGCAGGAAGCAGGTGAATTGATAATTCATAATTTGCGGAAAGTGTGGGAGATTTATAACGAAGAGGGTGTTTCAGAAACTATTTCGGGAGATCAAGTTGTAGATCCTGAATCCATGGATTGGTTTGCTCAACATGGTAGCTGGGGAGGTCTAGCTACTCAGACTAAACCATATGAAATCGCGGGCCAAAAGGTGTATGTCAATTTTATACACGAGGCAGGCAAAAGAAAAGTTTTTGGAGCTGCTATAAGCAAAATAACTACTCCTGGCATAAAAGGAGGTAGATATGTTGGCGGAAGTGTAGGTGCCCAAATAAGATTTGATTGGGGGCCACTTAAATTTACCATGAATTTTACTAAAAGTGATATTTACAGTGATGGTGGTAAAAGCTTTAGAAATGCGCGTGTATTTATGAATAATGTTAAAGGCTATATCCAAGGGTACGATACGGGTTTAAAATTTTCAAAGCCTTATCCATATTAGTATGAGAAAAAGGATTTTCATTATAGTATTGTGCGTATCCTTTGGAATACTAACCTGTGAATCTGAAAGGGAACAACTCTCGTCAGTTCAAAATGAAGAGTATGCACTCAATTTTTTTGTTGATAGTTTACTTTTTCAAAAGCAAATATTTCCCTTTGAAAAGAAGGACTGGGATAGTGCACAGCTTATACTTCCTCCGTCTTTATATTTTGATTCATTGATGTACTTAAAGGAAGGTCTTTTTACAGGATATAACATTTATGCAGACTCAGTATTAATTAGATTGAGTGAGCCTTTTATGAGTGACGCTGAAATTGAATTCAGTAGTGACTCTGAACTTAATAGGACACATAGAATTTTGAAAAAGAATTATGATTCTTTGAAGAATAATAAAGATTTAAAGGTTATTGCATTACCTCAAATTGTTCAGCTATCTACGCTTAAAGATTTTAAATCTAAAAATCCTGAAAATTCACTTTTCTTGGAAGTAAATAAAGGTTTGAAAAACGAATCAGATTCTACATTTATTCAAATTAGAGTACTCAAATTTTTTAATTCAACATACGATTATTATGATTGTTACTTAGTGGTTAACGATCATGAAGTTGTTGATTGGTTTTTCAATTAGGTCTTACTTTTGGTTCTCCTATTTTGAATTAGCGTGACCAATCAGCTTAGCCTTTTAACAATCTGCACAGAGCTTAGGGTAAGAATCTCAGGGCGTTTTACCCCCTCCCTGGTCTTAGGTTTAGTGCAACGATCCTAATGAAACCATACCAGTTTATGGGATCATGTAAAGCTCAACTTTTTCATGCAGTTACTCTGTCATGCATAGTATGAGGGTAAATCTAAAAATTCCACTTTAGGCCGTTAGTTAAGCTGTATACCAAATTATTGATTGGTATGATGGGCCTATCCTCGTATTGAATGGCAAAATTCGTTACAAAGGCCAGGCGCTTGGTAACTTTAACGTTTAAAATGGCATCCGCACTTAACCTGCTTCTGAATAAGTCCGAGCCCGTATCGTGGCCGCCTTGGAAATATCCAATCAAATCAAAATTGACATGCTCGTTAAGTATAAACTGTCCGCTTAAGTAGCTTGAGTTTTTTAGAATGTTTTTTTCTATATCGGGAGAGTCATTTTCTAACGATTTCCACCTTTCTGATTCAATCATTACCCCGACGCCTGCATGTAGTTTTAGCTTTTCTTTTTGTTTAATATTTAGACGTAGTCCACCTCCGGTTAAAAACCGATAGGGCATTCTTCTACCATCATCATACTGTATTTGGCTAAATATTTCATAAGACAGCTTTTTTCTCCTTGAAAAATTTATTCTTAAATGTGCATAGCCCGTACTTATTAAAGGCCCACCGGTACTCTTAAAATAGTTTAAGGTGTTTATTAGTATATAGGCATTATTTTTAGATAAGTAAACCAAGTCACCGTGAGCAACCAATCCTCTGAAAATTACTTCTTCGGTAGCAGTAGTACTTCTGTTATTCACATTAAAATCAAGATTTACACTACCCATCCAGTAGTTAACTGAGTCTGAATCAATATCCTCCTTGTCTACTTTTAAAATCTGTGTGTTGGCTATGTTATAGAGTAACAGGGCGAATGCTAATAATAAGTATTTCATGCACGCAAATCTATGTAACTCGTTTGAGTACAGAAATGGCTATATCGATCGATTGGAAAAGGAATAAACCTATATTTGCATTATTCTCTTGGGGCCGACCGGTTTCGACAGGATGAGTGATTACGTGTGTAAGCATGCAGGCTCATGAGGTGAGAGCCTTAAAAGATAGTCTCATACCATATTTGGCGAATCTAATTACGCCATGGCTGCCTAATCTCGAAGTATAGTAGAGATTTATGGGTTCATCGCCAGACGCGGTGCCCCAGCCACATCCTTCAAGGCTGACGTTCTGCAGGTCTTGTTTTAGGGTGTCGAAACCGTAGAACTAGCTTGGGTAGGGTCGTAATATCCAAGTGAAAATTTTTGCGACTAAGATAAAGTTGGGTTGTCATCTACCGGGCTTTATTCGAAAAACCAAAGTATGACTAAGCATGTAGAAGGCACGATAGTTACCTTCTCTGGACGAGAGTTCGAATCTCTCCGGCTCCACCGTCGCCCGCCATAGTCCGATAAGGACGACGGCGGGCTTTTTATTCGAAGCTATTCGCTTTAAATTCGATCCATTTAAAGGCTTCGGATGCTTACTCTAAAGCTTTAGCGTCAGCGTGCGGAGACCTTCACTTTATATAGATTAATATGTGGCATGTTTATATTTTAAAGTGTTCAGATAATACACACTATGTTGGCTGTACTAACAATTTAGAGGATAGGATTAGAAGGCATAACCGTCGTGAGGTTTCCTATACGAGGATAAGACAACCTTTTGAGCTGGTAGTGTATACTACTTTTGCTCATAAATATAATGCTTATGAATATGAGAGATATCTAAAATCGGGATCGGGTCGTGCGTTTGCCAAGCGGCATTCGATTTGATGGTTATATGCTTTTTTCACTTGCTTTCATAGTCCGATAAGGACGACGCCGGGCGTTTATATTGAAACTATTTCCTTTGAATTCGATCTATTTAAAGTCTTTGGATACTTACTATAAACAATTTCATATATCCGGTTCCGCTACAATACGTAAATTCGTAGAGTATGCTATTAGGTCTTTCTAGTAAACCACCTTCTGTTTGATAGGAAAAATATCCTTAATTTCTTATTGTAACGATTGCATTATGATTCTTCTTACCTTAAAGAAATACTTTAAATACCTTATTTGAAGTGATGTATTGTATTTTTTCATTAACTTTTCAACTTTGATTAACCAACAGATATTTTCAACGATCACCATTAGCTTAATCTTTTCAAGATCACTAGGGCGTTTTTAAGTTTATGGCCAAACTCAAAAATATAATTAAACAACTTTCAACCAAAGATTACGAATCCATCAAGGATGCACTGATAGAAAGCAACGCTGAAAAATCAGCTTATTTGCTTCAGGCCATGCGCGAGAGACAACTCTCTGATTCCAAAATAATGGGAGAGCTTGGTGTTAACACCAATGCTTATTATACACTTCGTTCCAGGCTAAATCAAAAGATAGAAGAATATCTTCTTCAAATTATGGAGAGCCCTCGAACGGATATTCTTAAAAAGGTTGCAAACATTAATGAGATAATATTCACCAAAAAAAAGGCCATTGCAGTTGCTACATTGAAAAAGCTAGAGCGGGAACTTTTAGACTACGATCTTTCCAATGAACTTACTATTGTATATAAGTCATTGAAGAAGATGCATATTCATGCCCCGGATTATTTCCATTATTCTCAGCAGTACAACCGACATGTTGCATATACGCTTGCAGTAGATAAGGCAGAAGATTTGCTGGCTGAATACTTCAAAAAGTACGGCGAATATACGTTGTCTGGGGATGAGACTGATAAGTTGGGGTTAACGCTCCTTCTTAAGGAAATGAATAATGTAGGCGCTCTTTACGAATCTCATCGTTTATATGTTTATCAAAGCTGTATGCTTATTTTTCACCGACTCTTTGTGGAGTTAGATGATGATAGCTTAAATGATAATCAAGAGCCGATAGAAGATATCCTTGATAACGTGGAGAAGATATTCAAGTCTTACCAGCTTGATTCTATTTATTATCACATGAACCTGGTTTTCGAATTCCTAAAATTAGAATATTATAACCATTATCGGGTTTATCGTAAGGCTGAGCGATATTTTGAGGAAGTTAATGACGCGGCCAGCAACCTGCTTACCAACTATACACTTTATACTCACCCTGCACAATTTTTGGTAACGAAGGTGAAAAGACATATGCGGCTTGGTCTGGAAGTGGATATGTATGATGAAAATGAAGGCCTCTTCCATGACTATGAAGTTGATAACCAAGATACGCCTACATACTTGACCTATGTTATGTATAGGGCTATTTCATGCTATTATAAACATAATTATGAGGAGTCCAGCAGATGGATTAACAACTTACTGAATGAGGTTAGTCTGAAAAAATATCCTTTCATACAGTTAGAAATTAAGATCATTTTGGCGCTTCAATATTGTCTCTTGAATGATTATGAACTTTTTAATCAGCTGGTGAACAGCATTCAGCGTCAAGTAAGATTGTTAGGAAAGGAAAGTTGCGAGCATATAGTGGCATTTTCAAAACTCCTTAAAACGGCTATTAGCGGTTCCAAGCGAAATAAGGCCGATAAGATAAGGGTGCTTTTGTCTAAAATGCCTGAAGCTAATGCAAACCACTTAATAATAACAGATCTGATCAAAAAGGACGAAGACCTGATCCAAAGACTAAGCAGCCAGTCTTAGTTTTACAGGTCTATGCTTTCCAGACTCTCCTGTGCAAGGGGTTTGTTTATGTACTTCCTTACGTAATCATATTTTTTTGACTTATCCAGATCCCTTGGGTTGATGGAAGATGTCAGCATAATGATCTTACATTTTTCGCGTGTAGATGACATAAGTTTTTCAAACTCATCTAAAAACTGAAAACCATCCATGAGTGGCATGTCAATATCCAGAAATATAATATCAGGTAGGACCTGATGCCCAAGGGTGTCTATTTTTTCTATATTCTTAAGAAACTCTATAGCGCTTTTAGCTCCTGTATGGGTATAAATATACTCCGCCATATTGGCCGCTTCTATCATTTTTTGATTGATGAGGTTATCGATTTCATTGTCATCGATAAGCATGACAGAGGTGTATTTTTTTTGACGATCGAACATTACACTGGCTTTTATGGATTGGTTAAATATAAATCAAAGGTGAGTCATCTCAAAATCAGATTGTAGATTACAAATCGAATTTAATTCCCTGTGCCAGCGGTAAATCCTGACCATAGTTAATCGTATTTGTTTGTCTTCTCATGTACACCTTCCACGCATCAGAGCCTGATTCTCTTCCACCTCCGGTTTCTTTTTCGCCCCCAAAAGCTCCTCCTATTTCTGCTCCCGATGTACCAATATTCACATTGGCAATTCCGCAGTCGGAGCCTTGGTGCGATAAAAACTTTTCGGCCTCTCTCATATCCCTTGTCATGATTGCAGATGACAGACCCTGTACAACGCTGTTTTGTAAGCTGATGGCTTCCTCAATGGTCGAATATTTTATCAGATATAGAATAGGAGCAAATGTTTCATGCTGTACAATTTCCAGGTAATTTTCTACCTCTGCAATCACAGGTTTTACATAACAACCTGAATTATAATCTTCCCCTGATAATACCTGACCATCAACGAGTATGTTACCTCCTTCATCTACAATAGCCTCCAGCGCCTGCTTGTATATTCCAACAGCATCTTTGTCTATTAAAGGGCCAACATGGTTAGTTTCATCAAGAGGATTGCCTATTTTCAGTTGTGCATAGGCTTTAATCAATTTGTCTTTAACCTGCTCATAAACAGATTCGTGAATAATCAGTCTGCGTGTGGAGGTGCATCGCTGCCCACAGGTGCCAACAGCGCCAAATAGTGCGCCTACGATAGCTACTTCTAAATCAGCGTTTTCGGTAATGATAATTGCATTGTTTCCTCCTAGCTCCAATAAGGCCTTACCGAGTCTGGCGCCAACAGCGGCGCCTACTTTTTTACCCATTCGGGTAGACCCAGTCGCTGAAACTAGGGGTACTCTTGGATCGTGAGAAATAAGTTCGCCGATTTTGTAGTCACCGTTTACAATGCATGAAACCCCTTCCGGTACATTGTTTCTTTCAAAGACCCTGGCTACAATGTTTTGACAGGCTATACCACATAAAGGAGTCTTTTCGGAAGGCTTCCAAATACAAACGTCTCCGCAAACCCATGCCAGCATTGTATTCCATGACCAAACGGCTACTGGAAAGTTAAATGCAGAAATGATACCTACAACTCCCAGAGGATGATACTGCTCATACATCCTATGTTGTGGGCGTTCAGAATGCATGGTAAGCCCATGAAGTTGACGCGATAGACCTACTGCAAAATCACAGATATCGATCATTTCCTGCACTTCACCCAAGCCTTCCTGGTATGATTTACCCATTTCGTACGAAACCAACTTACCCAGAGCTTCTTTGTTTTCTCTTAATTCTGTGCCAATTTGTCTTACGATCTCGCCACGTTTTGGAGCGGGTATTCTTCTCCACTTTTCAAAGGCGGCGATAGCGGTTTCCACTATCTTATGGTATTGTTCTTTGGTAGAACTGTAAACTCGACCAATTAAGGAGCCGTCAACTGGTGAATGGCTATCAATCAAATCGCCTTGATTTTCAAACCAATTCGATCCTGTTGAAGAGCCACTATTTTCTTTTTTTATATTGAGCAAATCAAGTGCTTGCGAGATGCCGAAATTGTCCATTTCCAAAAAGTTAATGCGCTGCAAATGTATGGAAATGCTAATAGCTAACTCAGGAAAAAAATGTATTGTTTTTAATATTCAATCCTTCTTGAAAGCAACTTACCAATCTACCCCGTATACTTTCTTTTTACCACTTGGAAGAACTCCTTCGACCAGTATTCCTCCTTTTTTATTTTGAAGTGTAAGGTGTAAGTCTTCCACACTTGAAATATTAATCTTATCAATTTTAGTAATAACAAAGCCTTCCTTTATATTGGCATCATTCCATTTACCTTTTTGTATGTCAATAAGTCGGACTCCGTTTTCAACATCTAGTTGACCTAATTCATTCATAGTAAGGTTTTCTATACGAGCGCCGGCTATTTCATTTGAAAACCTCCTTCTAACCATTTTAGTACTACCCTCCGTATTTCGAAGTACAGCCAGAACTGTAGATTCAAGATTATCTCTTACGAAGGTTACATTTACTTCGTCACCGGGACGATTTCTGGCAACGAACTCCTGAAGTTCAGAGACGTTATGAACAGGCATATTGTCAATGGCTACAATAACATCGCCTTGTCTAATGCCTGCCTCCTCTGCTGAACTATTGCTGTTCACAGAGCTTACAAACACCCCACTTACCACGTTAAGGTCTTGAGCTTCTGCCAGCTGTGCATTTACATCGCCAATCCGTATACCGAGCAGGCCTCGCTGTACTTCTCCAAATTCAACCAAATCATCAATTACCTTTTTCACCAAAGTTACCGGCACAGCAAATGAATAGCCTGCGTATGTACCGGTAGGTGTGGCTATTGCGGTGTTTATACCTATAAGTTCGCCATTAAGGTTCACTAGCGCTCCTCCACTATTGCCTGGGTTAACGGCGGCATCCGTTTGAATAAATGATTCTATTTGAAGGTTATTCCTGTCTCTTAAGATGCCTATGTTCCTTGCCTTAGCGCTTACTATTCCTGCGGTAACCGTAGAGTTAAGATCAAACGGATTACCGATCGCTAAAACCCACTGGCCGGGCGCCGTAAGGTCGGAATTACCATACTCTATATAGTGAAGATCTGTAGCATCTATTTTTAATAAAGCAAGATCTGTGGTGGGGTCTGTACCGATCAATTTAGCTTGAAAACTGCGGTTATCATTTAGGACTACTTCAATTCTGTTGGCGTCCTCTATCACGTGGTTATTCGTAGCAATATATCCATCAGAAGATACTACGACACCTGATCCCGAAGATTGGCTTTGGTTTTGAAAGAATCCATCAAGTGGGTTAATGCTGTAGCCCGCTGAAGAATAAGAAGATCGGATGTGAACCACTCCTGTGGTGACCTTTCTTGCTGCGCCAATGAAGTTAACTCCCTCCGGAATTAATACTGAAGAGTCGAAATTGTTGGTCAGGGAGATCTGATTTTGTCGCTCTGATATAGTAGTAGCCTGGATATCCGAAGGCTGAACCAATGGTTCTATGTAGGAAAGAATAATAGCGCCGGCCAGCAAAGCTCCAAATAAAGAAGAAACGAACATAGCGAGAAAAATGTAGCGGTTTTTCATAAGAGTCTTTCTTGTAGAATAAGATTAACGGAAGTTTTGTTCAAACAGTTTGGTTCATATAAAAGTTAAGACTGGTCTTCCATCAACTTTTTCAGCTCAAGCAACTCGTCCCTTAATCGAGCAGCCTCTATAAAATTCAGATCTTTTGCGGCTTTTTCCATTTCCTTCTGCGTTCTAACTGCGGCTTTATGAAGTTGATCTTTATCCATGTAGCTTACTACAGGATCTGCTGCTACCGAATGGGTTTCATCATCAATATAATACTTAACTGAACTTTTCTTCTTGTCGGCGACTTTGGTTTGTTCTAAAATAGACTCTTTAGACCTAAGGATAGTTTCAGGAACTATGCCGTGATCCGAATTATATTCAGATTGAATAGCCCGTCTTCTATTTGTTTCGTCAATTGCCACTTGCATAGAATCAGTGATTTTATCTGCATACATGATAACCCTACCATTGGCATTTCTTGCGGCTCTGCCTATAGTTTGAACCAGCGAACGTTCATTTCGCAAAAAACCTTCCTTATCAGCATCCAGTATGGCAACAAGCGAAACCTCTGGCAGATCAAGACCTTCTCTAAGAAGGTTTACACCTACTAAAACGTCAAACACTCCAAGTCTTAACTCTCTGAGTATCTCAACACGATCTAAGGTATCAACTTCACTATGAATGTACCGACACTTTACGCTAGCTCTTTCCAGGAACTTTGTAAGCTCTTCCGCCATACGCTTCGTAAGGGTGGTTACTAAAACACGCTCTTCTTTTTTAACGGTTTCATCAATTTCCTCAAGCAGGTCATCAATCTGATTTCCACTAGGGCGAACATCAATTTCGGGATCCAGCAGCCCTGTTGGTCTGATAATCTGTTCTACTACAACTCCTTCAGATTTCCGTAGCTCATATTCGGCAGGTGTAGCGCTGACATAAATTACCTGGTTTTGTAGTGACTCAAACTCGTTAAAGGTAAGTGGTCGATTGTCCAAAGCTGATGGTAGTCGGAAACCAAAATCAACTAGGTTAACTTTTCTAGATCTGTCACCTCCCCACATTGCGCGTACCTGTGGCACTGTTACGTGGCTTTCGTCAATAACCATTAGGTAGTCATCAGGAAAGTAATCCAGCAGGCAGAAGGGGCGTGCACCGGGTCTGCGCCTGTCAAAATAACGCGAATAGTTTTCTACCCCTGAGCAATACCCCAGTTCTCGCATCATTTCTATGTCAAATTCTGTTCTTTCCTTAAGTCTTTTTGCCTCCAGATGCCTACGCTCATTTCCAAAAAGCTGTAGCTGACTAACCAGATCGTCCTGTATCTCGTGAATAGCTTGATGTAAGAGTTCTTTACCAGTTACAAATAGGTTTGCCGGAAAAATGGTAATCACTTTTTCATCCTCTATTTTCCTTCCGGTGGTGGGTTCTATTTGCTGTATGGCCTCTATTTCGTCACCCCAAAAAATAATTCTGTAGGCAAAATCTCCATAAGCAATGTAGATATCGACTGTGTCGCCCTTTACCCGAAACGTACCACGCTTGAATTCCGCCTGGGTGCGACTGTAAAGAATATCTACCAATGCAAAAAGCAACTTATTCCTGGCTATTTGCTCTCCGACTTTGAGATTAATGACATTTTTACCGAATTCCTCTGGATTACCTATGCCGTATATGCAAGATACCGAAGCTATAACAATAACGTCACGTCTGCCCGTAAGTAAGGCAGAGGTTGCACTCAATCGCAGCTTTTCAATTTCATCATTGATAGAAAGGTCTTTTTCAATATATAGGTTTGAGTTAGGGATAAATGCTTCTGGCTGATAATAGTCGTAATAGGAAATGAAGTATTCTACAGCATTTTCAGGGAAAAACCTTTTAAACTCACCATAAAGTTGTGCTGCTAATGTTTTGTTATGACTAAGAACAAGAGTTGGCTTTTGTACTTCTTGGACAACGTTAGCAATCGTAAACGTTTTTCCAGTACCCGTGGCGCCAAGTAATGTTTGATAAGGTTCACCTTCGTTCAAACCATTTGCCAATTGTGCGATGGCTTGGGGTTGGTCTCCGGTAGGTTCGTATTCACTGGTAAGTTTAAATGCCATGACTTTGATATTACTAAACAAAGCTATCACATTCAACAATTAATAGGTGTACGAATACGGATCAAGATTTTAACCTAATAGAATATACAAATTGGTGTGCTGACTAGAAAGGTAGTTGTCTAGGTGCGATTAAGATAGTCGAAAAATAATACAAACTAAAAGGGCTACCTTAGAAAGATAGCCCTTTTAGTTACGATTGAATAATTTTGTTAAACTGCTTCTT
>ERZ1740059.1597-NODE-1597-length-11366-cov-8.974450_pt1 | contig 11366 bp, 11 predicted proteins | sample MGYA00581744_ERZ1740059 | MGnify/ENA primary metagenome ERZ1740059 (study PRJEB43018, sample SAMN04849738) | marine metagenome | isolation source: floating plastic debris | place: Pacific Ocean | collected 2008-08-28 | study: EMG produced TPA metagenomics... | reverse complement strand
TGTTACATTGTGTTAATTATTTTATTCTTCAAACAAATAGTAGAATTGATGTACTATATGTGCTTGTGGCGGTGTTTCTCAGTACCAGTCACAAGAAAAGGTCACTCTCATCAATCAGTCAGATTCGATGGCACACTAGTGACAGGCACATGTATTGGAAGTATTCCCAGAAGTTAGAAAATGCTAATCAGATCTGTACACAGGCCTACATGTAGGACTGATCCTACCAGCAGTGGTTAGTAGATGGATGTAACCACTTACCCAGTAGACTGACTCTCAGTCTAAGCTTGTGGTGGGTGGGTTGGTGAAAATATCCCCACCCACCCAACACCAGGTTGGACTGACAATCAGTCTAGTTACCCAGTTTCAATTCATTCTTGTAGGACAAGATGGGAGCAAAATGAAGTGAATGCAGTGGCATATTACAGATCGATCAACATAGAAAAATAAAACTATGAGCGTGGCAAAAAATTGCAAATTTGATATAATCTGTTTGATGCTATTTGTTCAGACTCCAAAACCTTGCAGTAAAATGCGGATTGTCTGCTTCTATTTCAAGAGGAGGCAACTCCCACTGATGGGATCTCTACCAATCACCCTTGCCTTTGTGCAACTTGATTTCTTATTGGTGGCACAGTAGTCAATTTTGTGGACAATGTGATGTCAGTCAACAAAATCACAGTCACGATAATCAGGATACAAAACTGTAAAACTAGGTTTGTAAAAGTCACCCATTTACTTATTTGTATCCCTCAGCAGACACTAAGCCATGGTCATCGACTCATCGCTAGCCACTTCCCACAACGCCAGCTGCTTCTGAAACCTGGGGCATCAGTTTGAGATTCGGAAGCAACTTATTGGAGTTGAATGTGTTTTGCAGCATTGTCACTCCACCAGATCGAGAGTACAGATATCAACCTTTGCACTTGAGAAAAACTGGATAAATAAGTGAATCCCCAAAAATCAAGACAAATAAGGAGCTAGGATGATAATCAAGGCTTTCACATCCTATATAAGTTAGGTACATTGCAATTTTGACTACCAAATTTGGTAGCACAAACAAAGCATGTATATAGACAGCAGAACTAAACCACATCCGTATCTCAACAAAATGAGATGCGATACTATCGCAGTTTCTTACCATCTAGGTTGGAGAATACTGGTATGACTTTACTTTTGACGTAATATCTGTGAAGAATTAATCCAATTAATGTTAGTATCCATGAATAATTAGTCACCATTGTCATTGATATGGTAATCCTTGCTCGCAGGATGTGCAAATGAGTCTGCCTGGTGATTGTCTAGAAGGTCGGCATGAATATTCACATCACCACTGCGGAGTGTGTTGTTGATTGATTCTGTGTGTACTTGTGGGTCTTTGTATCTTTATATGAGATAGTTCAGCTGAGACCGATATACGATTCACCGATGTCTGTCTACGAGGAGAATAAATTGCAAAAATTCAGATCATCCATTACCATTATGATATACATACAACAAAAGCATGGCATCAATCCAGTCGGCTGCTTTCCAATTCTCACATAATCAGACTCGGCCTACCCCGTCATATGAATGTTCTAACATTTTACAAGATAAGTTTCCCTGTTATTTATATATAGGCTATGTTACAGGTTAGGTTTGGAGAAAAGAATGATAACATGTAAGACTATGGGACTGGTTGGATGCACTGACTCACTGAGATCCAACCCTATTTCCACATTTCATTCAGGGCAATGATTGGAAAATAATCTATTATTCATGGATCTCTCCTGTTGAAAAAGGACACCATTCAGTTTCATTCAATGAAAAAGCGACACAAAGGTGACATTGATTGCGAACTCAGATCAGCTATGAGTTTTTTACCTGAGCAGACAATGGTTTGCATGTAATAGACTTGAAAACTCACTTTTATAGAGAAAAATTCCCAATCTTAGAATAAAAGGAGCGAAGAGTAAAAGAGCTATTTTTTGTCATAATTGAAATAAACAAAATACCTTGCAAGTGCATTGCATCCTGTGGAACTAAATTGGACAAAATTCCATAAAGTTAATAACATGCACTGGTGTTTTAGGATTTCGTGGACTAGTAATGAAACCAGACAGTAGACCATGGTAGTTTAATTTTCAAACCCTTACAGCCAAAACTCAACAGTAACGGAATTCGGATGAATCAAAACGTGACACAATTGATCTAAACTTTAATTACATGGTGAAAAAGCCGACACAGACACAACATGACACAGACACTTGTGTCATGAATTTGCTTCCATTCTATTTGATCTAAAGGCAACGGATACCATTTCCTCCATTCTGCTCTGCTGTATATTAATGTCAAGACGGTCAATAGTTCAGGATGTAAAGCCCTGATCGGTCCTTCAAAAAACCTGAGCCGAAGTTTAAACGACACTTGTGTTGAAATTGAATAAGAAATTGCAATATTTTTCAATCTGTTTAGCTGCGCAAAGAAAATCGCAAGTTAGCCAGCCAATGGTTTGGACACTTACTTTTGGGGTCGGGCAGATAATCAGGGACAGCAATGACTCATATTGCATTTCTTATTTTTTCTAAAGTAATTCTAGCTTATGACCACCTTCTACTTAAAGCCCGTTTTTGATCTACCTACACTCTGTTTTAAAATACGAATCAAATGTACAGAAGGGTCCCCATAGCCAGGGCTAGTGGTGGTAACCTTAGATTTTGTGGTAAAGTATGCGAGTCACTCAGAAACTTACCCTTTCAAGATGATGACATTAGGTTGAGCTTCTGGACAAAAATGCATGTTAACATTTGTGTGATTTACCCTATAACATAACAACATTGGGTTGGCATATGGGTACATGGCACAAACTTGGTGAGCATAACCAACTTTTTCAAAAATCTCGCTCACCTGTCAACATCAAAACCGAAAGTACAAGGTTCAATGATGGACTTACCTCATATGGCGTCTTCAGATCTCTAATGACCGTTACTATCCTAAGAGAAATCTTAGATTACCCAGTATGTGTCGTGTCAGACGTTACAACAGCAAAACTGACGGTAAAACAAAAGAAGTTGGCAGAGTAGCAAGAAACAACAATAGAGAAGGAAATAGAAACAGCAGCTGGGTCTTAACAAGTTTATAAACGACAACAACTAACATAGAAATAGAACGCCAGGATGGAGCAGGTGAGTCACGCTCCAAGAGCTACCCCTTCATTACCTCACACAGTCAATCACCGCAAAACACTACTTAGCTTCAGATCCTCTGTGGCAGGATAATGATACACTGGTGGGGCAATAATTACCCGACTTATTGAGCGGTATTGTGTTGGATAAAAATAAATCATTAAACTCTCGATTTCCATGGCAACTGGATTTGATAGATCACCTCCCTCGGAGGGTCAGGGATATAATTATAGCGATTTTATACAATGTACATACTAGTATATATGAATCAAAGGAACAGATTTGTCTCATGATGGATTTGTAAAATAGTCATCTAAGGAACAAACCCACCCTTTCATTGATGAAAAGTTACCTCAAGATATTTATTTTTTTTGTAGTTCAACCTCATCCTAGTCTTGACACATGCAACCATTAGTACCAACTTCTAGGTAGGTATTCCATGGGAATTTGAGAAAAATCAGTCTTCACAGTGTATTGAATGTCATTGCTTTTCCGCAATAAAGATACTCATTTGTCAACATGAATTACTTTCTGCCCACATTACGGATTGACAGAAGTTTAAACGAGCATTAGTGAGAAAATTCAAAATAAAATTTGTTGGACGGAACAGGACAACATGATAGAATGCTTTGAGTTTGGCAGACAGTAGGTACTTAATTAAAGGGATAGCTACATATGAGGGAGAATAAGTAAATTAACAGTAAACACATGCATGACAGTCAGGGGTTTCGCACCAGCTCTCAAGATGCGATGCAACTGCCAAAATATGCCCACATGCATCGATATAGTTTGATATGGTTTATGAGAAGCCATGCAGGTATAATGATTGAGCGTCTTATGTCATGATATACGGTCTAGTTTGCACAGCTAATCTACTGCCATTAGCCTCTGTTAGTCGACTCCCTGATGTAGGATGTATGGTGCCTTCTGCCTCAAGGTTCGATATCCTCTTCTTTGTTTTCTCTAATTCTGCCCAGCGCTTCTCTTCAATCTTAGTCTATAATAAATACCAACAGATTACTTGCAATTGTAGGATATTGACACATTTGCCTATCATAGTCCAGTTTTTCGCCATTATCAAGGCCCAACTATGATAGCTGCAGGTGTATTGTGCAAAATGATGGCTGACATCACAATGACAGATTTTTGAATAAATTCTCACTCTCATGAAGGTAACAAAAATAATAAAAATTGCTTTCAATTTTGTGCATAGATTGGCAATGTTTCAATAGGGTCACAATGAGATATATATCTATCTCATTAAGTGTGGCAATGGTAGTATGTAGAGTTGTCTCTACATTAATATTGGGAGGATAACTTGATAAATAAAACAATGCAATGTATTGTCCGTGCTCCCTGGTATCGTCAATTTTATTAGCTGCTGATAATAGTTGTAAATCAGAAAATTTGCGCCATGACAAGGATGTTAATACTTGTCAATTTCATTGGACTATTTGCTGGACACTTACTTTGTCCCTGATGAGATTTCTGGTTTGAGCTAAAGATGATTTCGGAGGTCTAGATTTACTTTTTTGTTGTAGCTCCAGTCTTTCTTGCTTCTTCTGTTCCAGCTTCTCTTGCAAGGATAAGAGGTGCTCATCCTTCTGCAGTAATTTTATTTTTGCATCATCTTTTTTAACTTTGGAGTTGGCTCGCCTTGACAAAATATAACACGGCCACTTATCACAAGCCATCAGACTGTCGGATGAATTTTGTATGAGAAAAAGGGGAGATTACAAGAATTGACTGATACAAAAGATTGACTATTTGAGCGTTCGCTTATAAAACTCACTGTTCGGCTCTAGCCCTGGTATCTTCAGCTCTATGTTTGGATATTACTGTAAGGGTATCCATAAGCAGCCTATCCTTAGCTTGCTTATTCTCTAAGATCTCATTACGTTTTGACTCCTCTTCTTCAGCCTGCTTTTCTTTCAGCAGAGAAAGTCTCTCTCGCAGCTACATAGATAAAGTCTAACATAGGTTATATTCGAGGATTACAATCCGGCATTCTAAAACACTCAAACATTTTATAACATGGTTTTTAATGTGAGCAAGTGTAATATTTACAATAGGAACAATGATAATTGTAATTACTGGATTACAGATTTCGATGGCATGGCAAACTAAATGGCAGATTCTAAGGCGTTCTAACATTTATGCAAAGTTTTGTAAAAAGTATGAATCAATAAATTTTTTTTTCAATAAAAATTTGTAGACAAGTTCAGACATGTTCTATATATTTTAGGTTTAACCATGCGCTGAAAACAGGGAATTTAGGGAATTCATTACCGAATACTGTGAATACTGTAAAAATTCTTCCACGTGCCAACATTTAATGGGTCACATGTGTTTATCTCATTTACAATACAGTTCCTGTATGGCTATACATGTAGGCCAAAATGTTTCAGTAGCAAAATAAACCATCTTTGCTCAATTTATTTTCACTTTTGATGCACCAGAACAAGATTGTTTTCGTTATGTACAGTAATAGCAAACCCAGTTCCAATTTGAAATACGCCTGCAGAAACAGTTTTTCTGAACTTTTGAAACAACACAGCCAGATTCCATTTAGCTCCGAGTATAAAACACGAGAAGGATTTGGTTTGTTGCGTTGTTGAGAAAAATTACCTCAGCTATAGACATTTCATTGAGGAATCTGTAGCCAGCAGTTTCTGTGAAGTCTACCATCTTATTTCTGCTGATAGGAGCCGCCTCCATGGCTCTGATCTGATGTATCAACTCCACCTTTCTTCTCATCTCTTCTTCTGCCTACAATACAACAATGCGCTCTCTGTTTGAAACACACCATCATAAAGTGCTGATATCGGGCTAATAGGTGTACAAAAGTGTAACAGCCACAGTGTAAAACATGAAACCTGATGATATGGCGTGAAACAGTTGTTATTTCTTCAGAGCATTGCTGGGCCAGTATAAATCATATACACATACAAATATGTGGACATATACAACAATGACAATATAAATAGTAAATGTTGGTAGAGACGTGTGTCATTGTGATTAGCTTTATCAATCAACCGGTCGTTATCACTGTCAGTGGTTTCGCAACCTAATCAAATATTGCTTGAGGGCATGAGGTTACTGCACTGCGGCATACCTTCATTATCTTGGATTACAATCATATTAGGATGATTTATCAATATACAACAACCCGCGATAGCTCAGTTGGTAGAGCGGAGGACTGTAGTTGTCTACACCTGATATCCTTAGGTCACCGGTTCAAATCCGGTTCGCGGGATCCTTTTGGACCAACCCGTCAGCCCTAGCAGTTGAATATACTACCTACACCTTGGTCAGCCATCAATATCAACATGAATGGCTGTTTAACGTGGATGAAACATTATGTGTAAGCACCTCCATACCTCTTCCAGAGCCACTCTCATCAGTTCTTTACTCTCTTCATTGACCTCCTGTACAATCTTAGCTTTGTACTGAACCAGCTTCTTCTTTGCATCTTTAGCATTCTCCCGTCCACTCAAAACCATCTCAACAAGTGATCTCATCAACTGTTCCTCTTCTAACCGCTCATTTAAATACCTGCATATGGGTCAAACAGATAAATACTTGTGAAGTATTCACTACACTGATACATTGAATATGTATAATGATAAATACAGAAAACAATAACTTCAGTGTGAGTTATCCGTAGATATTAGTTAAGGTCGAGAGTACGCTGTGATAAAGGACACTGGAATAGTTCACAAACCCATTAGACAGCCTTCGTTTACACATTCTGACTTCTTACCTTGTCATGAGCTCCTGTGTCTCCTGCTTCATCTCCTCCACTTTCCTCTGGTTATCTTCAATAAGATTTTGCCTGGAGAGAATTGCCTCCTCATGACTGAGCTTACCTTCAAGTCGTCTCCTCTCTACAGCAGCTAGCTCCGCCTCTAAATCCTTCTGTCTCATCTCTTTCTGCCATTTGAGGAACTTTGAGGGGTCGTGTGCACCAGCTTCTAATGACTCAAGTCTTAAAATGATAAATTAAGAGGCGTAATCAGCATAATGTGAATGACATTCGTTGGACAAATACATGTAATACATAGTGTATGCACATACAGGTTCGAAGAGAGAGTTCTATGGGTGCTCTGTTTCTAAAATTGATCAATTTTTTTTGACAAGATACATTAAAGCTCACAAGTGAAAATAAAAATAATCTTCTCACTGAAATACTCAATCACGAAGAGTTACAGCAAGACTGGCTCTTCGTCCACCCCGCTGGCTTGGGGCGCAGTGCAAAGGGTGGAATAAGTTTTATCACAAGGTTGAATAATACAAAAGGCATGACTGTGAACTTGTCTTACTTTTTGATGACTTCCTGCTCTCGTTCCTTGAACAGCTTTCCTTCCCTCATGATCGTGGCAGCATTTAATTTGATGGGAACGTCAGCTTGCTGAATAACAAAATGAAATATCATCAGCGCTTACAATGATGCAAATAGTCCTATCGTGAGCATGTGATGAATACTGCGAGAGCATGATCTGCGCGTCTCAAAGTGACATAAAGACAGCACAGAGCAGACAAAATATTGACAAAAATTCTAGCAACAGCTACCGTTACTGAATGCCACCAAAGCTTATTCAATATTGCACTAACATTCGGCTAACATTACTTCGAAACAACATAAAGGTTGATAGGTAATTGAATACAGGAATACATGTAAAACAGGGTTCTCTGTATAGCTTGGTATAAGTCATTGGGTAACAAAAACATTATGACCTGTCCTTAAACTTTCAGGAAAAGTTGGATTTGGTTGTTTTATTCAGAAAACCCTGATTTACAAATGTATCGTGAGCATTCTGGCTACTGATTGTGTACACTGGATTTTTAGGGATTTCATTGCTAAGGGAAACAATACATTTGCAGGTATGGTTGAATTGTTCGCAGTGATGCCACAATCTCCTACGCTGTCTTACCATTTTCTTCCTCCAATTTGCCTGAGTAGCAGAGTAAGCGAAATAATAGTGGGGATGCTTCATACGGATATAAGCACATTTATGAGTATCAGGGGGCGTATTGAATACCCCAGACTGCAGAATTATCTGGGGTTGATGGTTAGAATCTGAGCCAGTCTGGGGTGGGATTGCTCAACTTTTTCAATGTTTTACTTCATTTTAAGCCTTCCTATAGGTAAATTATGCTCATTTGTGACTTTGGGTAGTATGAGGCCAGGGGTTCGAGAAAATGATTCAATACGCCCCTGAGAGTATTGAGTAATTAACTTGTCCTAAATTTGCAAACATAATCAGTCACTTAAAATGGTAGAAGTCAATGCTGCTCCTGAAAGCAGTAATCTCACAAAAAATAACTTGTGTCGAGCATAAAAAAGATTGCCGTATAAAGTGACAGAAATCAAAATGCCTACCATCACTTCTTTCGGCAATGGTTTGGCTCTGTAACTGTTGAACTGTAGTTTTCCATCTTCCTCCATCCTGATCTGCTCCAGTTTCCTCTCTGTTTTGAATGATTTACTGGGGTTCGCACAAGAAAACTGCTTTTTTGACGAGTCCATTAGACGGCCCTCCGCTGCACGACGGTTTTCTACTCTCTTATCATGGAGCTTGTCAAATTCTTTTGGTTCAACATAGTTTGTCTTTGGGACAGGTTTGTGTTTTTTGAGTTTAGGAATCTACAGGAAATCAAGTTAAACAAAGATACATATGGACACGAATAAAGGTGTGTATTATAATATACACATATTGTCTTTGCAAAAATGGTGATATGGATTATTACCATGACATCTTGGTGACTTTACTTCCATAGCTTCAATATATTGACACTGAAGAAAGTTTACAAAGCTTTCTCAGTACTTACAGGGTAAGGTAGTGGTACACTTCTAGGTCGAGGCCGAGTCAGGTTGAATTCTTTGACTTGTGTCAGAGGAAGCTCCTTCTTAGCTGGTGATCTTTTAGCATCAACCTTTTCTTTCAATTCATCTACCAACTCTCTAAGCTCAGGCAGCCACCTAACAAAATCAAGATACACACATGACATCAATCGATACATCATGATGATGATTATGACATACAATACTTGATTTGTTACTCAACCAAAAAATTGATGTTGCATGGTGTGCAAACAAAATCTTTTTGATCATTTCTGATAACTTTTCAGCTGAAACTTCAAATTGTCAGTATTCTTTGACCAATACAAATAATACCTGCAGTCTGTGGGTATAACCTACAAAACCTTCTTATTTTCCATCTGGGACGAATTATCTACTAGAAATGTTTATTTGCTGAACAACTACCTCATAATTGGAGAGAGTAGAGTGGTCTGTACAAATGCAACATCATAGAGTTTACTCCATTCATCCTTCATCCAGCTCTTTAAATTTGATTCATTAGCAAAGAAATTGAGATACTAAAATGTAAGATAAAAAGGTATTGTCATAAAAATGATATGCAAATCAAATGGATGCGTATTTATTATTTTCATTTTACATTGAGTATTGCAAACAGAACCCTTGATCCTAACACCTTTCATAACACCTATCGTGGCTAATATGAACATCTTACCTTATACATGATGTTAAAGTCTTGTGTTCGTATGAATTTTCTGAAATGTGGCATACCAATCTCATCTAGCCGGAATAGACCGATGTATGTGAGAACTGCAATAGAAATAAAAACATGACAATAAATGTTTTTTTAATTATTGACAAAAAAATCTATTTCCAAACAAGTAATGAAAAAAGTAAGATGACAATCATAATATAAAGCTGCATCAAAAGATACTAGCCGCAATGATCCGTTCAAAAGCTGACATTTCGATGACACAAACATTTACACTTCATGTTGATTCACTCAATCTCCTTACCATTCAGTAAATCTTTATGAGCCAGTGGGACACCTTTGCCTTGAGTATTATAGAATGGCTCTGTCACCACATGAGCAATGTTTTTATACCTCAGCAGACCAGAGTAAACCTCAGACACAAATGTTGCGTCAACGTCATTCAGATCCTAAGGAAATCGAAATCCCAACAAAAATCAACATAAAAATCTCTGAGCATTTCACAAGATAAAATTTACAGACAATTACTCAAATTACATCAGTAACACAATTGTAATGATCAGGTGGCAAGCAAAACTGCCTTATGGGATTTGTGCCTGAGAGTTTGTCCGAAATTCATGGATGATCATGATAAACAACTGGTCGTTCCCTATATTGTCTTATGCATGTATTTGTGAAGAGCTGAACTTCAACAGTAGCATGTAAATATAATATTACCTTTTGTTGTAGAAAGTCATTTAAATGATCTTCTGGTGACAGGAAGGACCCGGAATATGTGTCGAAGATTTCTATACAGTGACACAGAAGCTCTTTATGATTCATTGTTGGGTTTTATCAGATATCCACAGGTAAATAATGTCTGAAAATAAAATGAATAGTGTAGTGTCATTGGACTACAGAGTGACAGTCCAATACACATATAGCATGTGACCGTAGTGAGCCCTGGACGACCGGTGGGTGGGGGATCTAGAAAAGAGTAACTCTTTTACTCATTCACCAACCCACCCTGGGAAAGGTAGTAGTCCACAGCTTACTGTGGATGTGACAATCGCATTGAGAATTCAGAATCCAAGTCCCAGCCTATAGGTATATATCTGCTGCTATCTGCTAAACCACATACAACATACAGACTTGCTTGATTCAAACATAAGATTGAGAAACTGAGGTCTGTTGGGGGAAACAAAGATTCTTTCGAAAGCCTTTCTCCAATTCTCTTCCTTCCTTGCCTTGGCTTTGGTCTAGCTAGGGTGTCTGTTAGGTTATAATATAGTGCAAATATGAAATATCCCTTGCCAAATTCTAGAGGAAGCCTTCAATACAGAAGCTCATTATTGGGCTTTGGCAAGTTTGAGCTGCAGATCTGTCAAAGTTCAGAAAAACAAAACAAGAAAGTTTTGAGAGATTTCCCATTTTCCCCTTGATCCACCATGTTTGTTTACGATGACAACCTGATTGACACTCCCAAAAAACGTTTTGAAATCACAATGAGGTCTCCTGATGTCAAGTAATGTGTAATATAACTCAATGTTTTATTATAAAACAGCTCAATGATACACCCAAAATGGAATTTTTAGTTGCCAATGCGCAGGTGTGTAAACATAGTTTCCGGAATTCCCCAAAATAGTAATTTTTCAGACCAGCAGCTTACTACATATTTTGTGAGCTATTT
>ERZ1740059.1596-NODE-1596-length-11368-cov-3.519137_pt1 | contig 11368 bp, 11 predicted proteins | sample MGYA00581744_ERZ1740059 | MGnify/ENA primary metagenome ERZ1740059 (study PRJEB43018, sample SAMN04849738) | marine metagenome | isolation source: floating plastic debris | place: Pacific Ocean | collected 2008-08-28 | study: EMG produced TPA metagenomics... | reverse complement strand
GATAAGACGCTGGGCAAGACGGCGTTTGGGCGATCGCTTGGTAAGTCACTCAATAAACAGCTCGACCGGTTCCAGCGGCCTCAGCCGCCTACAGAGCCGATTGATGTGGAATCGTTTGAAGTGTGGGAAGACGATTGACCAGCTGCTCGAAGTTGAGTAATGAGCTGTTCAAAGTCTTCAAGGGCCTGCTCTCGATGGCCCATGGCAAAGTGAATCAGACAGCGAGTGGCATGGATTTCCTGCTTCAGGTTCGGCGAAAGGTTTGCGGCCTGTTCTATATCGGCGAGTGCGCCTTGCAGGTCGTTGTTGCGGAGTCGTAGCTGAGCGCGATCGCTATACACAACCCCATAGTCAGGCGATAGATCTATCGCCCCATCAAAGTCTGCAAGGGCCTGTTCAGATTGACCCAGCGATAGGTAAAGTAACCCGCGCTGATAAAGCGCATGGGCTGTCGGAGAAAGAGCAATGGCATTGGTGTAGTCGCTAATTGCGGCTTTGGGGTTGCCTTCGTTTATCCGTTCCCTGGCGCGATGCCGGTAAAAGGCCGCATTGTTCAACGGCAGTTTATCGGTAATGTCGTCGTCGATGCTGGTTTGTTCACGACATGCGAATGAACCTGCACCATTCGGTACGGCAGCGCGGTTAAAGTACAGTTCGGCGAGCTGTGGGTTGAGGGCGATCGCTCGGTCATAATCCACCGTGGCGCTGGCGCGATCGCCCAGCAGCAGGCGCACATTGCCTCGATTGCTATAGGCTTCTGCAAAGTCGCTTTTGAGGCGAATGGCCTGGTCGAAGTCAGCGCGGGCAGCTTCGAGCTGATGCTGATAGACGTGGGCGACGCCTCGGTGGTTGAAGGCTTCGGCGCAGGTGGGGATGGCGGTAATCGCGCGGGTGAGGTCTGTAATCGCTAGGCCAGGGTCACCATGGCGCAGGTAGGCAAAGCCTCGCCACAGGTAGCCCTGTACGAAGGTGGGATGGTGAGCCAGTGCCTGGTCGAAGTCGGCGATCGCCCCCTCAAAGTCACCCTGATTTCAGCGAGCAATCCCACGATTGTAGTAGGTCAGGACATTTTTGGGATTGAGTTCAATGGCCTGGTCAAAGTCGGCGATCGCCCCTTCAACATCTTCTAACAGATAGCGAGCACCCCCGCGGTTATTGTAGGCTAGGGCATTTTGTCGATTGAGTTCAATAGCCCGGTCAAAGTCGGCGATCGCCTCCGCTAAGTCGCCCTGGTTAGAGTAAGCAGCGCCACGTAATATATAGATCTCAGGAAACTCTGCCTGCAAGCTTAGCGCCCGGCCAAACTGTTGAATAGCTGCCATATTGTCATCGGCAATAAGCAACACAAATCCGCGATAGTAGCTCATCTCAGCATGGCTGATATCGGTCTTAGACCGCTCCAACAGCTCCAAACTGGTTTCAACCACTTGAATATCAGCAGCCTCCAACCTTGGCCTCGACAGCCCGCTAATGCTCTGGATTTCAACCTCTACGCCTGCTACTGTCCCTAACGTTCGCGCCGTCCTAATGCCATCGAGTTGGATAGTACTGCTACCTAACCAGTTTTCAATAAAACTATCTAAGGTGGGTTCCAGGTTATCCAGGGTGTCTGGGCTGGGGTCAATGCCTACGGCAGTATTGTGGGAGGCCAGGGCAGCCATCAGTTCGCCGCGCTGGGTAAGGGCAACGCCCCGGTTCATCCAGGCTTGGGGATAGGTTTCTCCATTGTCCTTGGCTTTGGCAATGGCCTGGTCATAGGCGGCCACCGCCAGGTCCCAATTTCCCTGGCGGCGATGGGTATTGCCTAAACCAAAGTAGGCGACAAAATTGTCGGGCTCCAGGGCAATGGCCTGGTCAAAGTCAGCGCGGGCGGCGTCATGGTCGTCAAGGCGATTTAAAAATTCGCCCCGCACAATCATCACCGTTGTATTGGCCGAGTTATCGGCCAGGATCTGGTCAAGCTGTGTTAGTGCCTGCTCCTGGGTGTCTTCATTGGCAAAGTCTAAGATGGCTTCGGTGAGGGGGAACACATCACGCAGATTTTCCTGCTGGGTGTTGATTTGCTCATTGGCATCCCTCAGTTCCCCATTGGCAGTCTCAAGCCTCCCAGTGGCGGTCTCAAGCTTCCCAGTGGTATTTGTCAGCTCTATTTGCTGATTGCTCAGGTCTTTTTGGGTGGCCTCTAGCTGGCTACGGCTCTGGTCTAGCTGCTGCTGGGCGGTCTCGATGGCCTGGGTGGCCTGGTCAAACTGGGTTTCCAGGTCGGCAGTTTTACGGGTCAGGTCTTGGTTTGAGTCTTCTAAAGCCTGTTTTTCCTCAATTGCCTGATCCCGCTCGGTAACGGCTGAATCAGTGTCTGCTTCTAACGCTTCAATATCTGTTTTCAGGTCTGCAACATCTGTTTTCAGGTCCGCTGCAATACTCCGCTGCTGATCTGCCTGCCAGGAAAAGAATCCCGTACCCACCAGTGCGGTGGCTAATACCGCCGCTCCAATTCGGCTAGAACGGCGAGTGCGCCAACGCGACTGTTCCAGTTCAGTTTGGGCCTGGGCTAGTTGGGCTTCCACTTGGGCTAGGGCGTCGGTCTTGTCTATTAGCTCCTGGGATTTTTCGGCCAGCTGGCGGGTGGCGGCCTCCAGTTCCTGCCGCAGCCCTACCTTCTGGCTTTCTACCAAAAACTGATAGTCGGCCCGGCCCAGGGTGCGGTCTTCGGCCCAGGCCAGGGCATTGGCCAGGTCTGCCCCCCGCAGCAGGTGGCGATCATTCTGGCGGTCGGCTTCCCAGGCGGCAAGGGCGGCAAAATAGGGGCGCACCTTAGCGAAGGACCGACTGACCCAGTCTGGGTTAAACACCTGGCGATAGATTGGATTATAGGGTTCCAGACGATTTTGCCGCTCCACCACCAGCCCCGTCAGCCGCAGCTCCACCTGGGCGGCGCTGCCATCGGCCTCAATCGCGCCCTGGTGCAAAATCTCCTGATAAAGACCCAGCAAACGATTGGCCCGTTGTTCTTTACCCAACAGCCGGGTCTGAATGGTGCGTAAATGCTCCGGGTCGTCCTTGGATTCCCATTGTTCAATAATCTGTTGCTGCACCCAAGCGGCCACCTGCTCTGGGTTTACCAGCGGTAAGTCTTCACCCTCGGGGAGCTGCACCGATCGCACCACCCGGTCACATACTTTTTGGGTCAAAAAGGGCTGCCCCCCCGTCCAGTGCAAAACCTCCCTGAGCACTGCCTGGGGATTGGCGATGGTCTGGGCTAGCCCCTGGGCCAACGGCTCAGCCTCGCTGGGGGTGAAGCCGGTTAGCTGAATCGCGCGGCCAATGTTAAAGGGGGTGCGCTCTCGGTCTTGAATCAAGTCCGACGGGGTGGCCACTCCAAACAGGGCAAAGGTGAGGCGATGGTAGGCCGGGTCGTGGTCTCGCTGGTTGTAGCAGGCGCGAATCAGGGCAAAAAAGTCGTCCCGTTTCACCTGTTTTAAACTTAGAACGGTGTCGATTTCGTCAATAAAAATGACAATGGCGTCGGCGATGCGTTCTAGCACCACGTCTCGCAAAAAGTGGCTAAAGCGGGTTTTGGGGGCCAGAGGTTCCTGGGCGGACCACCAGGCCCACAGGTTTAGCTGGGGCAGTAGCCCCAACTGCCGTCCCAGCAGATTGGCCAGGGTGTAGTACCAGGTGTTTTCGTTGCTTTCGGTGTCGATGTCGCCGCTGAGGTCGAGGGTGGCGCAAACGATGGCGGTTTCTGGTTCGGTTGCTGATCTGGCTTCTAACCGCTGGCGGGTGCGCGATCGCAGGCTCGACTTACCCATCTGCCGCGAGTTCAACACATAGCAATAGTCGCCCCGTTTTAGCGCCTGGTAAAACTCATCGTCAGAGCGGCGTTTCACATAGGTGGCATGGTTGGGGGGCAGGCTACCGCCAGTGGCATGGAAGGGGGAAGCTGGCATGGGGCTCACATCCTGGAGGGGGACAGAGAATGCGGGTGGACCGGGGGTCCTTTAGCAGGACACCCGGAGTGTTGTTAATTATTTTAGGGCAGGAAAACCGTGGATTAATCGGTGATGCGATCGCGAAAGTAGTATCGATATAGATCTCCCAGGGGTTCAACGGTATCCCCCAGGGACCGAATCAGCCCCATGCCCCGCAGTTGAAACGCGGCAGTATCGTCAATTTGCACCGGACCTGGGGCCAGCACCACCGTTTGCATCGCCTGCCGTAGTTTTTCATGCTCCAACAATGTCTTCAGATGGTGGCGCAGATGTTCTCCATAGGGACCGCCCTGTGTAGGAGCCTGTTGCAAAAACTCATCCAGGCTAGTGCGTTGCCGCGCCAGTGTGTACAACGCCAGCCGCAACAAATAGGGATGCCCCCCCAGCAGCTGCCGCACATCCTGCAGCCGTGGCCCCAGGTCCAGGCCATGGCGCTGGGCCAGATCGGCCATCTGAGCCTCGCTAAACTCCGACAGCTCAATGGGCAACCCGACATTAAAGGGAGACTGGTTAATATCCAATGGCCCATACACTTCTTTGGAATGGGTGATCACCAGCCGCAGCCGTTGCCAGTTGGGATCGTTTTTGCGAGCATCGTGCCAGGCCCGCAACATGCTCAAAAATTCACTGGCGCGCTTGGCATAGGGAAACACTCGATCCACTTCATCCAACCCCAGCACCAGGGGGGCATTCACCTGGGGAAAAATATAGTCCTGCAAATAGTTGCCACATTTTTGCTTTTTGGCCAGGGGTTCCGCCCAAAATCGATCCAACTGGGCAGGCAGACCCAGGGCATTGGCTATGCTGGCACAGAGCCACCGTAGCAAGCCATCCAGGGTTTCAAAAAAGTCTTCTTCAGCTTCCTGAAACGATAGGTGAACCGTGCAATATCCCTGGTTTTCCGCATGGGCCAAAATCCGCGCCAGCAGCGACGACTTACCCACCTGGCGGGGAGCTTTGATGCGGATCAGGGCGCTGGGTTTGACCACCTCTTCGTAGCAGTCCGCTTCAATGGGCGGGCGTTGGACGTAAAAGGGCGACCCCAGGGGTACCTGACCATCGGGTAATTCCAGGGGTGCGATCGCCTGCGCTGGGACCTGTTCTGGAATCTGTTCTTGAGCCGCCTGTTCTGGGGCCTGCTGGTCCGCCCTGTCCGACCCAGGAGACGGTAACGCCTGTGCCCGCTGCTCCGCTACCCGACGAATACCCCTGGCCACATCCAGAAAAGCCTCGTCTTGATGCTCCCAGGTAATCACGGGCTGAGCATTTTTGGGCAACGCCTGGAGCGCCGCAAACCCGGCACTCTGCCAATCAACCGGACGTAAAATCACTGGAATTACCACCGCATCTCCCCGGTGGTGGCGTTCCATTGCCCGCGTTAGTTCAATGTCATAGCAGTAGTCCGATGCTAAAAAGTCAGGACTGATCAGCAGCAAAATAATGTCAGCCTGATCCAAATGCTGGTCAATCTGTTTAGCCCATTCATCCCCCGCCGCAATCTGTCGGTCATGCCAGGTGCGCAGCACCCCCTGACGCTGTAGCAAAGAGAGGTGCTTGGCTAACTCATCCCGCAGGGGTTCATCTTTGTGAGAGTAGGAAAAGAAAAGTTCAATGCCTGAACCCATGGGCTACCAGTCTGTTAAAAACTGCAAAAAATGTGTTGCCATCCTATCGCAATCGCCTAACTGGCCGCACCATTGCCTCCAACTCCTTTGACTCGTCAACCAGGTATTCTTAACAAAACCATGATTGGGGGACATGACCTTATGCCCGACTGCCTCGCCTTTGTTGTCCATAATGCCAACAAAGGCGATATCCAACGTAAGACCCACCGTGGGCACTGGGCGCAGGGATGGAGGTGTCACTGGCTTGGATGACCGGGATGCGTCTGATGCATCTGATTTCTGGCTGGTCAGGGCTTGCTCCAGGGCTTGATAGGCGTCCTTAGTCTGGGTGAACCAGGTGTTAAAGGCTTTGGTATCTTCTGGGTTGAGGGCGTTGAGTTCTACCCCAAGTAATTGAAAATACCGAGCGTTTCAATTACCTTAGCCGTCGCGTGTAGACCTGCGCCCGATCCTGACGAAAATGTGCCATAAGGCTGTATTACATATAGAGCTTATGGTTCAGCCTTCAATTTTCAGCACATTTCAGGAAAATACTAACAGGCAGACAAAAATACCTTAGTCAGCACCGCTTACTCCCGATATTTGAACCAAGGCATATTCTGAATCACCCAATACTTCGATCAGATTCAGGGTGTTGGAAGTCTATTTCCGATAAATCAATTTATTTTACCTACATTAAAAATTATGGCGAACGCTCAAACCCTCTGATTTGTGACCTTTACAAAGTCCCAGAGTAGCGAAGCTAGGATTCGAGGATGTAGTTCCTTCATACTGTTGAGTGGTCATACATCACACAACCACTCAACTGCAAATCGAGGGTTTCAGAATATAAACGGTTAGTTGTACATGCCCAAATTAGTCACTTGCTTCATACCCGTAAGTTTCTGCGCGTTCGCTTCTGCTGATCCATTATGCATGCAGCTACATGTTTCTAATTGCTATGCTGGACGCTAAGCAGCTGCGTTCCTTAGCTGACAGATGTATACGACACAACACATAACCAGACAATTTGGCACGGCTTATCCATTGAGAATTAAGCTCAACGGGTTAGGAGAGAGGTTATGACGCTCACCTCCTATGACCTTGAAAATCGATTTGATCAACGATTGGTGAAACCCATCAATGCTGATGAAGAACAAACACAATCAGCGCGTGATACGTTTGCCCCTGGTCTACACATCTGTCCACACTGCACGGGCAATATGCTGTTTGACAAAGGTGTCAGTCGTGATAAAGACGTTGCGCATATTCTTTTAGATGCCAGCTATCAGGCTCGTTTGACAAGCGATCGCCTACCAGAGGTTAGGTCTGTGCTGTATAACCTATCGTTATGCTCAGACGGCAAACTGCATCCCGACATTGGCTTAGGTTTTGTTGCCAGAGGAAAATTATCTCGTGGTCATCGAGCCGCTCATTACGCCCATGGGCCTGGGCGTAGCAACAACTGCGGAAAACATGCCTTCCACGACTCGATTGCTCGAATTGTAGGCAGTCAAATTAAGCGCGAAACCTTACAGGTTCAGCCCACAGCTCATATTGAGATTACACCTGATAAAAGAATGGACCCGTCCAGGCGCAAACCTGATTTGCAGGTCGTCATTGAATTACCAGAGCAGCCAGTCACAACGTCAGCTGTAGAAATTCAACTGTCAGGGTTAAGCTTGCAAACGCTCAAAGAGCGCACTTCCGAACTTGCGGAAGTAGCCGATAAGGTTGTTTGGCTATTTAAGCATCGAGAGGTTGGTACAGCATTTTATGCACATGCTGAATGGCTATTGCGTAATGGTCATCAGTGCAGATGGATTAAGGTTTCTAAGGATGAACCAGTCACCATATTGCCAATTGAGCCTTATGAGTTAATTCAACGACACAATAAGCCCAAGCCCCATATCGAAGTTGAACAGGAAGACCGGTGCGATCGATATGGAAAACAGGCAGAAAACCAACATTCTAAGCGCCTTATTAGCAATGAAGGCCTTGATATAAGAACACCGGTTAAAGGGCGTGTCGGTCTGTTTGATCCATTACCAGTCTTGCCACCAACACCACGCGAAGTCCAAGAGGTTGAGAGACAACAAAAAGCAGCACGGCGACAGGCCGAACGTGAAGCGAGGGAAGCCAGACGCAAGGAGAGAGAGGCTAAGCGACAAGCCGAACGTGAAGCCGCCGATGCTGCAAGAAAACAGCAGGAGGACGCTGCACGACTCAGGATCGAACAGAAGAAGGCGCAGGTCGAAGAACTTCTCAGGGAAACCCTTGAGAGATTTCCTGAGCACCTAGCTGTTGCCATAAAGAGTGCTGATACCATTGATCTTCGTGAGCGGTTAGTACGTGTTCGATTGCGTCAAATAACAGACTATTTTGACCTTGCCCAAATCGATCTTCCTGCGATCACCTGGTTGGTTCACATGAGTGAGAGCTTATCGATTCGTACAGTCGCAGATATTGCTAAAAGCCTGCATCAGTCGCACGACCTCCCAACTAATGAAACTATCAAAGCGATCGATGCTGTCTTAAACCAAAGACCAATTACCGTTCAGCCAATTTCAGGGCTTCCCCTCTCTGGTGAGGCTGAGAAGCAGATTCTGGAATTTATTCGGAATACTCTCTCACCAACAAAGCCAGAAATTATCACTACGCCTGAAGCTCGGCCTCAGGTTGCTCGGATTCAATATCGGGATACCTACAATAGCTCAAATGATTTTCAAAGCTGTCTACGTCATCTCGCGGAAGTGAAGGATACAAAATCCTTATATTCTGTTCGTTACAACTACAGACAAATCGTAGATGCTGCTATCGAAACACTGCAGCATGTCGATGCTGAACAGTACCAGCGAATTCAAGGACTCCTGCAGGCATCTCCAATAGAAGTGCTCAAATTAATGGGTCAAATGCGTCCTGATCCCAGAGACCGTATTGAAAAATGGCTAACTCGTCTGGAGATAAGTTTTAATCCGGGACTAAGTGATCGCGACCTCATTTACAGTCTGAAGCCTGATTTGTTAGTTGTATTACATCGAAACTTAGAAGACGTCCATCAGGAAAAACTCGCGGCCAGAAAATCGAGAAAATCTTAGGGCGTTGCATAATTAAGGGATGTTTTCTAGGTGCATGTGATGGAATGTCCTGAGTGTCAATCAACTCATCTTCGAAATAATGGTCAACGACGCGGTACACAAAATCATCTATGTTTAGAGTGTGGTCGTCAGTTTGTTGAAAATCCAAGCGTTGAACGGGGCTATGCTGACGATATTCGCTAATTATGCCTTCGCATGTACGTGAACGGAATGGGGTTTCGAGGCATTGAACGAGTTACGGGAATTCATCACACCACTGTGATTACTTGGGTTAAGCAGGTGGGAGAGCAACTGCCTGATGCTTACAGTCCTGACACTTCACCTGAGGTCGGTGAACTCGATGAGTTGGAGACATTCGTTGGCTCAAAAAAGCGGTGCGACCCCGCTGAAGTTTCCTCAGCAAGGGAACGCGCACCAAGACAACAAGACTTGGATTTGGACAGCGGTGGATCACTTTAAGCCCGGCATTCTTGCTTGGTCAGTCGGTGATCATAGTGCCGAGACCTTCAAACCGGTTTGGGCTGTTGTTCAGATGTGGCAGTGTTACTTTCACGTCACTGATGGATAGACCGTCTATCTAGGCTTCATTTCTGATGGTGACCACATTATCTCTAAGACCTACATGACACGGGTGGAAGGGGAAAATACTCGACTCCGACATTATTGCTTGGCCCGATATCTTGGCCCGATTGCATCGAAAGAGCTTGTGTTACTCGAAATCAGTCGATATGTTAAGGCATTCTATTCGACTGTTAGGACACTATTTGAGATTTTGGACAGTTCCTCTAACAGCTAGAAGCAGCCCGTAAATCAGCAACGCCTATTATTATTCGCCCCGGTGATCCGCATATCGGGGGTAATTGGGATAACCTTTCGAGCACGGCTTTTACAGAATCCTAAAAAGGCAGCCTCTTCGTATTCAATGGCCTGACCTTTCTGAGTCATCCATGCTCGCCATTCAAGTTCTAACCCATAGACATCCAATCCAGGTGCTAGTTTCTTAGCCTTCTCGTAGGTAGACGGCTTAAAGGCACATTTGACTGACTGATTGCCAGAATTTTGCAAAGAGTCTTCAAACTTCAAACGGCTATCAGTCTTCTTCACCGTAAAGCGCACAGCCTTCACCTTACTTCTAGCCCCTCGAATCAGCTCATAGGAAACCTCAAAGCCTGAACCATAGGGATTGCTATTGATTTCTTTGACTGCAGGCTCCAAACATCTGGAATGGAAATGCCCCCAGCATTTAAGCTTGCCGTCCGGCACTTTAAGCCACTGCCTGAGATCTTCCACAGAGACTTCAAGGATAGGATGTTTCTGATTAGCAACTCCCTCTAAGATTTCTTACAACGTCACAGAGTACTTACCCGATAAGGAAATCAGGTGATGGGTACGAATGCGGGCATACTGCAAAGGTTGCTTGATGGCATCAATCAGCATTTGAGGAAACTCAAACCAGATGGTGTCCGTCCCTCGACCTTCATTCAAACGCACCGCTGAAATCAGCCGCGTGATGGTCTTGTAGCGAACATCGCCTTTATCCACTCCCTCAAACGTGACCTTGGTATCCGATAAAGACGCCAACGCATCCCAAAGCCAAGCCTTTCCACGTTCCCCACCCAGCTGATTAAACACCTTCCAAACATCTGCAGCCGGTAATTCATGGACCCGACTCTCTTCCAGCCTGTGAGCTACAGCATGTAGCAGAAATGTCCACAGCTTCCGCTCCCGCTCACGAAAGGGACCATCCACCTTGACCATAATGACTGGCTTCGGCACCGGCACAGTCACCTGCTCTGAGGTATCTGGATTAACCTTCCAGGGGTTACCCGTCGCTTTAGGTGCTTTCTGTTTCATGGGTCCGTAAATATCACGGCACCTAGCACCTAGCAAGGAGTGATTGGTGTCAGGTGAAAATATCTGACAGAAACAGGTTTCTCAAATCGCCCGAATTTGTGATCGGTGATGATCACCGAGAGACAGAATTGCCTGAATTTGTGATCGGTTCACCCTAAACAACAACAATTAGACCAACAAAATTCTGCTTTCGCTTTAACCCAATCAAGCCAAATCCACCTATCGGGCTTCCTCAACCTAATTTGAAGCTGTCTAACCCATTAAAACGATGGAAATGAGAGGTTTTCCAGCTCTTTTGCCTGTGGATAACTGGCTCAATTGGCCTGTGGAAAGTCGCCTGAATTTGTGATCGCTCCGCCTGAATTTGTGATCGGTTAGCCCGAATTTGTGATCGCTCCGCCTGAATTTGTGATCGATCAGGGGGGTAAGGCACTGATATCACAACAAAATTCGCCCTGAACACTAAGAACACTAGAACACTAAAGAACACTAGCGTTTCTGTGGATAATTGAAGGGGGCAGTATGAGATGTCATTAACTTGGGGCTTCGCCCCAAACCCCAGGATTTTAAAAGGCATCCTCAAAGAGCTATCAAGAATAATCTGATGGGACTGATTATTGTCCTTAGTAGATCAGTTTGTAGATACTCTCACTCCCCTCCCCTAATTGTCTTTTCAATCCAGTAATCCTATAGTCGAGGCTCATCGCCTGTATTAACCCCGATGTCCTGTGAAGTATTACCATCAGCGTTTCCCTGCCCATCTTGGCATAGCAGCCGTTCTCTCCATTGGTGAGATATTGGCCATTCGAGCCTCCTGGCT
>ERZ1740059.1595-NODE-1595-length-11370-cov-56.854529_pt1 | contig 11370 bp, 6 predicted proteins | sample MGYA00581744_ERZ1740059 | MGnify/ENA primary metagenome ERZ1740059 (study PRJEB43018, sample SAMN04849738) | marine metagenome | isolation source: floating plastic debris | place: Pacific Ocean | collected 2008-08-28 | study: EMG produced TPA metagenomics... | reverse complement strand
CTTAGCACATCAAACTGTCAGAAAACGGGCATAAAATGAGGTTAACATACAGATAAATTCAATGTATTCGCGGGAGTGCATTCACGATTCATTTTTATTTTCAATTTTACAATAAAATAGGGTAAATACTCAGTCTTGTAGATGAGGCAGGGGTTGTTTTTCAGTTTATGTGGTGAAATATTATGACCTTAGATAGTCAGAAGACTGATCTAATATTGATTCTAGCTGGCCTTAATAGAAAAGTTAGCTGGTTTTGCTACCTGGCAAGTTAGTTGATTTATAAAATAGATTAATGTTCTTTTGTCATGCAAGTATGATTTCATAAATCTGATCAGCTGCAATTTGTATAGAACTAACCAATTCTGTCTTTTTTGCATCGTCAGGTGCAAAATCCATCACCTCTTCCACAGTAGTAAAGTTGGGTAGCGGTGTTTCGGTCTCTGCTCCATACTGAGCCTTGAATTGTCGGAGTTCCTCCAGACATGTTAAAACTAATGCCCCCACCTTCCGTATATCTTCTGCAACAACAAATTTGGAATGTTATTCACAATCACGATGCCTCCTTCAGACACCTATTGGCAGGGGGGAGGGTTAAGGGGCTACCCTACAGGAAGATAATTGTCATTGGAATTGGCTATTTCGCTAATGGCAAATTCGCTAAACTTAAATTCCGCTCATTAATTTTTTACAAATCTCTCAATGATCGCTTATATAATTGAAATTCAAAAATCAAAATTCGCTAATATGTAATCCCGGGAATTTGACCAATCTGAGCCAGGTCGCTAAATTAAATTCCGGGAATATTTTCATCCTGCAGGGTATTTGTATGCATGGTGGGTCGCACCAAACCTCACATAATAAATGTTCAATATAGTCACGAGTAAGCCAATATGGGACAGGACTTTTGGCACTGGTACACATAACTAGATTTTTACAACCGTAATGGATGAGAAACTATGAGTCACCAGAAAGCAGAAATTTAAATATCAACAACACAGGAAGCAATGCATTGCAGCATAACGTGAGAGTGTTGCTCTGTAAGACCTTGAGAGCAGATGGTGCAAATTAATTTTATTCAGATCTTTTCCGAGATGTATGTATGCATGTCTAAACGCTATTGATCAAGATGACATATTGCACATGTAGCCTATGTCTTACTCTGCAAGTCTTCCAGTGACGGTCCTCTAACTTCTCGAACTGGAGTTCCGACTCTGGTTCTCATATCAGCGGTATAGTCTGGCGTGGTACTGCTTGACGCTCCTGAGGCTGTCGAGGTTAGTGAGTCACTGCTGTGTGATCGAGATCGAGAAGCTGATCGTGATATTGATCGAGAATGATGTACTGTGCGAGATCGTGGTGGTGATGGCGACGGTGAGAGTCTTCTGTAGTAAGGAGAGGGTGAGCGGGATTGTTGCCGGGAGCCGGAGCGGGAACGAGAGGTAGACTGGGGTTGTGAGTGAGACAAAGTGAGTCTTTGCCGTTTACGATCTTGTTGTCTTTCTTCACTTCTCCTCCTGCCTTTCTTCACTAAAACAAATATGAAACAGAAATAAATTGTAATTGCATCAGCTAAGAGTGAAGATGGGTAAATGAAGAAAAATTCATAGAGATAGGTATTTCTTAAATTGGAGTTACCCGCTCACTGACACAAACTTACCATGGGAAGACAACTCTTGTTTTAGGGAGAACTCGAACAATAAAGATTAAAAACCACACCTTTCCGCACAAATATTCACTGGTAACACATGTTCACATGACAGAAATTAGAATGTCATAACCAGCTATCGGATAGAGTTAAAACTTGAAGCAATGCTCACAGATTTCAGACTGCAATCTACATTTGGCCAAATTTGTGATAGATAAAATGTGAGCAGCATAGTCGGGGTGCTAATAGCAATTATGAGCAGTAGCGGTAGTGACTGACAATCTAGAGCTTTCTATACCTGATGAAGATCTAGATTGCGGTCTACTACTCCCCATGGTTGGTGCAAGGGGAAGACGGTCCTCTAGCTTTTTTCGTCTCTCGTCCTCTGAGTTGTAGTCTGCAAAGATGACAAAGTGAATTACAACAACAATACCAGGACCTATAAGTTGGACGAGACCTGCCAAAATCTCAGAGGTTAAATCGCTACAACCCACATGAGCCTCACAACCACAACATCTCAATATCCCAGAGCATAAAAATGAAAGACATGTCAGTCCATGCTGTTTTGTCCAGATTCCAGATCCCCACAACGTGATCAATAAAGAGCAACGCAAGGCTATTATTGAGAATCTTAAAATTTTATACAATAGACCCAAAAATGTTATTTGTATTTTTGTTTTTGTTTTTGGGTGTGTGTGGGAGATAAAGGCTAATAACACCGAAAGAACATGTTATGGTATTATAAAAAAGGCAGGATCATCTTATAGAAGCAAAAAACTGAAGGGTGCACCAGCACTACTTACCACTTCTGTAATCCCTTAGTTTGGCTGGTTTATTTCTCCTTCTCCGTCCAGTGATCTCTTCCACATCATCTTCAGGGACTTCCGTCTCCAGGTACTCATCGCATTCTTCCTTATCCACTGTGAAGAAATATGGTACATATAGATAGCTACTTATACTATACGTCATAAACCTGCTACTTGCTGGGATAGCCGACTTCTGAGACTGGACTGGGATGGACTAACATGTAAGCATATAATTCGCTCACCACATATACATTTTGTTGTGAATGTAAACCACCTGACCAGCAAATATACATTTTTCACAACAATAACTTTAATACCAGCAAAAACTATAAGTACATTTATAGGCAGCAATCGGCTACGAGGCAGGAAGGCAGGCCGTCATATCAAATTTTGAGATGAAATGAGGCAGGATGTTGTTTCTCTGTTTGTTCTGTGAAGGCCTAATCCAGAGTAGGCAGGTTTTTATAGTTTGTTGCCAAAGTTTCATGTTAGGCATGAGGGGTTTCCATTCTACGGCCTCAAAAATACAGATGGGGGAGCTGATCTAATGCATGGATTTTGATGGCCAAATAACATATTTCTAAGAGCAACAGTTTTGGGTTCAGGTAGGCTGACAATAGGCAACAATTACTTACCACTTATGTGTTTCACCTTCTCTAACTTGAATTTCAGCCAATCTTTTCCTGGAATAGCATGTTTTTCACACATCTTCGACGCATTCTTATTAGGCCACCACACAATCTTTTCGGCCTGATCAACCCATGACAGAGGGATGGTTGCCACCATATTTTTACCTACACCCTCATCCCAGCAAGCACGTGCCCATACCTTCTTTTCAGCCTGTAAAGAAAAAAAGAGAAGAGGAAACAAGTGTGAAAACACTACGCGAGTTACTAGTCACTACAACCAATGCCATTGCCAATCCATCCTTAGCCACAGCCTATAATTACAACAACCCTAGAGGAGGAAAGTATTCGCGGGGGGAATTTTTAGCGTTTTCACATCCCAAGAGATTAAAGTAGCTACAATGAACAAATGAATAGCTAAAAATTTTGATTTTTACACATTATAAAATTTAAAAGCCACCGCCCATCACAAAATACCTATTGGTGTCTTCCTAGCTGATGCCTATCATAACATCACCCACCCACCGCTACGAGGAAGCGAGACACATTGGGGGCACACTACCTCTACAGAACGTATTTACAACCTAACTACCCAACTATAACTACCACCACCCAGTAAATAAAGTTATACAGGTTTATAATACTATCCCGCAACACACTGTCTATGCTGCGATATAAAATATGATTGTTGCGAAATTGGATATTGGTGTAGCAATACAATAATCAAGGACTTGAATGTAAATGCAGAGTATCAGCTCACAAAAAAATAACACATTTATTTACAACTGAGCTAACAACTAGCTGACCTCCACCCTCTGGAGAGAAATATAAAATAAATGATAACGAACTCCAAATGCAGTTCTAGAGTATCACATGGAGATTCTGTGAAAAACGGAATCAGCTATGATAGAGATGAGTACCAGTAAGATAATGAACAATAATATACGATTCAAAGAGCTGAATGTTTGATGCGGATATTGCAGTATGAAAATAAAATGAGTAAGAAATTTTCCCACCAAGGACTGACACAATGCAGAATACCAGCCCCGGCAGAATGATTATCTACAATATTTCGACATGCCAAGCTTATACTGTATAGCCTACAGTGGTTTCAACAGCCTAATCTTGATGAAGCACAGGCACTAGAGCAAACTCATTACCCTCATCATTAGCCATACACACCATTTTTTTGAAAATATCTCCCTTATGTATCATGACTTGAGGAACCTCAGCCAGCAAAGAGTTTCGAATTCTGCCAATACCTAGCACCCTGGAGTCACATGGAATAGTAAAGAGGCTGCCTAACCTGGTTTTAGATATTCTTTTTACTACCAATTCATCAGATACATGCGTTTCACCTGAGATGAAACAAATATCACCATTCTTCATCGTAAATACACCATCACGGAGAGTCATAGTATATCTAGTCTTTAAACTTTTAGTCCCAACCAAGACATGGCATTCTGATAATCGTTTAGCAACTTGTGCTATAGGATTGTTAGCATTTCTCACTAAGCGTTTTAACCTACCTAAAAAGTTTTCATATGGAAATGCAGATATTTTGTTCAAACTAACTCCATATGTAACGCAGTCGTCTGCAATATGTAGAAGAGAATGAACATTATAAGTTATGAATGTTGGGCCATACAGATCTTTAGATTCCCTGACAAATGATTTTAATAGATTCCGCGCATATGGCAAATGTGTCGACCTGAAAGCATCATCATCATTAAGCAGTATTGACATGGCTATTGAGAGACAGAGAAAGTGACAATAATGAGTTGAGGACAACACCCCGTGTAGAACAGTCACACCAGTATACAATAAGAATTGCCGCCATTCTGTAGCCTTCCAGCGGTCTGACTCCATCAAAGACCTCGGCTGCCTGGCAAACTCTGAGGGGAGTTTACCATGCAGCCTTGTCAACCTATCCGACAGCACGCGCTGCTCTGATGGAGACATCCTGCATCTTGATGTTTTCTCAGCTTTCCAAAATCTTACTAGCCGCCTCATGACACCGAGACACACTAGGTGCATATAATCCAGTGGAAATCGAGTAATACAGCCTATCAGAGCAACAAAGGGGCTAAGTCCTATCTGATGAGTGTCATCATAGCCTGCCTCAGCAAATTTTTCATCTGATCTAAGAGCTGAGCTAAACTCATCAAAACATACCCTTCTCTCACAATAGGTCCCTTTTCCTATACATCTTTCACAGGAATGATATGCATTATGGCTTACTGTTTGTTTCATAAAAGCTCTGGCCGGGGCATCCCCAATAACCGCATCCAACTGCATAGTATATCTGACATGAAGGTGATCAAAACCATCAGATAAACTATGATATTCTTGAATGAAGTCACTCATAAACTCATCAATATTGGAAGGCTTACTACTACCATAATACAAAGCTATCATCACTGGAGCAGAACCATTGACACTCATCAGAATAGGCCAGAAGTCAGCACCCTTGGAGTGATAAAGAGGAAGGCCGTCAACATTGATATGCACATTCAAAACAGGGTGCTGAGGATCTAACAAATCGTTTGCTGCCAATACTTTGAGGATGCCAAAATAACTATAATCGCCGCCACACTTTTTTGATACAATGACAGATTTATCAGTGCCAAGCAAAGTGCGAACATCCCTGGGTACTAGAGGAAACACAGTGTTGAGAATATGGAGAATCCCATTGGCTTGGTCACGGGTGGGACGGAATTTTGAAGCCCAGTCTGCTACTTTACTACGCAGAGCCAATTGCTGTTCAGAGGAAAATAGATCACCAGTACCCATGAAAAATTCCTCAAAAGTCTTACACGGCGGGGCATTCTTGTCAGCTGCGCTACTGACACCATTACTAATATCTAATTCTAAAATATCACCATCGTCAGATGATGAATCCCAATGTGTAGCTTCCTCACTGCTACAATCGGAATCTAATGGCAGATTTGTAGACTCATTAGCATTCCGTTGGTCACCATCAATTTTAGGTTCATCAAATATCTTACTTATAGAACTACTACTAATTTCATCGGACTCAAAAAATCTCTTGACTGCAGTTTTTTGCTGACGCCAATTTTTCAAGAACTGATTCTTTGAAGACATTGTTTGTATGATTGAATTGTAACTCACCATCCTGTTCAGTGAGTCAGCAGAATTCCACAGCTCGGGTAGTTCGTCCGAAGTAAAGTACCTGGAATTAAATAAATCAATATTGGTTACCAAACAAACTTGAAGCGGCCTCTATAATATCCGACATTTTAGAACAGTGAATTCTGAACAAAGCATACATGGCCCAATTGCATACACATAGCTGACTGCGGCATGCAAGGATAGGATAAATGGTAAGATAGATAGTAATCTTATTCGATTTGAGTAGGCCCCTCATAATACAGGTATATTCTGGTATAATATTATTTGGCAACACAAAAGATAGATTGCTATCATCTGCAAACAAAAGACTCTCCTCTATGAGCTATTATGCCAATACAAAAGATGTTAGCCAAGTTTTTGTTGTGTGACATAACAAGCATCATAACAACTCAGTCATGGCTACAATATCCACCCACACTCTAGTGACTACATGTTGTTTTCAGATTGATAAACAACAGGATTGCTATCAGATGTAAACAAAAGAATTTCGGCAGTGCAGTGGGCTATTGTGTCAATACAAAAGGCGTTAGCCGATATTTGTGCCGCATTACAATACACACTAAAACAACTCAGTGATGGCTAGGATATCCACCCACACTCTATTGACTACAATCTCACTCATGTTGTTTTCAGCCTGATAAACAACATGATTGCTATCAGATGTAAACAAAAGACTTTTGGCAGTGGGCTATTGTGTCTATACAAAAGGTGTTAGCCGATATTTGTGCCGCATTACAATACACCCTATAACAACTCAGTGATGGTTACTACATTGGCTCACACCTTATTAATGAAACTCTCACTCATCTCATCATCAACCTGATAAACATAAGGATGAGCAAACCTGCCAGCTCAATACAATCTTGTCAGAACCCTAATATTAGAATGAGACCATTATACCGTGGGACCAGAAGACTGGCAACTGAGCAGTTTGAGAAGCCAACACAGGGTCAAAATTTGCCACGACTTTTTATCTCAACATTGCAACAACCTAACTGGATTATGACTACCCTAGACACTTTTAAGTTCATCTGGTAAATTAGCTAACTTTGTTTTTCGCTACTTTGGTTTCCCTCCATTATAACATATTATAAAAAAGATATAATTTTGAAATTAGCTAACTCCGTTAGCGAAAATTAGTGCTGATGAATACTTTTTGTGGGTAGGGTATGGCCACGGCATTGTAATAGTACCACGAAGCCATCCCACTGCCATACACCCATCAATAAATAACCAGAAAAAAAGGATTGAAAATATTCGAAACCACATCACCATGGCCACAACACATTGTCAAAACAGGTTCAATAAGACCAGGAATAATATCAGCCATCCGTTTTTAGTAAGGTAATAACTTTGTAATGACACCAATCTCAAAAGGTCTTTCTGATATGAAGTTATTCTCTTCCCAGGATGAACAAATGAAATACCCGATTTCATTGGATTCACCATGACTGTCAAAAATCAAAATCAAAGAAAAATTCTTTCAGGAGATTAGACCAAACAGGATTCAAAATATCTATTAGAACTTCCCCTCCCCTCAATGTCAAGCCCATCATTAGTTGTTGAAACAAAACTAGGTCCCTTCATGTTATAAGTCAGTCAGCACTAACCATGAATTTACCGATTACACTCAATTGCAATTGCAACCTTAATTCAGCAGAAATTGCTCCCTAAAGCCATCCCTATAATAAAAAGAGACCAGTGTCAAACAGGTAGTGAACTCCCCTTCTCAAATAAATGAATCTTAGGACACATGACTGATCGTGTATCAAATCTAAGACCGCTGAATGAAGCGACAGGATTGTCAACTACATAGCAACACGATATCAAACCATCGCTATAGTAGTCAATATCATCCTGTCTAAGCCGCATCTGATGCCAATGCTTGCATAGGCCCTACACATACATACTCATTTTGGGTTTAACCCACATGGGCATCATGAAGGACACAAAACCATATTGCAGGTCTAGTCAAGTCAAAAAACTCTTATTCAAAGTGAAGGTAGACCTAGGCCTTAAGTTCAGTCTGGGAGATGCTAACTTAAGCTACATCCAAATGGGTTTCCATATTTACTTTTTGGAAATTACTCCAGTGGGATTCCAGGGGGCTGTTTCAATTAGAAAAAAGCCACCTGTCCGGAAATGGCTTTATGTTATTAATTTTATTGAAACAGCCCCCTGACAGGAGCAAAGACAAAATCAGATTCATGATTGAGAGAAGTTATTAGGACCTGTCTCAAAATAAGCCACTGCACACGAGGCAATCTAATCGTGACAGACTTTTAACTTGTTATGAATGAGCAATTTCACATTCCCAAACACCGTAGTAGCCTAGGGATAAAACGAGTCAAAAAACCATAACACATGAAATCTCAGTCAAATGGATCCAAGACCTAAGCCTACACTAATTCATAATAGTAGGCCCACTACTGGCTAATGCTTGTGTCACATCTTTTCAGGCAAATTTGGCAATTGACTAGGGTCCAACTCGAACATGTCTTCAAATGCGTTGTGAGACAATCATTATTTTAACAAAGCTTATGGTATTTCATCTGTACAAGGCCTAAATATCTGGCAGCAGATTCTGAGCAAGATCAAAAACCAAAAGAAAGAAATACATAGCTATATGTTCCAGTTCAAAAACCCTGCATTAGAATTAGCCATTTTTAGACAATCCTAGTTAGTAGCTTGCATCAAGGCCAATAACTACTAAACTTAAGTGATCAGAGTCCATTCCAAACAGCCTAAACTGAAAACTCCTTGGCATGAGCCACAACACATACCTCAACCTAGTGACAAGTACATGTACATCAATCAACTAAGAGAGCTTCCTCTCCCAATTCAATTGGTTGTTTAAAAAATGTAGGTCTGCAAAAGCTCACAGATAGTATGTACATAGCATCAGGTCCCTTCATATCATAAGTCAGTCAGCACTAACCATAAATTTACCAATACTCAATTGCAATCATAATTTGCAACCTTAATTCATCAGGAATTGCTCCCTAAAGGTCTCCCTGTAATAAAAAGAGACCGTGTCAAACAGGTAGTGAACACCCCTTCTCAAATAAATGAATCTTAGGACACGTGACTGATCGTGTATGAAGTCTAAGACCGCTGAATGAAGCAACAGGATTGTCAACTACATAGCAACATGATATCAAACCATCGCTATAATAGTCAATCAATATCATCCTGTCCAAGCCACATCTCATGCCAATGCATACACACTCATTTTGAGTTTAACCCACATGGGTAATATGAAGGAAACACAAAACAATATCGTAGGTCAAGTCAAGTCCAAAAACTCTTATTCATAGTGAAGGTAGACCTAGGCCTAAGTTCAGTCTGGGAGATGCTAACTTTAGCTACATCCAAATGGGTGTCAATATATATTTACTTTTTGGAAATGACTCCAGTGGGATTCCAGGGGGCTGTTTCAATTAGCAAAAAAGCCAATTGTCTGGAAATGGCTTTATCATGTTATTAATATTATTGAAACAGACCACTGACAGGAGCAAAAACAAAATCAGATTCATGACTGATAGAAAGAACTTATTAGGACCTGTCTCATAATAAGCCACTGCACATGAATTATATCGTATAATAAGTTTTACCTTTTCTTGTCAATCAATGAGAGTACTCCTCAGCAGCAATCAGGTTACAGAACTGAACAGTAGTAGTGTAGTTCCAGTCAGGAATAGTAATAAATAATAATGTCAAATATATAGTTTCATACAATATAGTTAGTTTAGTTTGTTGTAGTAGTGTGTGTCAATTAGATCACAGCTCAGCTACCTGTACAAATACAACAATCCAGCAAGAAGAGCTCTCTGCAGTGAAAGTCTGTGTACAGAAGTCGAGTTAAAGTTGGTGTATGTAATGCTGTTTGTAGTAGCAGTTTATAGATATGCGTCAGACTAGTTGCGTTGCACTCACTCAGTTTCATCTCAAATGATTTGAAAACTTGCACCTGGATGTGTTTTAAACTGTATGCCTACAAATGAAGGCGGTACTTTTTCAACAATGATTTGTGATTGGACAGCAGTGGCAGCCAACGTAAGACAACTCCTACGAACAAATCAAGCTGAGAGATTTTTGGTTTGAAACATGACTGTTCATCGAGGATACCACTGGTATGATTCATAGTTGGGGAAAACACAAAGTATTTTTATGCTAATGTGTTGAAAATTTCAAAAAAATGTCTCAAAGATTTGTGAGGGGTGATATTATAAGGATGTTGAAGTTTCAACATGGAATCGCAGCTAAAATAAGTTGAGCCCACAACCACTTTTCGAGGCTATTTTACGGGTTGAAGTTCCTGCCTAAATTCACTGGTAAATAAGGTTGAAGACGCACATGTTCTTGAGGGGGAAACAAGGTTGTGATTTCAACTCACAATCTCTTCATAAATTAGTTGAAGTGACAACTCTGCTTCGAGTGGAGAAAAGAGATCGAGATGCCAACACAGAATCTCTGTTCAAAAGATTGAGCCCACAACGTTTTTTCGAGGCTAGATTATGAGTTGTTGTGACTGCCTTAAATCACTTCTACAATTAAGTTGTGTACACAACCATTTTTCGATAGATGAATATGGGTTGAGATTACAACATAAAATCTATGCAAAAAGTTAGTAATTTTCAACTCTTTTTCGAGGGTGGAATATGAGCTGATTTAACAACTAAAATTCGATGGTAATAGTTGTTGATTTCTCAACTCTTTTTCGAGGCTAGAAAATGAGTTGGACAGACAACATATTTTCGAGTTGAGAGAGAGTTGATCTAACACAGCCAACTAAATCCCCCTAGATTTCATGGACTAGATCAACTGGAATTCAATGTTTCAGCGTATAATATTGATAGAGAGGTGAGTAGTCACTGTTAGATCAACCAACAAAAAAGTCTGTTGATTGCTGTCTGGTGATTCTAAGTTGATTCTAGGGAGCCAAATCAACTGTTGAGATTGGGATGTATTTCGAAGTTGAATCTATGTTGTTAATGAGTTGAGTGCTCAACGTTGAGCAAACTACACATTATCAACACATTATCAACGTTGAAAATTGGTTGAGGTTGTGCCATTGCCGGCTGGGAGTGGATTTTATGATTACCGCAAGGCCATTTCAATCATTCTAATCAGCCAAATC
>ERZ1740059.1594-NODE-1594-length-11373-cov-4.607086_pt1 | contig 11373 bp, 7 predicted proteins | sample MGYA00581744_ERZ1740059 | MGnify/ENA primary metagenome ERZ1740059 (study PRJEB43018, sample SAMN04849738) | marine metagenome | isolation source: floating plastic debris | place: Pacific Ocean | collected 2008-08-28 | study: EMG produced TPA metagenomics... | reverse complement strand
AGCGCACCTGAGAAGTATCAAAGCAGGCCTGGAGGCACGCCAAATCTAACTCAACTCGCCCAACCATACGAACAGAAAATGCCCATAGGAGAGCTTGAAACTTTCTTTGAGCCTATTTTTGTTTTCTTTAGGCAAAATCGTAAATCAAAAGAAAGTTTTGGTTCATTCTGTAGTCGTGTTGGGCGCGCTGCCATTCGCAATTTAGCTGCAAACTACACCATAGGAAGTTATATGGATACAGATACTACTACTAAACGCAAGTTCCGCAAAAACCAACGTCGTGTAAGTGTACCCGATGAGGTTTTCCCTCAATTGAAAGAGATTGCTCAAAAAGAAGGTAGACCAATGAATCAAATTATTGCTGATGCCTTGAGCGATTACTTTACCAAAAGCAAAGAAGCATAATTCTTTATTAGTTGAAGACTAATGTCATTTGAAGAGACTACTGTATTAGTAGTCTCTTTATTTTTGATGTGATATCTCTATCTAGAAAATAGATTTTTTCTGATCATTAAGTTGACTCAGGCTTGACATCAAGTTATTTGCGGTCAGCTTCAGCATAGTAATGACTATAATAATGATAAGAATTACTACTATGAGTTACTTGGTTAGCAATAACCCCCAACACAGGGACATTTGACATTCTAATATTGTCAATATTTTGCTTCAGTAAAGAGCGATCTGTTTTTCCTATTCTTACCACCAGCACTACACCATTAGTGCGAGTAGACAAAATTCTACCATCGGCAAAACCAAGGATTGGGGGAGTATCATAAATAATCAGATCGTACTTTCTGCTACTCTTCAAACGTTCCATTAAAGTGTACATTTTTTGCGAAGCAAGCAACCTTGTTGGATCGGGAGGAATGTCTCCTGCTGTGACAACCGATAAGTTTTCCCATTGAGGAACTTTAATTATGGCTTCTTCGATATCCAAGCCAGTAGCCAATACATTGCTCAAGCCTTCTTCATTTTCTACCCCAATCCAGCGATGAACCTGAGGACGACGCAAATCCGCATCAATTAGCAAAACTTTCTGTCCCATCGCCGCCGCCGCCTGCGCTAAATGGCAAGAAACCGTGGACTTCCCTTCCGATGGAATAGAAGAGCTAATTACAAATGAGCGAATAGAGCTATCTGAACCTAATAATTTGATATTGGTGTTGAGAGAACGAAATGCCTCAAGGAAGGGAGATGCACCATACCACTTTTGTTTACTATTGACGGTAGATTTTTTCTCTGATTTAGAAGTGTTTAGATTGATAGTTGTGTTACCAACCTGTAACTGTGGCAAACTCAATTTCTCTTTCTTGGGAGCAGTTTCCAGTTCATCTAAAGGTTTGAGATCTTTCTGAATCGGAATTAAACCAAGTATGGGTAAATTAATGCTTTCTTTGAGTTCTTCTGAAGAATGGAATACAGGATCGAGACGCTCTGCTAATAAAGCTGCACCTAACCCCAGTAAGAGCCCAGAAACTAAACCCAAAGCTATGTTACGGGGTGGGTTAGGAGATATGGGAGTTTCGGTAATAATAGGTTGGGCAATTGTTTGCCAAGGCAGCGCCTGTTGCGCTCCTTTTAGCTGTAATTCTTCTTGAGCAGTTAAAAAGCGAGTCAAGCTTTCGGTGGCTACGGTTAATTCTCTCCTGAGGTCTGTATATTGACGAGCAATTATGGGCATTTGCTTAGTCAAGTTTTCTAATTGAGACATTGCTTCGGACAAAGCTTGTTGTCTGATTTCTAAGATCTCAATTTGATTAGCAGCTTTGATATACTGCTGATTTAACTCCAAACGTAGAGAGCTAGGGGAAGTAAGATTGGGAGTAGTATCAACAGATTGGGATAAGTCTCCCCCCAAAACTCCACCAGCTTCCTGTTGTAGAAGTTCTAATAGTCTATCTTTTTTATCTGATAAATTCTGTACTGCGGGATTGGATGGTAAGAAACGAGCAGATTCTTGAGCTAGTTCTACTTCTACCTGTTGCAATTCATTCAACAGGTTTTGATAGCGTGGCGATTCACTCAAATAACTAGCGGCTAATGCTTGCTGAGGTTGTAATCCTAGTTGTTTTTGTAAGAGAGCGTATAAGACTTTTGTCTCTTTTAATTCTGCTTGAGTTGCAAAATACTTTTGCTCAAAATCCACTTGTTGAGTGGCTAACATTTCAGCCTGCTTTTCTGGGTTAATTAGATTGTATTGCTGGCGAAATGTCTGAACTCTCCCCTGTAGATCGTCAACTCTTGTCCGTACTTCAGGCAATTGACTCTCAACAAAATCTAATCCTTGCTTAACTTCTACTCTTCTTTCTTCTAGGGAATAGCGTAGATATGCTTCTGACAAATTATCTAAAACAAACTGAATCTTTTGAGGATCGGCATCAACGTAAGATACCTCTAGTATTTTTGTTTTATCAACCTGTTTGATTTTGAGGGGAGACTTTTTGGGTTTGATTAGTTTTTTGTACTCAATTTCAGGATACTTACTGTTGAGAGTTTCGACAATGGGATTTAAAACACGAGGACTTTGTAATACCTCTATTTGAGTATCGTAGTCTAGTCCTCCCAAATCTTGCTGTAAGACAGATAGAGGATTTTCTTGTTCTTCTGCTACGGGTTCTACCAAAAGCTTAAACTTACCTTGATAGAGAGGTTCTTTTGTAAATGTCAAAAATGCTGCGGCTGCTGTTACACCAAAAGTAACAATCCCAATCAAACGCAAACGATGTTTGACAATGCTCGTCAGTTGACGCAGATCGAGGCTGTCTCCATCTGCTTCGCTGCTTGCGGTTTGGTTGACAACAGGTAAAGAGTAAACGTAATTATCATTCCCATTTCTCTCGTTGACTCGGTTGCCGTTCCCATTCATTACAGGAGGATAAACAGAACGATCTGGACTTCTATCGGGCATTATGTCATCAATCCTCACAACACGGATTATTTAAAAAATTGTTATTGGCATAGTAACCCATTGCTGCTAATAATAAGTAGGAGCAATGGGATTCATCTATTGTAGATAAAGCTTATCTAAAAATGGCGTTAAATAAACCAAAGACTCCACCTAGAGGACTGGTTACTTTGCCTACGTTATCAAAAGCAGCAGTAGAGCCAGAGCGATTTACTACAACTACATCATTCTGACCAAGAACAGGATTAGTTTCGTCATTAACTTCTGCACCCAAGTCGATCTTAACTTTGCGCTTTTCTACTGTGCCGTCTGGCTTTAGGCTAACCAATTCGACCTCACTTTTGTTGGCACGTTGGCTATCAAATCCACCCGCAGCCAAAATTGCGTTGTTTAGGGGAGTATTGGGTGGTACTTGGACAGGACCAGGACTAACAACTTCTCCTACAACGTTAACCGTAATTTCTGCACGAGAAATTGTACCCGCAGCAATTTTTTGGCTTTCTGCCTCACTCAATTTATCTGCCTTAGCAATAACAATCCTATCGCCATCTTGGAGAATAAGATCTTGACTGGTATCTCCAGCCGTAATTAATTCCCAAAGATCGACATTGATAAGTTTTTCAGTACCATCCCAAGAAGTTCGGTTTACCTGTACTTTCCTCACATCAGCCAAAGGCTTGATGCCATTGGCAATGCCTATTGCTTGACTCAATCTAGGAGGAATGGATTCTTGTCTGTTTTGGTTAGCTTGATTACCACTGTTACCTCTACTTAACAACTCTGGTTGAATAAAGTGAGAACCAGGACGATAAACTTCACCTACAACCGCAACTTGAATGGGTTTGTCAGACTGTAGTCCGAAACTAGCTTGAGCTAGTCTATTCAATTCTTGGGTGTTGATCTCATCAGTTGTGGGAATAAAAATATTATCTCCATCTCGTAGAGAAATATCTTCTTTAATTCTGCCCTTAGTCAACAAGTCCCAAAGATTTGCGTTGTATACTACTTCTTTTCCTTTGATTTCTCGGCGAACTCGAACATTTCTTACATCGGCAATGGTTGTAATCCCGCCAGCTTGCTGGATCATGTCAGTAACGCTAGGAAACTGAGGATTTTCTCCAGCCAGAGCAACTTCATACGAACCAGGGTTATCCACTTCTCCTGAAATACCTACTTTGAGAGGACGAGGGGCAATCAGACCAACGGTAATAATTGGTCGCTTGAGATAAGTTGAATACTTTTCAGAAACCTTGTCAGATGTTTCTTTGAGACTCAATCCTCGAACATCTACTCTACCAACTAAGGGTAAGCTAATAGTTCCATCTACCAATACAGGATAGTCACCGCTATACTCTTCTACTTGGAAAATATTGAGGTTTACTCTATCTCCCGCACCAAGGGTATAATCACTTTCCCCTGTAGCAAAATTAAGACTGTCAGCAGGCAAAGGAGATGATAAGTCTGGCTGAGAAAAACTATTGTTTTCGAGGGGGGGTAAATTTCTATAATCAATCGGTTCTTTTTCTGTTGATGATGTGTCAGAACCTGCATCTTGTAATTCTATAGTGTTTTGTTGGGCTATTGCTGGGGCAGATGCAAGAGCCAAACACAGGGACAATGCGATCGCACTGTAGTTATTAACTCGTTCTAAAAATAATTGATACAAAACGGATGTAATTTTCATAAAAATATCACAATGAAAAGAAGTTGATTATTGCGACTAGACTAACATTATTGTCTCTTGAAGTTAAAATGTCGAAAAAACAAAAACAAAAGTTTCCTTTTTTACTTGGTTCAAAATGGACGGCTAAACAAAAAACTTGGGGTTGGAGACATTTCCAAGTTGTGAATCGCAAAAACCGAGGGAAGTGGGTATTTGCAGAAATGGTGGCATCGTGCGATCCCCAGACTAAGTTTTGGCTAAATGCGGCTCAACTTAAGGATGATTCTCTATGGTTACCTGGATGGAAAACTACCCAAGAGATAGAGATATTAGAGGACAGTAATGATGCTAATAATTCTAACTATTAAATTTGTTTATATGTTTAAAGATTAGATCAAGTTTTCACTAAGGCTGTTTAATAAATAAGGTTTGAAAAGATAATAACATTATCTTTGGTAATTGTTATTTTAGTTTCCATATAAAAAATCAAGATAAATATAAAGTACAGATGAATAATATAGCTGTTGTGCTATCAAATGTCCGCAAAATATATAATAAAGCGACCGTAGTTGACGATCTTTCTTTGACTATTGAAGAAGGAGAAATTTTTGGATTATTAGGGCCTAACGGAGCAGGAAAATCAACTACCATCAGGATGCTAATTACTTTGGCTCAACCTAATGAGGGCAGAATCGAAGTTGGAGGATATGATGTGTTGCGCCATCGAGATCGGGTTAAACGTAATATAGGAGTTGTCCTTCAACAAATAAGTGTAGACGGAGAATTGTCGGTTTGGGAAAATCTGGAATTTCATGGCAGAATGCACCACATTCCTAACCCAGAAAGGCAAAAGCGAATTAAACAGTGGTTAGAATATGTTGATTTAAGCGAGCGCGCTCAATCTCTGGTTAAAACTCTTTCTGGCGGTATGAAACGCCGTTTGCAAATTGCTAGAGCTTTGCTACATGAACCTAATATTTTATTTTTAGATGAGCCTACGGTGGGTTTAGACCCTCAAACTCGCCGTCGTCTTTGGGAAATTATTCAAGATTTGAATAGTAAAGGTATGACTATTGTGATTACTAGTCACTATATGGAGGAGGTAGAATTTTTGTGTGGGCGTTCGGGAAATGGCAAACCTGGGCGTATTGGAATTATGGAAGCGGGTAAATTGATTGAGTTGGGTACACTAGATCTCTTTAGAGATAAATACGGCAAAGCGATCGCACTTAAACAAAAAGGCGATCGCTTAGAAAGTCAATTTTTCTCTGATTCGATTGCTGCTAATGATTATTTAGACTCTTTAGACGACAAGACAGGGGTAATGATCCGCGATTCTAATTTAGAAGATATTTTCGTTGAACTTACTGGACATCAACTCAATTAACTACCCAGGTATTTAATTTGTTTTTCTAGAACCAACAAAAAAGCACCTAATTTGCAGGTGCTTCAATATATTTTAGGAAAACTGTATAAAGAAAATTATTCTTACTTATAATTTTTAGAAGTATGTCGTTATTAATTCACAAATATCTAAGTTATTTAGCTATCTATATATATTGAGTTAATAAAACTAATTTGCACTTGAATCAATAATTGAAGTTTATGCAACTTGCGGTTCTAACATCGTACTCAACTGCTCAATTCCTTTGTGAAGGTGTCTTGTAACAGTCATGGGGCTGATACCAATATACTTTGCTGCTTCTTTGCGCGGCAAATCCCAGAGAAATACACATTCTATAGCTGCTTTCGTTTTGTCTTCTAATTGACCCATTGCCCGCTGTAGCTGCAATTTGTCATCTTCTAATTTACGCTGCTGTTGATAGTGAGGATCGGCAATAGTGTCGCCAAAGGTAATAGATGAGTCCATTGAATTATTGACCACTGCATCCAGGCTAATTGGCAAACGATTTTGTAAAGCTAATTGACATTCACTCCACTCAGCTAAAGGTACGCCCAATCCATCAGCCAACTCAATATCTTTAGGCAAACGTCCTAGCTTTTCAATCAAATCTTTGCGTAGTTTTTTGCCTTTTGTATAAAGTTCTTGCCATCTACGAGGAATTCGCATCATACTACCTTTATCTCGTAGATAATGTAGCATTTCACCGCGAATATAAGGAATAGCAAAAGAGCTAAATGCGGAACCTTGTTGGGGATCGAAGCGTTCGATAGCTCTAATCAAACCCAAGTAGCCAATTTGTTCTAAATCTTCATAAGGTTCGGCGCATTTACGGCAGATTTGATGAGCTACTTTTCTAACTAAACCTGCGTTTAATTCTACTAATTTATTACGTAATTCTAAAGATGGATTGCGATGATAATTCTGAAGAAAATCCATGCAACGATAACTAAGAGTCTGAGTAGCCATAAAAATAAAGTTTTTCAGTATCAACAATCTATTTATGCGAATCTAAATCTCATTTTCTATTGTTAGAAAGATCTAGACCATAGTTGTTTTACGGAAAAAACTTATTTCAACTTTTTTTTCTACGAGCAAACACGTATTATCTGCTTAATTATTTTCAACAATTTATTTCAATAAACTACTTATTTTAAATTAGGAGAACAAAAGCTACTTGGATACATATTCAGTAAATATATTTAGATTATCTAGATGCGTATAGATGCTTTATTACCGAGGGAGCATCTTGCTTGAGGTCATAACTATATTTTGGATACAACAAGAAATATATTCTGTTATGAATAGCAATAAACTGTCGATTTATTAAAAATATTCCTTTGTAGTAATTAGATAAATTATAAGTTCACAAAAAAGATTTAATTTTAAAAAACTAAAGTTCGTGAGATTAAAATTAATCAATCCCACGAATTTCAATTATAAAAAATTCAAATAAATCTATAGTTTCTTAAGTTCTTCATCTAAGATATCTATAGTTAGCCGAATTTGCTCTACTGTGTGATTGCAAGTAATAAAAAATCTCAATCTTGCACCATTTTGAGGCACTGAAGGATAAATCATAAACGGCACATTAATTCCTCGTTTAAAGAGATTTTGAGATAATTGAATAGATTTTAGTGAGTCCCCAACAATAATCGGAATGACTGGAGAATCTTTACTCATTCCTGTATTAAGTCCCTTTTCTTTGGCTAAATCTAAAAATAGTTTTGCTCTAGCCTGAAGAGTGGCTGCTCTTTCTGGCTCATTTTTGAGTACTTGAATAGCAGCGATCGCTGCTGCTGTGTTAGATGGTGACATTCCCACACTAAACACAAAACCAGGAGCAGTGTATTTGAGATATTCGATCAATGCAGAAGACCCCGCAATATAGCCTCCACAGCTTGCAAAAGACTTACTAAGTGTCCCCATCCATAAATCGATATCTTGGGGGTTAATATCGCAATATTCGCTAATTCCACGACCAGTTTGACCAATAGTACCCATCGAGTGAGCTTCATCAACCATCAAGAAGGTTTTGTATTTGTTCTTGAGTTCAATTACTTTTGGTAAATCTGCAATATCACCATCTGTACTATATACTCCTTCTACTACAATTAGTACTCGTTGATAGCGATAACGGCGATCTCGCAAAATTTCTTCTAAAGCTTGGTTATCGTTGTGAGGAAAAGCAACCAAGCTAGCCCCTGACAAAAAACAGCCCTGCATTATGCTGTTGTGACTCAAGGCATCATAAATTACTAAATCATTTTTGCCAAACAGATGACCAATAGTGGTGACATTAGTAGCATGACCACCAACCATAATAATGCTGTCTTCCACACCAATAAAATCGGCAATTTCTCGCTCCAATTCTTTATGAATTGGTTTTTCTCCAGAAATTAAGCGGCTAGCACAGGCAGAGGTGCCATAGAGTTCGGTTGCATTTTGAGAAGCCTGATTAACGGCAGGATCGCCACACATGCCAATATAGTTATAGGTGGCAAAATTAATTAGTTCTCTACCGTCAATAGTAGTGCGATCGTTAACAACCGTTTCTTGGGGAACAAAAAAAGGATTGCCATTTCCTAAACTAGCAACTTGTTCCTGTTGAGCTTTTAATTTTTTATATTCAGGAAACTGATCGAATTTATAATTTTCAGGAGAAATTTCTAGGCGATCGCTAATGTCTCCAGACTGTGATAAATCAGTAGAGGTAGCAAATTCTAAATCTTTAACTTGATTTTGTAACAAATTACCTGTTGCCAAATACTGAGCCAAATCCTCAATATTTTGATAATCCCAAAGCAAGGTAGGTGGTAAACGACAACCAAGATAATCTTCTAAATCTCCTGATAGATTAATTGCTTCTGCTGATTCTAAGCCATATTCCTCAAAATCTTGCCCCACATCAATTTGGTTTGGCTCAAGTTCCAAAATATCTGCCAATCTATCGATTAACCACCCTTGTATTGCCTCTGCTTTGGGGACAGCACTCGAACCATTTAGGTTAATACCTCTGTTGACAGAAATATTGTTGGTTTCTTTACCGTTTAACGTTTCTTTGAATAGTGTCATTAACTCACTCCTACACCACTTAAATTAAAAATCTACTGTCGAGAACTTGTTCAACCGCAGAGAAGGGAAATCATTGGGGTCGCTTATTTGTTGGTCTAGCCGACACCTTCTGGACCAAGATTGTGATACTCGATGGTTATTTTGCCATGAACCCCCGCCAAAATACCAGGGTATTTAGCAGGGGTCAACAATCGCGCATTTCTTTGCGTGTTTAAAACGCTCGGGGTTGCTCGTAAATTCTAGTTGTTTAATTTGTAATATTAATATAATGGCGACCCCACTTTTTGTTACAAAGATACAGAATCTATTGAATAATAGATCGAATCTATAACAAACTCGTGTAGATCGCCAGTTTTTCGAGAAAATATATTTTAGTCTTTAGCTAGCAATATACTCTCTAACGTAGCTCCTGCGCCGTCTTAGCTGTGCTAAAGCTTGATGTTCTAGCTGACGAACTCTTTCTCGACTAATACCCATCCTCTGACCAATTTTAGCCAAGGATAATTCTTTGCCATCATCCATGCCAAAGCGTAATCTGATTACTTCTTGTTGTTGAGGAGATAAATCCGCCATCAAGCTGAGTAAATCTTGGCGCAAAAGCTGTTGGGTAGCGTATGTATCAGGAGAAATGCCGTCATCTTCAAGCAATTCAGACAATTCTGTATCTTGATTGTCACCAACGCGAACATCAAGAGAAATTGGTTGACGGGCGATACTCAAGTATTCTCGAATTTGAGAAGTTTTGAGATCTAATTCAAGCGCAATTTCTTCAGGATTGGCACTGCGTCCTAGCTTTTGAGATAACTCTCGCTGAGTTTTTTTGATTTTATTAAGTTTTTCGGTAATATGAATCGGCAAACGGATTGTGCGCGCCTGCTGAGCGATCGCTCTGGTGATTGCTTGACGAATCCACCAGTAGGCATAAGTAGAAAACTTATAGCCTTTTGTGGGGTCGAATTTTTCTACACCCCTTTCTAGACCAAGGCTCCCTTCTTGAATTAAATCGAGGAACTCCATATTACGCTTTTGGTATTTTTTGGCGATCGCCACTACCAAACGTAAATTTGCCTCGATCATCTTACGTTTTGCTCGTTGACCTTCCTTGATAATCCTGTTAAGTTCAATTTCACTCAGTTGGGCGTGTTTTGCCCACTCCTTCAGGCTGAGTTGGCAATCTTGCTGCTTTTCTAACTCTTCTTTTTCGATTAACAGGATCATCATTTTCTGCACTTGCTTACCATAAACAATTTCTTGCTCGTGGGTTAACAAAGGTACCCGTCCAATTTCATGCAAATAAGTTCTAACCATATCTGCTGAATAACTCATTTTGACGGCTTTTTTCTCAATTTTGGCTTTGGGCATTGTTACAGTTATGACTCCTATGTAAACGGATTAAAAGTCAGCGATACTTCTTTTTTTTTGAACTGTCCGACTGTGCGTTTAGACGTTGTATTCTTACTAAAGGTTCAACTTTCTTTAGATATTTTTTCAATACCTCAATTTTTAATTGTTTTCATAATCGACGACCTCCTCGTTTATACGATCTGCATAAATTATTTATGCAGGTGCATCAATTGTGAGAAAGTACTTTACCTTTTGAAGATTATCGATATTGTCTGAAAAGAATCTAACTAAAGCCTGAGAAATCAATAAGAATTTATTTTTCTAATTGATGACACGCCCTAATTCATTTTCCAAAAAGTTGAGCTAACTAGAGCAATCGCCAGCCAAAAAACAAAGCAGTAGCGAGTCAAATTGAGAGCTTGATTGATTTTACCTATGGTAATGGGCTGTAGGGGATCTCCCAAAAGAGGTTTTTCTTTCACTACACCTTTATAGGTGTTCTTCCCTCCTAGCTGTACTCCTAAAATAGCTGCATAAACTGCTTCACTCCAGCCAGAATTGGGGCTGGGGTCTTTAACTCCATCTCGACGACATATAGTCAAAACCTTTATTGGTTTTCTTGAAACTAAGCTTAGAGTCAAGACAGTCAGACGACAGGGAAGCCATGATAAACGATCTTCTAGCTGTGCGCTAAACCAGCCAATATCAACATAAGGCTCTTGGAGATAGCCGATCATTGAATCTAAAGTACTAGCAGCTTTGTAAGCCAGTGCCAAGGGTAAAACACCAACCCCTGGGATAAACAAGCCCAAAATAGCGTAAAACAGCGGTGCGGTAACTCCATCTACGGCATTTTCTCCTACTGTTTCTAGCAATGCTCTGAGGATTTCTGGTTCAGATAAATTTTTAGTATCTCTTCCTACATAAAGACTTAAACGCGATCGCGCTATGTCTAAATCCTCTGGATTAATCGACTGTAAAACG
>ERZ1740059.1593-NODE-1593-length-11381-cov-6.183118_pt1 | contig 11381 bp, 10 predicted proteins | sample MGYA00581744_ERZ1740059 | MGnify/ENA primary metagenome ERZ1740059 (study PRJEB43018, sample SAMN04849738) | marine metagenome | isolation source: floating plastic debris | place: Pacific Ocean | collected 2008-08-28 | study: EMG produced TPA metagenomics... | reverse complement strand
AATTAGATAGATAACTACAAAAAGACGGTAAACTACTTTATCATTTTTAGCAAAGTAGTCAATTTCGCTTTGAGGTTTCTTCTGTCGACAATGAAGTCCAGAAAGCCATGATCTAGTACAAACTCGGCGCTTTGAAAGCCTTTGGGTAAATCCTTGCCAATGGTTTCCCGAATAACACGCGGCCCCGCAAAACCTATTAGTGCGCCTGGTTCGGCAATATTAAAATCTCCTAACATGGCGTATGAAGCGGTAACACCACCAGTGGTAGGATCCGTAAGTAGGCTAATGTATGGTAACCTGGCTTCATTGAGTAATGCCAACTTTGCGGAGGTTTTTGCCATCTGCATCAATGAAAGACCCGCTTCCATCATACGTGCACCACCGGACTTCGAGATCATTAAAAAAGGCATTTCCTTTTTTATAGAATGGTCAATCGCCCTGGCTATTTTTTCGCCGACTACCGACCCCATTGAGCCGCCAATGAAACTAAAGTCCATACATGCTATAGTAATGTTAATGCCGTTAATTTTACCAGTTGCCGAGCGCACGGCATCTTTTAAGTCGGTCTTTTTTTGAGAAGCAACGATTCTATCAGGATAGGGCTTTGAATCTTTGAAATTGAGCGGATCTGCAGATTGCAGCTTTTCATCAAGCTCAGTAAACTTATTATCATCAAAAAGAATCTCAAAATACTCTTTTGAACCAATTCTCACATGGTAGCCATCTTCGGGGCTCACATAACAGTTACTCTTTAACTCACGAGTATGTACAATCTTCCCTGAAGGCGTTTTAAACCATAGACCATCTGGAGCTTCGCGCTTTGCCTCTGTTGGCGTTTGAATACCTTTATCCTTCCTGTGAAACCAGCTCATAAAATCACTTTGCTAATGAAGGCTACAAATATCATCAGTCTACCCCATCTTTCAAAAAAAGATATCTACAAACGAATACTAATGATGACAATAATCAGGACTGTGCTTAAATACATTAAAAGCAATGCGAATGATATAATTTTGATTTTATTTGTCTTTAAGATTATTCACAAGTTTTTAATCCAAAATAAAATAGACATGTCAGGTTCAGATTTTAAGCCAGGAGTTGTAACAGGCTCTGACGTTCAAAAGCTTTTTCAATATGCTAAAGAAAACCGCTTTGCCATGCCGGCTGTAAATGTAATAGGCACAAATAGTATCAACGGTGTGCTGGAGACGGCAGCAGAGATCAACTCACCGATAATGATCCAGTTTTCCAATGGTGGGGCTGTGTTCTTTGCAGGCAAAGGCCTGGCCAATGACAATCAGGCGGCGGCCGTAGCAGGGGCTGTCTCCGGGGCTCATCACGTTCATGCTCTGGCCGAAAAGTACGGCGCCACAGTAGTGCTTCATACCGATCACGCCGCAAAGAAGCTTTTGCCCTGGATTGATGGAATGCTCGATGCAGGTGAAGAGTTTTATAAGGCACATGGCAAATCTCTATTTAGCTCTCATATGATTGATCTCTCTGAAGAGCCTCTAGAAGAGAATATTGAGATCTGTAAAGGTTATCTGGAGCGAATGAGCAAAATGGACATGACTCTGGAAATTGAGCTAGGAGTCACAGGTGGCGAAGAGGACGGAGTAGATAATACGGACGTTGATAGTTCCAAACTTTATACTCAACCTGAAGAAGTAGCTTATGCTTACGAAGAGCTTAAGAAGGTCAGTGATCGATTTACTGTAGCTGCCGCTTTTGGTAACGTACATGGTGTATACAAACCTGGTAATGTAAAACTTACTCCTAAGATTCTTAAGAACAGCCAGGATTATATTAAGGAAAAATACAATACCGGAGCACAACCCGTCGATTTTGTTTTCCACGGTGGTTCAGGGTCAACGACCGAAGAAATTCGTGAGGCTATTGGATATGGCGTGATAAAAATGAATATCGATACCGATCTGCAATGGGCTTATTGGGATGGCATTAGAAGCTATTACCAGGCAAATGAAGGCTATCTTCAAGGTCAGATAGGAAACCCCGATGGAGACGATTCTCCAAACAAAAAATATTACGATCCGAGAGTATGGCTCAGAAAGGGCGAAGAATCATTCAAGGTTCGTTTAAAAGAGGCTTGTGAAGATCTAAATAATATTGGAAGCTTTTCTTAAGCGCCAACTATAACTTCTTAGAAAACGCCGGTACCATCAGGTGGCCGGTGTTTGATTAATACAAAAAAAGGTCATTTGTTAATACAAATGACCTTTTTATTTCTGATTGCCTTATCAGCTTATAATTTCTCCTTAATACGAGCAGCTTTACCTTGTCTACCTCTTAAGTAGTACAATCTCGCTCTTCTTACCTTTCCTTTTCTTAAAACCTCTATTTTATCGATGCTAGGCGATAGCAAAGGAAAAATACGTTCCACTCCTACTCCGTTTGTCACCTTACGTACTGTAAAAGTCTCTCCATTGCTACCAGGATTTTTTCGCTGAATAACCGTACCCTGATATTGCTGAATTCTCTCCTTATTCCCCTCTTTAATCTTTACGTGAACATTTACTGTATCACCAGCTTTAAAAGAAGGGAACGAAGCACGATGCTCGTTATTTTCAGCTTCTATTTCTTTGATTAACTCGTTCATGATTTCTAAAAAATAAATCCTGTTTCTAAAAACGGAGTGCAAATATAGAAAAATAAAGACTTAAATCTATTCATTACAAATAAATATTAGATCATTCTGTCCAGTCAACGTTCTTCCAGGTTATCGGGTCTTCGTTCCTTTGTTCGTTCAACGGATTGTTCAAAACGCCATTTTTCAATATTGGCCTCATGACCGGAAAGCAATACATAAGGCACTTTTAGGCCCTCAAACTCTGCGGGTCTTGTATAAACAGGCGGCGCCACCAATCCGTCCTGAAAAGAATCTGTTAAGGCTGAAGTTTCGTCAGATAATACCCCAGGAATGAGACGAATTACAGCATCTGAAATTACGGCGGCAGCCAGCTCACCTCCAGAAAGTACGTAGTCACCTATACTTATTTCCCGTGATATAAAATGAGTTCTCACCCGTTCATCAATACCTTTATAGTGACCACAGATAATCATCAAATTACCCTTTAGAACAAGCTCATTGGCCATAGATTGATTAAACCGGGGGCCGTCCGGGCTGGTGTAAATGATCTCATCATAATCACGCTGGCTTTGAAGGTCACGGATACAATTTACCAGGGGTTCGATCATAAGTACCATTCCAGCGCCTCCGCCATAAGCGTAGTCATCCACCTTATGATGTTTATCAGTGGAATATTTTCGGAGGTCATGAACAACCACCTCTACTAAACCCTTGTTTTGGGCGCGTTTTAAGATAGAGTCTGAAAAAGGACTTTCAACTAGCTTTGGAAGGCATGTAACTATGTCAATTCGCATTAGTCCTCGTAAATATCAAGTAACCCAGCCGGAAGATTAACCAAAATCTCAGCTTTTTCCCGGTCCACAGACTTGATCGTATCGTCGGCCACAGGAACCAGAATCTCTTTATCATTTCTCATGACTGCCAAAAGCTCCTGCCCCGATCCGGTGTAAATATCCTTTATGCGGCCTACCTTCCCAAATACCTCATCAATTACCTGGAAACCTATAATTTCATGATAGTAAAACGAAGTGCCTTCAAGCTTGGGCAGCATAGTGAGTGGTAAAAAAAGCTCACAGCCTTTTAATTCATCGGCCTGGTCTACTGAATTCACATCTTCGAACTGAACGACTGCCCTATCTCCTTTGACACTGATACGTTCAATAAAAAAAGGAACCAGTTTACCGTCAATACTGACGAAAACTGATTCCAATTTTGAATAGCCTTCCGGATCGTCAACATCGAGAAAGATGCTGAGTTCTCCTTTTAACCCATGCCTTTTGATGACGTAACCCAGAAGGAAACATTCATCAGAATGCATGATTTATGCGTCTTTCTTATCTTCTTCTGAAGACTCTTCTTTGGCTTCTGCTGCTTCCTTCTTTGGAGCTTCTTCAACCGGCCCCTCAGCAGTTTCTTTCTCAGCTACCACTTCCTTAGCTTTTGGAGCTTCTTCAGCAGGTTTTTCTTCCTCTTTCACCTCTTCCTTAACTTCTTCAACTGGAGCCTCAGTACTTTCTGCTTCAGGCGCCGCTTCTTCAACTGCGGGAGCTGCTTCTTCAGTCACTTCGGCTACCGGAGTTTCTTCTGAAACCTCTTCAACGGCTTCAGCCGCAGGAGTAGCCTCAACTGATGGCTCTGCGCTTTCATCCGCTACTTCTTCTGTTGCAGGCGCTTCCGCCGTAGCAGCCTCTTCGGCCTTTTTCTTCAAGATCTCAGCACGTGCCTCTTTGATTTTTGCCTCGGCTTCTTTTCTCGCCTTAGCGCTTGTAGCCGCATCCGTAGCTAACTTCTCACGTTTAGATTGGATCTTGCCTTCTTTTTCCGCTAACCAAGCATCAAATTTCTTGTCAGCCTCTTCCTGGGTAATAGCGCCTTTATTAACACCAACCTGCAAGTGCTTCTTCAACATAATGCCTTTATAGGACAACATCGCCCTTACGGTATCAGTAGGCTGTGCACCTTTCATAACCCATTCAAAAGCTTTCTGATCATCCAATTCAATCATTGCGGGATCAGAGTTAGGGTTGTACCTACCAATTCTTTCAATATAGCGACCATCTCTTGGCGCCCTGGCATCCGCTACGACTACATCGTAAATTGCCATTCTTTTTCGCCCTCTACGGGCCAGTCTAATTTTAACTGCCATTTTTAAATATTTACATGTTCCGGAACACGTCCGTGATTTAATGAGGCGCAAAGTTAAGCTTTATATTCAATATTCCATACATTGATTACTTTATTCATTAGTGGAGATCACATTAATACGTCTTGTCAAATATAATATAGTATTTGTATAAACGATTATACAGTTTTATTATTGAAACAAGGTTGTTTACCTTTGACGAGTATCCGGCTAAACACAGTTATGGACAAGTACTCCTACATTGCCAATGCTCATGGCAGCTATATAGATGAACTCTACAGTAATTATAAAAAAGATCCTTCTTCAGTTGATGTTTCCTGGCAAAAATTCTTTGAGGGATTTGATTTCTCTCAAGCAAAATACGGAGGGAATGGCAGCCCCGGGCTCTCAGAGCTGTCCTCAAAAGATACTCAGGTTCGCAACTTGATTCACGCCTACCGCTCCAGGGGCCATTTGAAGTCTGATACTAACCCTGTGCGTCAGCGTAGGGATCATAATGTAAAATTAGATTTATCAGAATTTGGCCTTGAAAAAGCTGATTTGGAAACCGCTTTTGATGTAGGAAATGAAGTTGGACTCGGCAACGCCAAGCTAAAGGATATAGTAGCTGCTTTGGATAAGATTTACCTTGGACCAATAGGCTACGAATATATGCATATACGTGATGCAGAGGCACTTGATTGGTTCAAGAAAAAATGTGAGAAGGACGGTCTTAATGTTAACCCTCCAATCGATACCAAAAAGAGAATACTTGAAAAGTTAAATGAGGCGGTTGTCTTTGAAAACTTTTTACACACTAAATTCCTCGGTCAAAAAAGGTTCTCACTTGAAGGAGGTGAGAATACCATTCCAGCTTTGGATGCCATTATTAATGAAGCAGGAAATTCTGGAGTAAAAGAAGTGGTTATAGGTATGGCGCACCGCGGTCGTCTAAACGTTTTGGCAAATATCATGGGCAAGACCTATGATGAAGTATTTAACGAGTTTGAGGGAAATACTGACCCGGATTTAACTATGGGTGATGGTGATGTTAAGTACCACCTCGGTTATTCCAGTAGAATAAAAACTTCTAACGAACAGAATGTTTACATTAAACTTACTCCTAACCCCAGTCACCTGGAAGCGGTTGACCCGTTGGTATTAGGCTATACTCGTGGGCAGATAGATGATGAGTACAGTGGCGATTTGAAGAAAGCCATGTCGGTATTGATCCACGGCGATGCAGCGGTGGCAGGTCAAGGTATAGTTTATGAAATAGTGCAAATGTCTCAATTGCCGGGATATGAAACAGGAGGTACTATACATTTTGTAATTAATAATCAGGTTGGATTTACCACTGACTATGATGATGCCCGTTCCAGTATCTACTGCACAGATGTGGCTAAGATTATAGATGCACCGGTACTGCATGTAAATGGAGATGACCCTGAAGCTATAGTTTTTGCATCCAAGCTTGCTGTGGAATACAATCAGACCTTTGGTAAAGACTTCTTCATAGATTTACTGTGTTACAGGCGACATGGTCATAATGAAAGCGATGAGCCCAAGTTTACCCAGCCAAAGCTCTACAGCCTTATTGCGAAACATCCCAACCCACGTGATATCTATGTAAAACAGCTCACAAACAGAGGTGACATTGATGAAGGAAGAGCCAAGACGTTAGACAAGGAGTTTCGAGCCATGTTACAAGACAGGCTTAACGAAGTAAAGCAAAAGCCATTGCCTTATAAACCACAGAAACTCGAGGAAGAGTGGCATGTGCTGCACCGATCCAAACCAGGCGACTTTGACCAATCTCCAGATACTAGTATTTCGCAAGAGGCTGTGGATAAAATTGGGAAGGCTTTAACTACAATACCAGAGGGTTTTAAGCCCTTGAAACAAATTGAAAAGCTAATTAAAGATAGGTCTGCCAACTTCAACGATAAAAAGGAGTTGAACTGGGCAGATGCAGAATTAATGGCCTATGGATCCCTCCTTATAGACAAGAAAAAGGTTCGAATGTCGGGTCAGGATGTAAAGCGAGGCACTTTCTCGCATAGACATTCCTACATTTTTGACGCCAACAGCAACCAACCGTATTGTAATCTGGATCATATTGAAGAGGGGCAAGAGCGCCTAAGGATATACAACTCACTGCTCTCAGAGTTTGGGGTTCTGGGTTTTGAGTATGGCTATGCCATGGCCACTCCTAATGCTCTAGTGATCTGGGAAGCGCAGTTTGGAGATTTTGCTAACGGCGCCCAGGTAATGATAGATCAGTTCTTAACAAGTGCCGAGTCAAAGTGGCAACGGATGAATGGTCTCGTAATGTTATTACCCCATGGTTACGAGGGTCAGGGACCAGAACATAGCAACGCAAGACCCGAACGATTTCTGCAGTTGGCCGCGGAAGATAACCTGGTTGTCGCCAATATTACCACACCTGCTAACTTTTTCCACTTTCTAAGAAGGCAAGTAACCTGGACCTTCAGGAAACCAGCCGTAGTCTTTTCGCCAAAATCACTTCTTAGGCATCCAAAAGTTATTTCTCCTGTGGCGGAGTTCACCAAGGGCGGATTCAAGGAAATATTGGACGATGGCTTCGTCACTAAAAAATCTGTTAAAAGAGCGCTGCTATGCTCTGGTAAAATCTACTACGACTTGCTTGAGCATCAGCAGGCTAAAAAAATAAAAAATGTAGCCATTATAAGAATGGAACAATTACATCCGTTACCCAAAAAACAGCTTGATGCCACGTTAAAAAAATACGGTAATGTAGAGCTCGTTTGGGTACAGGAAGAACCTTCCAATATGGGATATTGGACTTATATATTAAGCACTCTTGAAGGCCATGAGCTGAAAGTGATTTCCAGGAAAGCAAGTGCATCACCGGCAACAGGCTATCCAAAAGTTCATAAAGAAGAGCAAACCAAAATAGTTACAGACGCATTTAATATTTAAACGCACCTTATCATGAGTTTAGAGATAACCGTTCCGGAAGTCGGCGAGTCAATCACCGAAGTTACAATTGCCTCCTGGCTAAAACAGGATGGTGATTATGTGGAACAAGATGAAATTATTGCTGAGTTAGAATCAGATAAAGCCACCTTTGAGCTTCCGGCTGAAAAGGCGGGTATTCTTAAACTTGTGGCTCAAGAGGGTGATACCGTAGAGGTAGGTGCCGTATTATGTGCAATCGAAGAAGGTGAAGGAAGTTCGCCATCCGTAAGTAGTGAATCGGACGCTAAGCCAGAAGAAAACTCTGGCAGTAGTTCAGCGCCCCAAAAAACAGGAGAAGTACAAGAGATGATCGTGCCTACCGTAGGTGAGTCCATTACAGAAGTTACTATCTCAAGCTGGTTAAAAGAAGATGGTGATTATGTAGAGTTAGATGAGATCATTGCTGAGGTCGAATCTGATAAAGCTACTTTCGAGCTTCCGGCTGAAGCTAGTGGCACACTTCAAATCGTTGCTCAGGAAGGTGATACCATAGAGATAGGTGCATTGATCTGTAAAATTGAAGTGATGGAAGGTGGCGCTCCTGCATCTTCTGTAGCGGCCACAGCCGAATCAAAAACACCGGAATCTGTACCCCAACCCTCAGAAAATTCATATGCAGCCGGGCATGCGTCACCGGCAGCGGCCAAAATCATGAATGAAAAAGGCATTTCTTCGCAAGGTATCCAGGGAACAGGAGTGGGTGGAAGAATTACAAAAGAGGACGCGCTTAAAGCAGATAAAGTATCTTCAGCGCCAGCCAAAACTGAGGCTAATGAACCTGCTACTGTTATTCCGTCCGGAACCAGAGGGGAAAGACGAGAAAAAATGTCCAACCTTAGGAAAACGATTTCAAGGAGGTTGGTTTCTGTTAAGAATGAAACCGCCATGCTCACCACGTTTAATGAGGTGAACATGAAACCTGTGATGGACTTAAGAAAAAAGTATAAAGAGCAATTTAAAGAGAAATATGGTGTTGGACTCGGCTTTATGTCATTCTTCACCAAGGCTTGCTGCCAGGCGTTGCAGGAATGGCCTGCTGTAAATGCCGGTATAGATGGCGATGAAACAGTCTATTATGATTACTGCGATGTTTCAATTGCCGTATCTTCTCCAAGAGGCCTAGTGGTACCCGTTATTCGAAATGCTGAAGCGTTGAACTTTCAGCAAATTGAAAGTGAAGTTGTCAGATTAGCAAAAAAAGCGCGGGACGGGAAACTCTCTATTGAGGAAATGACCGGCGGAACGTTTACTATAACCAATGGAGGTATTTTTGGCTCTATGCTTTCCACTCCAATCATTAATGCGCCACAATCAGCTATTCTGGGCATGCACAATATAGTAGAGCGGCCGGTTGTTGAAAATGGGGAAGTGGTAGTGAGACCGATCATGTATGTGGCTCTATCTTATGATCACAGAATCATTGACGGACGTGAAAGTGTGAGCTTTTTATACAGAGTAAAGGAATTATTGGAAGATCCTGCTAGACTTATGTTAGGTATTTAGTTTGAGTACGGAGTACCAAGTAAATTAGTACAAAGTACGATGTATAAATATCAAGACTTGCAAGTGTGGGAAAAGTCAATGGATTTGACTACTGGTATCTACAAGCTGACTGGAAAGCTACCTCAAAAGGAACAATTTGGTCTCGTCTCACAGATAAATAGATGTGCAGTATCTATTGCCTCGAACATAGCAGAAGGGGCTGGGAGAAATACTAATGGCGAGTTCAACCAGTTTTTAGGCATTGCGTCTGGATCATTATTTGAATTGGAAACACAGCTTCTGATTTCTGTACGTGTCGGATACTTGAAAGAATCAGAAACAACATCTGCAATTGATCTAATCAAAGAGATTCAAAAAATGTTAATTGGTTTAAAAAAGAAATTATAAGAAAATACGAAGCGCTATGGTCTTTGTTCTTTGTATTAAAATCTAAATACTACAATAATGCAATACGATGTAACAGTAATTGGTTCTGGACCAGGTGGTTATGTGGCCGCCATACGATGTGCACAACTGGGTTTCAAAACCGCTATCATTGAAAAGTACAATACCCTTGGCGGTACCTGCCTTAACGTGGGCTGCATCCCATCTAAAGCCCTCCTGGATTCATCTGAGCACTTTTATAACGCTGCAAATCATTTTAAAGAGCATGGCATTGATATCAACGCTCCTAAGGTGAATTTCAAGCAAATGATTCAAAGGAAAGCCGAGGTAGTCAAGCAAACCTGTGATGGGGTGGATTACTTGATGAAAAAAAACAAAATTGATGTTCATACGGGCATTGGTTCCTTTGCCGACAAGAATACAATCAAAATCACTCCAACCAAAGGTGATGCTACTGAGATAAAAACAGATAAGGTCATAAATGCCACAGGATCTAAACCTGCAGACCTACCCTTAGCCAAGATTGATAAAAAGAGAATTCTCAGTAGTACTGAAGCCCTCACGCTTAAGGAGGTCCCAAAACACTTGATCGTAATTGGCGGCGGTGTTATCGGGATGGAGTTAGGGTCGGTATACGCCAGAATAGGCTCAAAAGTAACCGTGGTTGAATTCATGGATAAGATCATTCCTACGATGGACAGCACAATGGGCAAGGAGTTAATGCGGGCGACCAAGAAAATTGGGATTGAATTTAAGATAAACCATAAGGTAACAGGCGTTAAAAGTACAGCTAAGGAAGTCACCGTTACTGCTGAAGATAAAAAAGGAAACGCTGTAGAAATAAAAGGAGACTACTGTTTGATGGCGATCGGCAGAAAACCATATACGGAAGGACTAGGTCTTGAAAATGTAGGGATCAAAACAGATGATAGAGGTCGTATTGAGGTTGATGACCACCTAAAAACATCTGTTGATAATATTTATGCCATTGGCGACGTGGTGAAAGGCGCGATGTTGGCGCATAAAGCTGAAGAAGAAGGTACTCTTGTTGCTGAACAACTGGCAGGTCAAAAACCTCATATAAACTACAAATTAATACCTGGAGTCGTGTATACCTGGCCAGAAGTGGCGAGTGTCGGTTATACAGAAGAAGAACTCAAGGGCACTGGTAAAAAATACAAGTCAGGTTCCTTTCCTTTTAAGGCGCTCGGACGCGCCAGGGCCAGCATGGATGTTGAAGGAACGGTTAAAATTCTTGCCGATGAGGCGACAGATGAAATTTTAGGCGTTCATATAGTAGGTGCAAGGGCGGCTGATATGATAGCAGCAGGAGTCACTGCCATGGAGTATAGAGCATCTGCAGAAGATGTATCACGGATGTCACATGCCCATCCTACTTACATGGAAGCTGTGAAAGAGGCTTGCCTAGCTGCCACCGAAAACAGACCTATTCATATTTAATGTCTTTAACGCTCATTTTTATTGCTGTCACTGTGGTGATAAGCATCAAGGCCTGGAATGATCCGGCGCTTACTAATCGCTGGATCTTTAACCCATATGCAGTAAAGCACAATAAGCAGTACTACCGGTTTCTGAGTTCCGGGTTCCTACATGGCGGTTTTATCCATTTACTTTTCAATATGCTCGTGCTCTATATGTTTGGTGAACAAGTAGAAGCCGTTTTCACGAGCGCCTATGGAGTTGTTGGTAAAGTTTTGTTTGCAGGTCTGTATTTTTTTGGAATCATTATCTCGTATATAC
>ERZ1740059.1592-NODE-1592-length-11381-cov-9.037083_pt1 | contig 11381 bp, 13 predicted proteins | sample MGYA00581744_ERZ1740059 | MGnify/ENA primary metagenome ERZ1740059 (study PRJEB43018, sample SAMN04849738) | marine metagenome | isolation source: floating plastic debris | place: Pacific Ocean | collected 2008-08-28 | study: EMG produced TPA metagenomics... | reverse complement strand
ATAATATTCCTACGCTTTTTTGTTTGTGGCTTTAATTCGGCTAGGAGTTAAAGCTACTTTTTGTGTTCCAGGTTACATCTTAACCGCTGTTACCAAATACACTTGCGAATATTTCTTCAAAGTCTGACATAAAACTCTCCCGTGTATATAAGCTATCCTCCCAATATCTATACCTCAAACAATCAATCAACCATCCTTGCGGGTTATCTATTGAACTTCGGTTATTTCGCTGTTTGAATAGCTTTAAAGATGCGTTTATATCCTCAATCGGATATTTATATATTTCGTCTGTAGTCGTTTTTTTAGGGTTGAAAAGAATTCCGTATTTGGCACAAGCTTTAATTATTTGCAGCTTGCGGTGGTGTTCTTTAATATCTAGTTGATTTGTAGTTTCTGGTTGATTGTTAATATTACTACTAGAATCTTCATCCGTACATGTTGTTTGAGAAGATTTATTAGAAGGGCTGCTGCTGTTATAGCCTGCGTCGGAGTGACAATCGTTTGAGGCTTGTTTTTCTAAAGTAACTTGGTGATAATTCAAGTTTCTTTCACGACGTTTTTTGGGGATTGTAGCGGCTGGATTCCTCAATATTATGCGGTAAACATTATGACCAAAATCTTTATCTATGTGGATTATCCTGAGAAATTCTAATTTATGAAATTGGATCAATACCCATTGAAGTGTAAATGGCTTACCTTGAAGCTTTCTTACGTATTCTTGAAACTCTTTGAAATCAAATTCTATTTTGTCGCCTTCCTTCCCTAGCGTTAATAGCCACTTCCAAAGAGTTTGTGCTACGTACTTTAACTCGAACTTTAAGCAGTATTCAAGGTGTTTCTCTGTCCAAATGAGTGTGTTTTTTGAAGCGATTTGTGTCATGATAGTTAATAGCGAATAGTTAATAAAAATTAGAAATTTTTTTGAAACCATTTAGTTGCCGTGTACTTCATCCAACCAGTAACTATTTGGTTCTTTTTATTTGCAAGCTTAAAAAACCGACCCGTTGAGTTACGGGTCGGTTTTTTAAGTTTCTTTATTAGCTTCTAGTTGTTCTAGCAAGGCATTAAATTCTTGAATCTTAGATTCTAGCTGAGATATTTCCGCTTTTTTTGCCGCCACCTGAGTTTGAGATTCTTCTATCAGCTGGCGAAGGATTTTCCCAGTAACTGAACTTCCGTTTCCGACGAAATTTGATCGCGGGCTATCCTCTCGATGAGTTCGCTCTTGCTGACTCCTAGCGTTTCCGCTTTCGCGTCGAGCATCTCTATTGCATCTGGTGTCATCGTAAAGTTCACGTTTCTCTTTCGTTGACCGTGAATCGATTTTCTCATTTATTGTACCCATGCACTACTCCCATATTTTACCCGCGTACTATCTTTACTTTTTAAGCGCGTAGTACTAGTATGTATTTAGTTGTACGCGGGTACTAGCGAAAAATCAAGTCCCAAACAGGCAGAATTAGCAGCCTGCCACCCACAAGGAAAAGAAAGCTCGCCGGGGAATGCAGTGAACAGTAGTTATTCAAGGTCATTAATTATGGGGGTTTTGAAGCTAAGGGCAACAGGATTAAAAAAGGACTTAGAGGAAATATCAACCTATCTAGAGGAAACATCAGAACACTTGGGTGCATTCGAGGTGATTAGCGAGTCAAAGGATTACCCAAACCGAGACTCTAAAGAGTTGAGGAGATATTTTGAAATACGCTTTGACAGCGAATTGATGGATAAAGCTGACTGATAAATTTTGCTCCCCAACAGTATGGAGGTAATTAAGTGGGACAAAAAACGCGAATAACAGCAATACGTACAAAAAAAGACTTCCGAGAGCTTGTGCGGTTCATCAAACAAGCTTTTCGGCAAGGATTTCGCTATAAAGTTCAAGTTGATTTTGAAGACGAATTACCTGAAGAACCTCAATACAGTTTTTTGGAGTATAGGTTTATCTTTCAAAAAAAAATACCGAGAGAAAATCGCGATCGCCCTTCTTGATTAAAGCGGCGAAATGTATATATAGAGGGGGCTACGGCTAATTTCAGCTAATAAAAAACCGTTGTATTGAAGGACTACAAGGAGGTTGTAAAGGGGTTATGGAGGTACTAGAGACGAGTAATAACGGTACTAAGACTACATCAAAGGGGGGTAATAAGACCACTAAAGAGGCTAAACGAACACGTCATTACGGGGTCTTACAACCATCATCGGATGCTGATGATATGGCTAAGGCCACATATAACGGGCTAGTTGATAATGTTCCTAGGGAGTGGAAGTCTATAAAAAATTACCAATTATTCAGTTTGACTCCAGACGGGTTATTCCCCTGGATGAAAGTTTCACGCAATAAAGCAGTTCGCTTATTTGACGGTCATGTAGAGATGGTTAGCGAGGCCCGCTGTTACAAGATTATGTTAAGCAGCCATTAAGCTGTCGGCTTGCAATGGCTGCCAAATCTTCCTTCCAAAAGTTAGAAGAACTACAGGAATAATACCATGGCAAAGGAGTTTAAGGAAAACGTCTACGATGCATCTTACAAAGCATTGACCGAAAACGGAGTTGAAAAAGACGTTGCTGATAAAGCGTCTCGGGTAATTGCTCAAGATGACTCAAACTTACCCGACTTGGGACGAACACAAGAAGACCGTAACGACGTAGCAGAAGCAATGAGACAGTATTGGGGGAACCAACGAGGTGAAGAATGAAGAAATCATCAAATTTTTCTCGGTGGCTATCGCCATCATCCTCGTCACATGGAGTTGCTCAAAACCAAATAATTCCCCACGACTTGAGCTTGACATCAAAGTCATTTACAGCGAATAGTTGGATCCGCCATTCTCTACCCGATTGGAAGACTATTGGTAGGTTTGTGCTGTGGGGTATTGGTAGAACTTGCTTTTCAATAAGCTTGTTTGCATTTGATACGACCGCAAATGCTTTAAATGTTGCTCAAACAGCAGTCAAGTGGAGTCGCGGCGGTTTGTCCCGACTGCTTACGGTTTATGACCAGCTTCCTTATGGAGGAACTCATGGTCAAAACATTATTGAAACTGCCGCTGTAGAAGTCAGCGGTGAACCAGAAGAAATCATTGCCGATGTAGTTGAAGCGATTCAAGACAAACAGGTCATGATAATTGGGGAAATGGGAACTGGAAAAAGCACTTTAGCTCAATATCTCGCTTATTCCATTGGTGGCCAAGTAAAAGTTTATGAACCGGAGGGAACCCCTGAAGACTGGCAAGGGTTGGAGGTTGTTGGTAAGGGTGAAAACTGGACAGCTATTGAAGCGGGGATGCAATCGGACATTGAAGACCTTTCTAATCGTATTCAAAGAAGAATGCATGAGGGGGGTAGATTTTTGGATGGTTCCGAGCAAGTAGTAATTTGTGAGGAATACCCGGAACTTGTAAGTAAGGTTTCTTGCAGTGGGGAGTGGTTGGACCGTCATGCTAGACGGGGGCGTAAAGCTAGGCGTTTTACCGTTTTACTGTCGCAATATGACAAGGTTGCAGCTTGGGGCCTTGAAGGTAAATCGGACTTATCAGAAGCTTTTTTCAAGATACGACTTGGTAAAAAAGCGCTTGCTCATGCAAAAAGCTTAAAAAACGATGAATTAATCAACTGGTTAAAGCAAGACCGAAGTCATTGTTTGCTTGATGATAGCCCGTGCAAACTCCCTCCATACCGGGAAATGAAGGCGGTTATCAGCAGACCATTGTTGAACCAAAGGGCACAACCCGAAAAATCACCCGAAAAACCGCTGAAAACACCATCAGCAGCGGATTTCGAGGAAAATTTTTCGGAATCTGACGCTTTTTTATGGCGATTAATTTTGAAATATGGGGAGGGTAAATCGGACAGTACGATTGTTACCGAAATCTTGGGTATGACTGGCAAGAAATACGGTGAAGGTAAAGACTTACTAGAGCGTTTAAGGAGGCAATTTGGATAATTACGAGGTTCCGCCAGTTGACCCTAACTGGGATTACTTAACTCAATGGGAAATCATTCATCATCTTAAGTATTTAGTTGACGAGTTAATTGTTCAAATGGAATTCTGGGATGAGGAAGCAGAAGACACAAATAGAACTTTTGAGGAATTCATGCTTGGAGTTCAAGAAGATGTAACAAAATGCAGAGATTCTATAGCTCTCTTTTAATCGGGCTTAGAGGATAGTTAGTAATAGAAAGTGCGGTATATGATGCCGCACTACAATTTTACTGTAGCAATTGAAATGCATTAGTTGTAATTATGAAAGTAAAAACCATTCATTACAAAAGAATTAAAAACTTAGGCAACTACGAGAGCGAAACCTTTGAAATGACTGCTGATATTGATGAAAAGGATGAATTAATAGAGGTAGCGACACAGTTACAAAAATATGTTTTGTATATGCTTGGTATTGACGATGGGAAAGTTACAGCACGTCATTATACAGAAGATGGAGAGACAGTAAGAGACTTTTAATTATGACTAAACATGATACATGGGTTTTGTTAAGAGAGAACAATCCTTTATTGGAAATAATCCATTTATTCCCTCAAGGACAGATACCAGTGCGTGATCCATTCCCCATGGAGTTGGTAGCTGATGATAAAGGTAAAGCTGCATTGTTTACGATTGATTTAGAACGCCTTTCTGCATTTCAGGCAATGGAAATCACCAAAACTTATGCAAAAGCTTTGAGTGTTTCTTTCGATGAAATATTTGAGGATACGATTATCAATAAAGGGTTTGGATTAAATTGTTTGTATGTTGAACAAATTTTTTGTGGAGCAGAAGGATATCAGCGGACAAAAGAATTAGCAGATTTTCATGATAGATATCCCGACCCCACACAACAGCAAATCGCAGATTTTTTGAACGACCAAAAGAAAAGATGGATTGATGGGGATGCGGTACCGCCACCTGTGCCACAGGAATATGAACACGTTGATTCAAGATTGAGAACAGAAGATTTGGAAAATTTTTTACAGAAACAAGATATTGATCGACGATTAATCGGCTGTTCAGTTATTGATGTTTTGACAGGTCGGGCAATGTTTAATGCTTTCAGTAAGCAAAATTCAGAACTTAGTTACGAGTTCGTCGGGTTGGAGGATTTGTTAGAAGATGAGTAAACCAGGAATTCTCAATTCAAATGATTCCGACTACGTACTAGTCTACAAAAGACTTTTGTTTGCAAACGCCCGAGCTTACGCTTTTTGCGTAAAGCATCTTGCAGCAATTCTTGATGAAAACGAGAAAAATATTGCCCAAAAGTCAGCACAGTTTGCAAAAACTGAAGCTTTATCTATTCCACAAGATGAATTAGATAGCTACGTGCAATCACTCATCTATCAGGAAAATCCTGGGCTGATTATGACTTATAAGAATCCGTCCTCGCCTGAAGAGTCAGATTGAACCACTGACGAAACGCGGGATAGACCCGCGTCGCGGATTAGGTTCCGTTCGCAATTCAGGGCTTTAATGATAAATCAAGCTTTTAGCTTTTCCATATTCATAAGCTCGGTTGCTTAAAAAGATTGTGGTCGCACACAATCTTTTTATTCTTAAGAGTGAAATAAGCTTAACGGCTTTTGGGTGATTCGTAGTTATCACCTCAAACAACGAAAAAGGAGAATTAATTTGTCAAGAGTGCTTGGAATTGACGTTTCTAAACGCTCCGTTTCCGTATGTCTACTTGAACAAAAGCCAGATGAGCCAAGACAATTTTATTACAAATATGACTTTAAAATCTTTCGGGCAGATGCTTCTGGAATGAAAGGAATCTTGGACTTAAGACCAGATGTTGCATTAATTGAACCAACGGGAACTAACTATAGCAAAATTTGGGTAGCTGTTCTCGCAAAAAATGGTGTAGACGTGCGAATGGTTGGTCACAAAGAATTGAGGGATTACCGAGGCTCACATTTGGCTTTGCCAGATAAAGACGACAACGCCGACGCTTTAGCATTAGCTTGCTATTTTTTTGATTACAAATCGCCTAGAAGATATTTGGTGATCCGAGATGCCACAATATCCCAGGTAAGGGAATTAGTCCTGCGCTTACACCACTTAAATCGCGTACAAAGTCCTATAATCAACCGAATTCGTCAAGACCTCGCGTGGCAGTTTCCAGAAATAGCGTTAGTGCGATCGCCCCGTAGTAGCAAAGGTGATATCCCACTACTTTGGGGATGGTTAAGCGGCCAAAGAATATCTAAAAAATACGATTCCTTATATCTTGAATCAGTGGGCTTAGGTATTACTGAATCAGTTCGGTTGCACGCTGAAAGATTGTGTCATCTCCAAAAAGAAGAATATCTAATTGAAGATGAAATCACAAAACTTTTAAAAAACCGTAAGTTTAACGCATACCGAGAAGTTTTCAAAGACTTTGGCTTTGGCATTAGAACACAAGCGTTGATTTTGAGCCAAATTTATCCATTGAGCAACTTTTTGGACGACGACGGAACACCAATTGTAGAATTTCACAAATCGAGAAACAACCCAAAGAAACAATCAAAGCATAGATTATCAGAACGAAAATTTCAAAAAGTGCTTGGACTTGCCCCTACTGAAGAATCAAGTGGTGATAAGAAAAAAAAGAAAGTTGTTGGCAATGCATTATGTCGTCGCGCTTTTTGGCAGTGGGTTTTTACATCGGTAGAGCCAAAGAAATCACGAAACAGCGAGATATCAAAAAAATTAGGTGCGATTATGGACAAAGAAAAAACCGGGGGAAAGCCTGTTAGACTTGTCCGTTCCCGGATATCAGTAAGAGCATGCAAGATGCTGTTTAATCAATTAGTAAAGAAACTTAACGAATATGATCGATGCTAGAGTGAATATGGAGTTCTTAAGACAGGAAGTTTAAAAGTAGTATTATGGCAATTTTGACTTTAGGCTGGGTTTCTCTATTGGTTGTTTTTACTTGGTCAATTGCAATGGTAGTTTGGGGTCGTAACGGACTATAGTATCCTAAATGGAAGGTTCATTTCTCAACATTCTGGCAATATCAGCCTTGGTGTTACTCGTAGCTGTTACGGGTGGCGTGATTTATTTGACTCTGATGGAATGGCGCGATCGCCGTCTTCAAGAACGAGAAAAACGTGAAATACGCCGTAGTTCATCTTCTAAGCGATGATTTAGTTTCTCGGCGTTTCTCCAGTGCAATTCTCCAAAAACTAATGTAGAGACGTAGCATTGCTACGTCTTTCAAAATTATATTAGCCACGGTGAATTGGAATGGGGTATGGGGAAATTAGACTTAACTTTAATAGATTTAAATTTTGAGCGTTGCTGAATTTGGCTATTAATTTAGATATTGAGGTTGATACATAACCTTTATAGACGGCTTTGGCTATGATAAAAATCAATTTCATACTTCTTTTGAGTAAAACAAAATTTTTAATATTTAATTTGAAATATTGAACTTTCTCTCCATGCCCCATCTCTTTAATTAGAAATTAGTGAACTTCTTCACCACTGGGTACTAATAATTAAAAATTGTGAATTACAAGTTATCTTTCAATCTATTCAAATTTCTTTCCACAGTCTTCGTATAAGGATGTTCATCCTCTAAAACCTGCCGACAAATATTTAGTGCTTTTTGAAAAATAGGTTCGGATTTAGTAGGTAGCCCTTGACAAAGGTACATTTGTGCCAAATTATTTAGAGTTGTCGCCGTGTGGGGATGCATTTCTCCAAAGTGTTTTTGACAAATTTCTAATGCTTGTTGTAACAAGGGTTCAGCTTGTTGATATTCGCCCATGCAGCAGTATAATGCAGCTAAGCTATTAAGACTATTGGCAGTGATGGGATGTTTTTCGCCAAGTACTTTGGAACGAATTTGAACTGCTTGTTTCAAATAAACTTCCGCATCATAGTATCTCTTTTGAGATTTGTAAATAAGTCCTAGGTTATGGAAACTTTCGGCCGTTTGGGGATGCTTTTCACTCAGAACTTTACAATTGATCTGTAGCGCTTGTTGTAATAAGTTTTCTGAACAAGCATATTCTCCTTGCTGATAAAGCAAACAACCGATTTTATTAAGCCTGTCAGCGACAGCGGGGGTTTCTTTAAAATGACTAATTTCCATATTGGCATGGCGGCGTTGATTAAAAGAGTCTACTGTATCGTATTCGCCACGAATGCGGGAGACGCTTATTATAGCAGTAATTAATTGTAGTGTTTTGGGATGTATCAAACCAAGAGTAATTTCAGCGGCTTCTAAAGCTAGTTTATACTCTTCATAGGCTAGTTTATATGTAAAGTAACCCATATTTTGGTAAATATTTCCTACAATTTCGTGACAGTAAATAGCCAAGGGATGGGTTTCATCTGCAAGATTATCTAAAATCTGTTTAAATTGCTTTAACGCTAGATCGTAATTTTTATTCATCGCGTTTAAATAAGCAGTTCTGAATTGGGTTTGAGTAAGTTGTGAAAAGTGTATATTTGGATGAAATTCAAATATTTCTAAAGCTTGTTGACTGAGTTTTAAGGCTTGTGAATAATATCCACCAAAAAGAACAATTTCCGCTTGAATATGAAATAATTCGGCTATTTCGACAGAATTTTCTATCAAGTGAGTAGGGTGAATGTGTAAGGGAAATTCGGCAGTATTATTAGCGTCTGAATTCGGTTGAAGTTTTAGATAACAAGCCCTAAGATATAATTCTACAATCGCAGTAGCGCTATCTCCTTTAATTATTCTTTCAGTTTCCCATAACTTTTTTGCTGTTCGTAATGCTATCATTGCTTGCTGATAATCTCCTAAAGCGAAAAAAGATTTACCAAGTAGAGTCAAAGCCAAAGCATTTTGTTGATATTTGAGGAAAAATTGCACTATAGCCACAGTAAATAGATGTTTACCAGCTTGCTGCTGTAGCCTTATTTGCTCCAAAAACCAGTCAAAAATTTGTTGCTGCCCTTTACTCTTTAAAGCATGTTGAAGTAACTTTACTAACGCACTTTGTAATCCCTCTAACTGATATTCTGCTTGATAGTACTTACACAGCCAAGCATTTACAGATTGCTGTAACTTTTTTGGCTGATTGTGATATAAATATTCTTCCACAATTGGATGTAAGCCGAAAACTCCTTCTGGTTTTACTTCTACAAAAGGCGATTTTAAAACTTGGTTAAATAGTTTTCTCCAACACTCACATATCCAATCACAGCTAGCAATGCCAAATTGACTCATCAATTTTGCAAACAGCTCCTCATCCCAACCATCACAGTTGGATAAAATTTGCCAAATTCTTCGTTCATAGGAATCCCAAGCTGCACTAAATTGCAATAAAATATTTTGGGGATTGACACCAAAATCATTAATCTGTGGCTTCTTGTATTTTGCCAGAGTCAGAAAAGTTTCTACTGCTAAAAGCAGGTACAAAGGAATACCCCCAGAAGCCTCAATCATCAATTGTGAAATTTCCGGATTATCAATGCCGAATTTTTGTACAATTGATTGACATTCAGCGTCTGTCAAACTTTGTATCGGGATATTTCGGGTGTCATTTGTCAAAAAAACCGGTTTTTCTGCAAAAATTACCCAAAGTATCGAAGGATTGAATTTAATAAAATCTTTTAACCAATTGCTCTGCTCTTCAGTATCAGCAAAATATTCGTAGTTATCGATGAAAACTACTGCTTTTTGACGATTTTCTTGTAAAGATCGCTGTAAATCTCGTGCTAAAAATAAAGGTAGTAATTTGGAAATATCTTGTAAACTCGTACAATTTTTCAACTCTTGTAAATCTTGATAGCCAAATAATTTCCACCACTGACGCACTTTTGGGCTTTGCTGAATAAAATACCAATTCAAACAAGCAAATATATGGCTCCCAAGCAATACTGCTTCCCCTTCGTATTTAACTTGATACTTGATGAAAGACTTTGTGTTTTGTAAAAATAGTGGAAATTTATATAAATCTCGGTTAATGATTTCAATAATTGGCAAAGCTCGTATTTCTTCAGGAAGTGATAATTCTAAATCTATAATTTCCGAAGTATTTCCTAATACGCTATAAACTAGATATACTATATCAAAGCAACTTAAATTATATGTATTACCTAAAAAACTTTCTCGTAACTGAAGCAAAGCTGTAGTAACTGGATTTAAGATTAAATAACCGCGAAGTATTTCTTCTACTTTAATAACTGTACTATTTGAGCAGTATTGTGTTATCTTTTTGCACAAAGACTTAGAAAGACTTGATTTTCCCATTCCTGCTTTTCCGTGGAAAATTACTGCATCAGTAGAATCACTTTCACTGCAAATAATTCTAACCAATAACTCTTCTATGTACTTTTTCCGTTCAAATCTTTCTTCGTACTGTCTTTGTAGCATGATTTTACTTACTTTAACGGTTAACTCCTTGTAAAACTCCAGCAAACTCAATTCCGAAAATTAAAGACACGAAAATTTCATTCTTTTTTCATAAAAAGAACTTTGAGCAAAATTAATTGCTGATTTATTGGATATAACTACTTAAGTCAAAAAACTAAAATACTGACTTTATATAGTTAGATCCAGATTTTTACCAAAAGCACAAAAAACTAATTCATAAGATAATTAAGCTATCGTTATTACTACTTAAGGGTTCAAATAATTTTTTGGACTGCATTCCTGTAATCAACCTATAAAAAAAGATAAGTTGTAGATTATGTTGAGTAAAATACAAACACATCCAAGTTATCTTTATTAGGCATTGAGCCTTTGCTACAAGTATTGCAGTGCTTATTAAGAATAGTATAAAATATATCTATAGTATCAGTTGTATATCCTGATAAACTTTATCTAATATATATCAAAAATTAACTATTTTGGTGTATTGACTTATAAATGCATAAATGTATTGTGATTCAACTAATTGAGCATTTCAGTGAATCATAGATATAAATAATTTTATTAATACCAATTCTCTGTTACCCCCGAAGACTAGAGCTACAATTACAAAGCCCACCAACCCGTGCTTAATTTAGCCCATCTGTATAAAAAAAAGATATAAGAAACCCGGTTTAATAAACCGGGTTTTTGCGTAAAGAAATAAATTCCTACAGATTAATTTATAACTTTACAACTGCTTCACCTCAGAAACTAACTTACCTACCATGTCTTTAGCGCTACCAAAAAGCATTGAAGTTTTATCTTTGTAAAACAAGCCATTATCAACGCCAGCAAAACCTTTGCTCATGCCGCGCTTAATCACAATCGATTGCTTTGCCCGATCTACTTCTAAAATCGGCATACCATAAATCGGACTATTTTGATCGCTTTTTGCTGCTGGATTCACTACATCATTTGCCCCAATGATTAAAGCAACATCAGTTTGCTCAAATTGAGGATTGATATCTTCCATATCGCAAAGCTGTTCGTAAGGTACATTTGCTTCAGCAA
>ERZ1740059.1591-NODE-1591-length-11391-cov-3.485180_pt1 | contig 11391 bp, 13 predicted proteins | sample MGYA00581744_ERZ1740059 | MGnify/ENA primary metagenome ERZ1740059 (study PRJEB43018, sample SAMN04849738) | marine metagenome | isolation source: floating plastic debris | place: Pacific Ocean | collected 2008-08-28 | study: EMG produced TPA metagenomics... | reverse complement strand
GTGTAGCTACTGCTGAAAACTTTGGTCTGCGCACAGCTGATCAGGGTATGATCACTACTTCTTGGAATGGTGAGGCTACTTCAGAAGATGTATTGTTTAGCTTGGTAGTTCGCGCTACATCAGATGTAGAGTTGAGCGATGCAATCAGCGTAAACAGCCGTTACACTGCAGCTGAAGCTTACGGTAATGGTAACACCATGAACGTAGGTGTAGTATTCTCTAACGGTGAAGTAGCAGGTGCTGGTTTCGAAGTATACCAGAACACGCCAAACCCATTCCGTGCAGAGACACTGATCGGTTTCAACTTGCCAGAGGACGCAGAAGCTACGTTGACGATCAGCGATGCTAGCGGCCGTGTATTGACGGTACTACGTGGTGACTACGCAGCTGGATACAACACTGTAAACGTAACTAAGGACATGATCCAAGGTGCGAGTGGTGTATTGAGCTACACTATCACTGCTGGTGAGTTCACAACGACTAAGAAAATGGTTGCTGTTAAGTAATCACTTAAGTCATATCGTTTTCGGAGAACATTAAGTTCTCCGAAAATTAAGTAAGCGGGCTTCGGATACTATCCGAGGCCCGCTTCGTTATTGGAGTGCAGTACAGTGCAATCAACTTATAGTATATTTAGAATTTGTCTTATGGGCTATAAATCAACTCTTCCAGAATTCTAAGTAATTGATTTACAGCTAAAAGCGAAGTGTAAAGACCTTAGGGGGAAGGTTTAATTGGAGCAACGCTTTATCATACAATGAATAAGTAAAAGGGTACTTCTGTAGCAAGTCCGAACAGGTTCTAAGTCTACGTCGTATTTGCCACTACTATATTGAAGTTTACGAGAGCTACGATGTTTTCCATTCAGACCACAAAAAACCGGATACTGCTTAAATGAAACAGTACCCGGCCGGTATTTTCCTATTGTTACTGAATATTAGAAACCCATACTCATAATATTCACGCCATTTGTGTCGAATACACTCTTATCAATATTGCTGCCAATATTGATGTCGTAGTAGCGGGCTATCACTGTCTCATTTCCGTTTTTAGAAACGGTTGTACTTTCGATAGGAAGTCCAGGCATCTCATAGAATGGCTGTACAGTATTTGTGTTTTTCCGTTGATTCATTTGGCTGGCCATTGCCTTCATAATAACGGCAGGGTCTACATCTAGATCATTGGTAATCCAGGCATTGGTAGTTCCCTCTTCATGTTCTATCAAGTACTCCCGGCAATTGTAGCCATTAATTTCTTTATTATTACCCAAGTCTGTGATCGTATAACTATCAGCATCCGGTAGCAGTTCATCGTAGTCAACTACTGGCTGACGCATCCGAATACCTTGGGTTTCTCCCTTATCTTCCGAAATTATGGTCATGTAACCCTCTTGATTATCTAACAGAATGCGTGCCGAATTATCCTCGGAAACCATTACCATCCCGGTAGCCCAGGTATCAAAAGTATAATGAACACTAACTTTGTTTTCTTTTCCCTTTTTATCTATTGTCGTCATGTCAACAGAGAGATTCATTAGTACGGGGTTTTGGTAGGGTTCAAAATCTTCTCCTCCAAAATTAATACGGGATAGAATGTCGGTAGGCACGTTCTCGTTAGATTCTACGTGTTCTGAGCCTTGATTTTCTTCGGTTCCTTCTGTAGAAGGTGCTTCTTCATTCTTCTTTTTACGACGGAATAAGCCTTCGATAGCTCCTGCTGCTTTGTCAACGGCACGATCTACTTTTTGATCCACTCGCTGGTTAGCTCGATTCTCGGCTCTATTCTTTATACGCTCTTGAGCTTGGGTAGAGCTAATAATGAATAGACAACTAATAGTGATTACAAATATTTTGCTGAACTGCATGGTTTGGAATTTTTAGATGATATACTTCTTAGTGCGCTTCATTTATAAAAGGTCAACAGTAACCGTTACCAAAAAAATGAATTTTTTCCGCTAGCTACTCCTCCTGGGAATTTTCTGATTCCTCAGCTTGTTATGACTGTGAATACACTTGAATTAGCTTTTCCTGAAAGCAGCCTAAAACCCACACGCCTTATGAAAACCCGCCGCCTCTCACATGGTATGATCGAAGCTTTCAACAGTAAGTTTCGTGTTCGTCTCAAGCCTTTGCCGCAAGCTGGGCACGATCTTGTCATCATCTATTATCTTAAAGAAAATCGGTTCCACTACAATCGAACTGAGCTGAAAGTCGAAAATGGCTTAACAATGGAACAACTTCTGGAAATCTGTAGTAGCGTTGGTGCTGGGAGTTAAGTACTAGCTGAGTAGGTCTTAAATCCACTGATCAAGATTTCTTGACTTACGATAGGGGGAGGGTTGATACATCCGCATCTTGTAAGTAGTCATATTCATATTAGACGAAAACAAAACAGCGATGCGAAAAATTCTACCCGTACTGATTGGTGCACTTCTTACTTTACAACTAGGTGCACAAGAAACATTATTTAACAACCTAGACGTTACTGGTGCCTTTGGTAGTGTAATCATCGAGACTGGTTCTATCAACGGCGAAATAGGTGCTGATGTTGGAGGTGGCGGAGCTTTGGTGATGTCGCCAGTATTCATTGGAGGTTATGGAATGGGCACCAAGTATCCGGTTCATACCATTACCCAAGGTGAAGATGCCGGTGAATACGATATCAAGTTTGGCCACGGTGGTCTTTGGCTTGGAATAGCACCAAACTCCGATAAGCTCATCCATTTTTACGGTAGTACCAAAATTGGTTGGGGTAAAGCCCGACTGCGCCAAAACAAGGACAATATTTTTACCGATCGAGTGTTCGTGTTGACTCCTGAACTCGGCCTAGAGCTAAACCTGACAGAGTGGTTGAAGATGAGTTTTACCGCTGGTTACCGTTGGGTCAACGGTGTAACGCGTTTACAAGAACTGGAAAATGATGATTTCAGTAGCCCAATCGGAATTTTGACTTTCCGCATGGGCGGCTTTGAAGATGATTTTTAATCACTCGCTTATTATATAAGGCTTTGGCGTTCCTCCCGAATCTAGTCCTGAACTGGATTCGGGAGTCGTTTTTGTACAACTTTTATTCATTCCTAGACATTATCTTAGAGTATTGATCATTGTAAGATAGTATGAATCCGGATTTAGAGAAATATCGTCCCGAGTTTTCAGAAGGGGGATTTTGGACGAAACTAGGAAAGATTGCGAAGTCAGTAGGCGTAAAACTGGTATATACTGCGCTTCTGTTATTCTACGCTTATAAACGAAGAGAAACGCCACATTGGGCACGTAGTATTGTGTTGGGTGTCTTGGGGTACCTTCTGGCGCCCATAGATTTGATTCCAGACCTCACACCACTCATTGGTTATACGGATGATATGGCAGTTTTGGCAGTTGGTCTGGCAACTATCGCTGGCTATATTAACCAGGATGTTCGTACCAAGGCGCGTGCAAAGCTTTATTAATGGTTTGGAGCCAGTAAAGTGGAAGAAATTGAAGAGATAGATAACAATCTGTAATAGATTCAGTAAAAAGCGCAGCCTCGTTTTCAGGCTACGCTTCAATCTGGTAATGTTAACCGGATTTACAACACTATAACGAACAATAGTTAGATGTACAGAGTGGAATAGGCCCGTCAAGACCTAACTTGACGCAAACAGAGGTGCTATAAATCTCGCAATCCACCATTACATATAATTCGATGAGGTGAGTTCCGCCGTTACAATCAATCGGTGCTTCGAAATCAACAGCTCCCGGATACTCTATCTGTAAATGAGTAGGATTATCACTAACGGGGACACCATCATAATACCAGCGCACGGCATCGAAGATATTCGTACTGTAATTATCGTACCAGGCCTGGCCATCGATTAATGTTTCATTGCGGATCATACCATCAAATTGATCATCAATGAAGATAGAAATCGGCACAATAAGTTGGGCTTCTACTTCCGGGCAGCCATAATTAGCCAGGAAAATCAGCAGGTCTAGCGTATTGATAATACCATCTCCATTGAAGTCCCAATTATCTAAACAAGAACCGCTGGTTGCCCCCCAGCAGCCGGAGAAAAAGCCCAGATCACTAGCGGTATAGCAGCAAATAGGAGCATTCTTACTTAAGCTCTCCTTTTGTTTGGTCAGGGCGGTTTCAATGTCTTTTATGGATAAGCCCAAGGAGACTTCTGCCTCGGCCTCAGCGGTTTGTAGAACTGCAAAATATTGCTGTGCTTCGGAAGAATAGAGCTCTTCAGTAGAAACAGATTCCTTTTCACAAGCTAGGAAAGTAGAGACCAATACCAATAGACAAATGCTACTCCAATGTTTTGTAATTAAGTGCATGGTTGCAAGAATTTTTGTTAAGAACTACGACAAAGATTCTCAGCGTACCTGCCTTGTACAATTACATTATTGACGCTCTTTTCCCTATTTAATACCGTAAGAGTTTTCTCACTTCAGGTCCTTCAATACCCTCGAGCTGTAAAAAATACATTCCTGCGGGATAATTACTGAGGTCTATAAGTTGCTGTATAGACCAGTCTTCTTGCTCGAACGGGAATTGTGCCAACACTTGACCCGCTTGATTAACCAAGCGAGCATTGTGGATCAGATGAGTGTTTGGTGGAGCATCAAGTTGATAGGAACTGCCCGGCTCCAAAGGGGTAATTCGTAAGCCCAGAAATTGGTTGTACGGGAAATTTCGTTTTTTTGAACAGACAGCAACAGCCAGTTCATAGCCTGCTGGAAGATCTGATTCGAGCATCAATTCTGGCCCGTTGAAAGTGATTACATTATCAACTGATTCGTCAATATCTAGGTAACCAACATTGTGGGTGAAATCTACGTAAGCGTTGTTGGCGCAGTACGGATTAATGTCGTAGGTAGTGCAAGTGATGCAAGCTCGCTTCATGTGCATTTTAAAAGGTACGTCCGCAATGTTTTCCTCGTTTCTAATGGAAACACTGACTTCGTTATACTCACTGAGCGCTAGGCTTTCTACTTGATTACCTGAGAATTCAACCTCATAGTGGCAATTGCAGCCCATATTAGAGGCTACCTCCAGTGCGACTACTTTATCCAGAATGATGATAATCGTATTGCTGCTACGAATACCACAGGTTCTTTGAAATATAAACATATATAGACCGTCTTCGACACCAAAGGAATGCTGAATTTCGTCGGTCGTTGCTGTACCATGGTCACCTGTGAGTAGATTAAGATAGGCGAGCTGGTAAGTGCTGCCAGCGGCTCCTGACCAGCGGAAAGTGGTTTGATGACTGTCCTGGTTGTAAACGGTAGGGTTGGGATCAGTGCAACTAATATGGTTTTGTGTATTGACAAAAGGTTGAAGAAGTTGATCGATCTGGGTACTGGATACTGTCATGATCTGCCCAAAGTAGGCGTCCATTTCTGTTAAGAACTGTCCTACGTTACTATTATTGACAGTAGAAATAGGTTGAGCTTGTAAAGTACTCGTAATACAAAGTGTTGAGACGATTATAAGACCGCAAGAACAGAAGATTTTGAGCTTATTCATATTAGTTCGTTGTAGTGTTTGGCTGTTTTGATCCCAGGTATAGACTTATTTTAGGCTTGGAAATAAACAACTGAGAATTAGACAGAGAAAGGTCCACTAATTTCTCTCCACTTCCTATTACACATTTGACTCCTTTTTCCACAAAATACCCGGAATGCTGGCTAATACAAAGTTGATTCGGATACTAAAGACCTTTGGAGCGGGGGATTGGAAAGACTTGGAGAAGTTCATTAGTTCGCCCTGGTTCTTTGGTAAAACAGATCGCCAGCGCCTCTTAGCACTACTGGTAGCCTTTCGGCGAAATCATCCAAAGTACGAACGGATTACAGAGGCAATGCTGTTGGATGTTACCTTTGGTGATAAAGCAGCGAGCACTGGCCAACTCGCAAAGGTGCTTAGCAAAATGGTCAAAGCGATTGAACAGTATTTGGTACAGCGTAAGCAGATGTTAGATACCCAACAAGAGCAGTGCTTACTTGCCGAAGCTTGGCAAGAGCGTACCGAACATAAATGGGCAAGCCAATGCCTGGAAAAGGTAGAACGTCAGTTTTTGGAGCGTTCAGATCGAGGGCTGAAGTACTTTCATGATGGTCGGGCCTTAGCTGAAGCTTGGGTAGCTATACAAGCTGCACCCTCACCGTCTTTGGTAACTACTTACCTGCAACGACAGGAGCAAAATTTAGACGCCTGGTACCTACTTGCTAAGCTAGAACAAGCGGTTTGGCAAAGGGCGCAAAGTATTCAGACCCAAACGCCTAAACAGGACACCGTGCTCGCAATAAATTTACTAGAAGACTGTATTCAAGCGTTGGATACCGAGCAGTATCCTGTTCATTCACTATACTGGCGTGCTTGGCAATTTCTAAAGCATTATCCTGCTGCTGAGCTTAACGCTTTCAAAAACCTAGAATCGTCATTGCAGCAATATGGCAATCTCATTGACCCAGGTAAACGGAAAGCCTTACAAACCTTACTACGCATTTTTGCTACGTCACAATACAATCAGGGGGATGCTACATACCTACAACTAGCCCTTAGCCGTTACCAGGCGGATTTGGCAGTTGGTGACTTGTATTTCAACGATAAAATTCATTCACAGACTTTGCTCAATATGGTTGTGCTGGGGTTAAGAAGCTCCGCTTTTGCTTGGGTGGAAAAGCTATTACAGGACCATCGTGAAAGCATTTGGGAGGAACATCATGCTGAACAAATCTTAGGGTTGAATCACAGCTTGCTGGCTTTTTACCAAGGTAATACTGCACAGGCACTGGATTATTTGGCAGATCATTATGATAATCTCTACTATCGCTTAGCTGCTCGGCGGTTGGAAATTATGATCTATTACGAACAGAAATCGGTGTTGTTGGAACCGAAGCTGGAAGCCTTCAAGGTCTATATCTTTCGCTTATCAAAAAAGCAGATTCCAGAAAAACCCAAGGCGTTGAATAACAATTTCATTGACCTGTTGCGGCAGCTGATTCACCCTTCAACCTTAGGAAATGAGCGGCGTATCAATCGATTAAAGGAAAAGATTGCTCAGACACCCCGTTTAGCAGAACGCGAATGGCTATGCGCGAAACTAGAAGAACTTAGTTAGCACTTTCGTGTAAATATGCATAACGCAAAAATACCCCCCAGGCCATAATAGCACTTACGATAAAACCTACTTTACCATCGCGAAACCCCTGTTGAATTACAAAGTGCTTCCAGAAACGAAAAAGTGGTTTGAGCAGTAAATGGAAATAAGTAACCTTTGGCGTCTTAGCCGCATGATCTTGTGCCGACCAGCGCGCATAACGACGTGTTTTATCCAGGTAATGCTCCAAGTTGCGGAAGGTATAGTGCTCAAGGCGGGCCGTAAGTTCAGCTACGTTTAGTCCGTCCGTCACAATTTCCTCGTGTACTTGAACGGCATCGTAGCGTGCTCGATCACGGTGGAAGAAGCGCACCACACGGTCTCCCTGCCAACCACTGTAACGAATTTGCTGCCCCATAAAAAAATTGTCACGGCCTATCCAGTAGGCATCCGCTTCTGGCTCAGTCGGTTGCTGAAGCATTTGAGTAATCTCCTTTTGCAGTGCAGGAGTTGCCACTTCATCGGCATCTAAGAGCAGTATCCATTCGTGTTGTGCTTGGGGGATAGCCCAGTTTTTCTGATCGGCCGGCCCCTTGTACACCCTTTCCTCAATGCGCACATGAGGGTAAGAGCTGGCAATTTCAATGGTGTTATCCGTGCTGAAAGAGTCTACTATCAGGATGTCAGTAGCAATATCCACCACACTCTCTAAGCAGCGAGCGATATTCTCTGCTTCGTTGAAAGTGGTAATGATTACGGATAACTGCTGCTCCATTGTATCTTATTGTTGCTGACCAGATACGATGAAATACGGGTTCAGTAGATTTTCTTTGTTGTAGATCACTTTTTGCCCATTGGCAGCTTGTATCACTTTTCCTCCAGCTTCCTCGACTACAATTTGAGAGGCGGCGGTATCACATTCCATGGTAGGAACTATGCGAGGAAATAGATGTGACTCTCCTGCTGCAAACAACAAGAGCTTTATTGAAGGACATTAACTTACCAATTCTGGCCTGTTTAGTTGATCCACAAAAGCTTGGGTCTCTGGATTGAGGTGGCTCCTACTCGCTACTATTTTTAGGCCAGCGTCTTCCAAGGTAAAAGAAGCGGCTTCAAGCTTGACGTTTCCACTTGCTTCTGTACGATAAGCGCCTCGTTCTTTGGCGGCCCAAAATAATTCGTTTGATACCGGAACGTACACTACTCCAAAGACAACCTCATGCCCTTTTACCAGTGCTATATTGACAGTAAACTCGCCATTGCGTTTTATGAACTCCTTGGTACCATCTAGTGGATCAACCAACCAAAAGTATTCATAATCCTTGCGCTCTTCATAGGTAACCTGCTTATTTTCTTCCGAAATAATAGGGGCTTGGAAGGTTAATACTTCGAGGCCTTTTACGATAACTTCATTAGAAGCTTGATCCGCTAAGGTAAGTGGACTGTCATCCGCTTTATGTTCTACGCCAAAGTCAGAGGCGTTTTCGTAGATATCTAAAATGGCTGCTCCGGCATCACGTGCAATCTGGCCAACCTCTTCGGCCAATTTCAAAAAATCAGGTTGCATTGGGGATAATTTTAACGCGCTAAAGATATAGCTTTTGTACTGCCTCCAGGCTTGCTAACTCAACAAAGTGGAAAGCGACCAGTTATTCTGACTGCCAGTATTTTTTAGTACCTGCCTCTACTTGGTTTTTTTCCAAAATATCTAGGAATTGCTGACGTGAGATGGACATTGCTCCGAGGCTCTCCAGGTGCCGAGTTTCCTGTTGGCAGTCGATGAGTTGAAAGCCCCACCTTTGCAAATCCCGGACTAAGGTGATGAAACCAAATTTGGAAGCGTTACTAGCTTTAGCAAACATAGATTCCCCAAAAAATACCCGTCCGATGGCAACGCCATAGAGCCCCCCCACCAATTGGTCCTCTTGCCAGACTTCTACTGAGTGAGCAAAGCCAGCGGCGTGAAGTTTTTCGTAGGCCTCGATCATCTCCTCGGTAATCCAGGTGCTTTCCTGGCCGCGTCGAGCAACAGAACAGCACGACCGAATCACCTCACTAAAGGCCTGATTGTAGCTAGTGCGATATTTCTGTTGATTGAAGTAAGGACGCATGCTCTTACTCACCCGCAATTGATCAGGGAAAAGAACAAAGCGAGGATTGGGATGCCACCAAAGAATGGGATCACCGTGCGTGAACCAAGGAAAAATCCCCCAACTATAGGCAAGGAGAAGGCGCTTGACGCTAAGATCCCCCCCCACAGCCAACAGACCATCGCTGGAAGCTTGCTGAGGATGAGGAAAGTTGAGTTCATTTTCGCGCAGCCAATACACCGGCATGAAAGAATATTAATAGAGGGGCAGTGGCAAGAAGGGGTTACTTCCCTCCTTCAATAACAGCGGAAAGCCCCCGCTCGATTAAGGCGTCCTTTTGTGGCTTTAGTACCTTTTTAGGACCATTTTTAACGGAGGCTTTCCCCTTAGTATGAATAATTAGCGCTAGCTGTTCTGATTGTGATTGAGCGTGTCCCAGTACTTCGATGAAGCACTTAATCACCCAGTCAAAGGTATTATGATCATCATTATAGACAATAAGCTGGCAGGGCTCTCCCGTTCCGGAATCCTCCACTTCGTCTTCTACTAAGACTTCTTCCAATTCTTCTACATCCGTCGCGAACAGCATGTTGTGCGGTAAGTTATATTATAAATTTTCGAGGGTTCCCCGAATGGCACCGAAGTTAGGTACGTCACCTGCGTTCTCCAACACCTCGGCGTAGCGTACAGTTCCTTCCTTATCAATGACAAAAGCAGAACGCTTGGATACACCACGCATGCCAAAGACAAACTCTTCGTACAGGCTACCGTAATTGCGTGATACTTCTTTGTTGAAATCAGATAAAACCGGAAAATTCAAAGACTGATCTTTCTTGAACCGATCTAACGTAAATGGAGAGTCCACTGATACCGCCAAAATGTCGGTATCTAAACTATTGTAGGTAGCAATATCATCCCGCATACTACACAGCTCTGCCGTACAGACACTGGTGAAAGCCATTGGGAAAAAGAGTAGAACTACATTTTTGCCTGAATAATCACCTAGCGATACGGGCTTGAGGTCACTAGATGTAAGCGTGAATACGGGTGCTTTATCACCAACTTTTACTGACATGGATAATTGATTTTACTACTCTAAATGAACAAGGACATACTTTTGTTGCGGATTGTGCACCTTTGTGAGGCTTGATCCATTTTAGTCTACAAAGATACGCTTTTCCACTATGCTAGCAGAAGAACGCCGGGCCTATTTAGAACTGCATTTAGCCGTCTTGCTATTTGGGCTAACAGCTATTCTTGGAGACCTTATCCAACTCACAGCCCTTGTACTGGTCTGGTGGCGAGTGTTTTTGACCAGTGGGAGTCTAATTCCGTTTGTTAAACCCCAACAGTTAATCACTGATCTGGGCAAGCCCTTATTCTGGCGCTTCGCGGGTATTGGGGTACTAGTGGCACTACAATGGGTCACCTTCCATTTGCCTGGTATGTATGGCTACTACCTCCTTTTTCACGGCTTTTTTGGAGCCAATGATTGTGAAGCGCCCTTTTCGTTGGTACGAACTGTTCTTAGGCTTACTCATTGTGCCAGGGATGGCGCTGGTGGTGAGTAATATTCAGGTAGGAATGATTTGGGGTGTTGCGGCCGGCCTTACTTCTGCTTTTCTAGCAGCTACCTTTGCCACTTTTAATAAGAAATACATTGCAGATCACAACCCCACCCGCATTACCTTTCTAGAGCTAAGCAGTGCCTGGGCTTTTTTATCAATCGTCCTGGTAGGAATGTTGATCAGTGGGCAAAAGGCAGGAGAGCTCTGGCCAACTAGCTTGATGGATTGGCTCTACTTGCTTATTCTCGCTTTTTTGTGTACCAATTTAGCGTACACCTTAAGCTTACGTGCCTTGCGCCATATTTCAGCTTTTGCAGCCAATCTTACTGTTAACCTTGAACCCGTTTACGGAATCATATTGGCCTGGCTCTTGCTTAATGAACAAGAGGAGTTAAGCCCCGGGTTCTACTGGGGGGTAGTGATTATTTTGCTAGCGGTACTTAGTTATCCGTTGTTGAGTCGTTATATGCGTAAGCGGGAACAGGCTTTAGGTAATGAGTAATTACAATTAATTGCGTTGGTGTGAACCCGTATTTCCTGATCCCGTCTTCTACGAACTGCATTACTCCATCAACCAATCAGTAGCGACCTGAATAATATCTGCTTGGTCGACTTGCACATCGGGCATTACGGTACCACC
>ERZ1740059.1590-NODE-1590-length-11394-cov-10.046036_pt1 | contig 11394 bp, 1 predicted proteins | sample MGYA00581744_ERZ1740059 | MGnify/ENA primary metagenome ERZ1740059 (study PRJEB43018, sample SAMN04849738) | marine metagenome | isolation source: floating plastic debris | place: Pacific Ocean | collected 2008-08-28 | study: EMG produced TPA metagenomics... | reverse complement strand
TAAACCCAAGCATTTTAAAAGTCATACAATGTTACCATTGTATGACTAATTAAATATTGTAAGGTTGAGGAATCCAAACCCAGACTAGCCCAGATTCCAACACTCAACCCCAGATATTTCTGGGGTACTCATTACGCCCCTGTCGTCAGTTATTGTTTGGACCTCTCAAATCAATAATGTGATAAACATGATTATTAGTTGGATGGGGAGTAGTCGGCAGAACGTGTTCTTGTGCGAACAAATTTTCTCTACCTCAGACCATTTCCAAAAGTTCTACTGCTTCATGCATGATTTTTAACAGTGCTGTTGCAAACTTCACAAAACACATTGCAGTTGAATCACTTGTCACTTACCTGGTTACATGCGCATACAGCCAGTTCTTCAGGAATACAGCCACATAAAGCTGAGTCAAAGCCCTGACCTTTTGGACAGCTCTGTAGATTGGCGTCATTAAGCTCTGCGACAGGGGCGTAGCTACTACAGTCTGGGGTAACACGTAGACCCATTCCATTATCAGCTCTGCACTGACATTCTAAAAAAAGTTAGTACATTACTTAAAATTTGTTACCTGTTTTGTAATAAGTCACTGTACGTATGTAAGACTCTCAGAAGCCTCTTGTTTTTGCCATAGACATATAATATAATATGGTTTTTACATATGTGTACTTAAGTTATTGAGTAGCATTGACTCACCCGGGATGTCACATCTATCGCCCTTCCAGCCATAGTTACATTGACATGTGTATCTGTTTTTATTGTCAGCTGGCTGACATATTCCATTCTGTCCACATGGTGCAGCACCACACACATCCTGAGGAATGATACAGGGATATTTGTGAGTGAAGTTAGTTATCTTACCAATTGTCAAGTGCAGACAACTACACATTCACAGTTTAACCCTTATGTGACTGATAACACAGATCAGTATAAGAACTCACTACACTGCAGACCTATTTGCTCAATGTTGCCATGCCATCTCCAACAAACTTGAGAGAAAACTCTAGGCCAACCCCTAATATGTGGGGCATATATCTACCATTTCTGTTGTGCATCTTCGAGATGTAACCTAGCTAGGGGTGTTAATTTTGGCTAGATTTTTAGGTCACTGGCCTTCACTGCTATGCCATGGAGTGCTGTTAATTAAAGTATATTTTATAAAAAAACTAACTCCCGCTGATACTTCTACTGTAATTAGTCATCTCAAAACGGAAAAATTCATCTCAGTTTTAACCAAGTACACTTGCCCACAACATCATCTTCATCCAGATTCTCTCAAAAGAATTATTATTATGTAGTTAACAAAAACTATGTCCAAACATGCAGTGGGCTGCATCTTCTTTTTCGACAACCAACAGCAAAATAAGGCTGAGGTGTCACAAGTGTCAATTATTCTTACCTTTTCACAAAGTTTTCCACCATATCCTGGAGGGCACTGACAAATGTACTCCGTCGCTGTGCCCTTACAAGCTGCACTTTGCTGACAAGTCACAGTCACACAAAGGTCTGTGATATCCTACAATTGCAGCAAAGAAATCATGGCTTCTATATTCCGCCTGCAGTACGTGTAGAGGCATTTGTAAGCTTTGAGCAATAAAAAAGGTATTGCTGCACTCAGTCGCTTTGGGCTCGTTTTAGCCATCATTGGCTGGAAGAGCGTTATTCAACAAACAGAATGATATGAATTTGGAACTTATCTTTTAAGGCATAGCTACATCACCCAGGCTCTATTACATTCCAAGAGGAATGAGGAGCATCTCTCATATTACTGCATGTGCACATAAAGCTAATTGTGGCGAAAACTCACTTGGCATGATATGCCTCCATAGCCCGGTTGACAAGTGCATTTAGTGTTTCCTTGAGATGTTACAGAACAAGCTCCATGTCCACTGCATAGCTCATTATCACATACACAGTTCTGACATTTATCACCACTGTACCCGGGCTGACATCTACACTTGTACTCATTCACTCCATCCTCGCATGTTCCTGAGTTTTTACAGGGAGACGACGCGCATTCATTGATGTCAACCTCACATCGTTCACCAGTGAATCCGGGTTTACATGTACAGGATCGTGTGTTTGTCCCGAGAGGAGTACAGGATGCACCATTCTCGCATGGCTTAATCTGGCACACATCATTCTGGCAGTTGTTCCCAGAAAAGCCGATTGGACATTGGCACTTGTATCCATTCACTGCGTCAACGCATCTACCAGAGTTTTGACAAGGGTTTGATGAACACTCATTGATGTTGATATCACACACATCACCAGCAAAGCCAGGTGTACAGACACAAGAAGACCCTCCATCCAATCGCGTACAGCTTCCGTTAACACACTTATTACTAGAAGCGCTGCACAGATCAGTTTCACATCGCTGTCCAATATATCCTGGATTACATTTGCATGAGAAATTCGCTACTTCATCCTGGCATTGAGCCCCGTTCATACATGGGTGAGGATCACATTCATTGATGTCAATGGAGCATACCGTCCCTGTGTACCCGGGTTCACAGGTACAGGTAAACCCACCTTTGATTCTATTACATGTACCATGACGACAAGTAGGATTCGGATTCATACACAAATCAATGTCACAAACCTCGCCGCTAAAGCCCGGATCACAATCACAAGTATACTTGTTGATCCCGTCTATGCAAGTAGAGTTGGATGAGCAAGGGGATGAGCTACACTCCTTTATATCAACTTCACAAAGCTGACCTGTGTACCCAGGGGCGCATGCACAGCTGAAATCACCGACCTCACCATTACATGTGCCACCATTCTTACATGGTGACGAGGAGCACAGGTCTACCTCACACAATGTGCCGTTTCTACCAAGGGGACACTTACACTCAAAGCTGTTGATCTTGTCTACACAGACACCAGCCGCACATGGTGATCCAGCACACTCATTTGTATCGACATTGCATCTAGGACCTTCCCAGCCTGCCTGACAAACACAACTAAAGTTCCCTGGTTCCGCAACACACTTTCCATTATTGCATGGGTTTGGATTGCAGAGATCCTGCTCACACCTATCTCCAGCGAATCCGTTACTGCATTTACATGTAAAGGTATCAATGCCATCCTTGCATGTTCCGTTGTTGAAGCACGAATCAGGTTTGCAGTCATCTGTATTCACCTCACACAGGTCACCTTCAAATCCCTTTTTACAAGCGCAAGTGAAATTGTAGCTGGCTTTTTTACAGATACCACTCGATCCACATGGATTAGGCTCGCACAAGTCAATTGAGCAATTTCTACCATCATATCCGGGCTGACAACTACACAAATAGTCGTTGACCAAGTCACTACATGGGGCACCATTCTCACATGGGTTTGGTTCGCAGTCATCAATGTTTGATTCACATTTCGGGCCTGTCCATCCAGGCTGGCATCGACAGATGTAATTTCCATCTGTTCCCTCACAATCACCATGAGCACAGGGGTTGAGTGCACAAAGGTCTGTCTGGCAATTCACCCCTATTATCCCAGGAGGACACTGACACTTGTATGCGGCAACTTCATCACTGCATGTTCCATTGTTAAAGCATGGCTGAGGAAGGCAATCATCACTATTAGTTGAGCAGTCATCACCCTCCCAACCAGGTTCACATGCACACGTTCGGTTACTAGGATGGCGCTCACATCTACCATGCTCACAAGGTTGACTCTTGCAGAGATCGTTCTCACATAAGTTACCAACAAAACCATCCTTGCAACTACAGTTGAAATCATCTACCCCATCAATACACGTACCCTTGTTTTGACACTTGGAAGGTTTGCAGTCATCAATGTTGTTATCACACAGGTCACCATCATAACCAGCCTGACAGCTGCAGTTAAATCCTCCTTTAGTTGGCTGGCATGCGCCGTGGACACATGGTGACGGATCACATTCATTGTTCTCGCAGTGTGTTCCAGTAAAACCATCAGGACACTCGCATTGATAAGAGTGTACATCATCATTACAGGTAGCGCCATTCAAACAAGGAGAAGAGCTACATTCATCAATATCCTGCTCACATCTTAATCCCGTAAACCCATCGTCACAGCTACAGTTGTATGAGTTAACAAGGTCTTGGCATTTTCCGTGTACGCATGGGTTACTGATGCACTCATTTATATTTATAGAACATCGTTCTCCCTCGAACCCAGGATCGCAGGAACAGTTGACACTTGCATCAAAGCGGCTGCATGTGCCCATGTCACAGTTTTGTGTTATGCAAAGGTCCAAGCCACAATCCTTACCAATGAACCCAGGGAGGCATTCGCATTGGTAGTCATTTATGAGGTCAATGCATTTGGTTGCGTTTTTGCAGGGGTTGAGTGTGGTGCATTCATTAATGTTATTTTCACAGCGCTGGCCAGACCAACCCGCTTCGCAGCTGCAAGAAGCACCGCCTGCTGTCCTGATACATTCCCCGTTCACACAGGATGGACAAAGATCCTTGTCACAGTCAGGGCCTGCAAATCCGTCATCGCATGAGCAATTGTAATCGTTTTTCACACCAACACATGTTCCGTTTACACAAGGATTAGGGGAGCACAAATCGTCATCACAGTTTTTGCCCACAAACCCGTCCTTGCACTTACATCCATAATCATCAGGTAAGCCATAACATTCACCATTAGAGCCACATGGGTCTTTAGAGCAAAGATCCACATTGCATAGCCTACCAGTGAATCCATCGGTACATGAACAAGTAAATGCACCGACAGCTCCTAAACATGTCCCATTTCCACACGGGTCCGGATTGCACAAGTCTGTGTCACATTTCTTGCCCACCACACCACGAGGGCATTCGCAGCGGAAGTCATTTACTCGGTCTGTACAGTTACCAGTGACACATGGATTGTTGAGACACTCGTCAATGTCTGTCTCACATAGATCACCTGTATACCCTGGTTCACAGAGACAAAGGAACCAGCCTTTAGTGTCATTACACTTAGCACCATTGAGACAAGGTGAGCTGTCACACTCATTGATATTCTGGGTGCAATTAGGACCTGTAAAACCAGTTGCACATCTACATCTGAAACTATCTGGTGCTCCAAAACATGTGCCGTTGTTGTCACACGGATTAGGTTTGCAGAGATCATCCCCGCAGTCTGAACCACTAAACCCATCAGCACATTCGCATTGATATCCATTCACCAGATCTGTGCAGTTAGCTTCATTGAGACATGGTTGTGACTCGCATTCGTTTATTTCATCACCACAGAAAGCACCCTTGTAACCCGGTTCACAAATGCATACTGCCTGTGTGCTACTCGAGGGTTGACATACACCATTTTGGCATGGTGTGGTGTCACATATGTTAATGTCACAATGCCTTCCGGAAAATCCCAGTTGGCAATCACATTCATAGTTTCCAAGTGTGCCTCGGCATGTGCCATTATTTTTGCATGGCTCCGGGTCACATAAATCTTTCTCACAGTGCTGACCAACAAAACCATTCAGGCAGTTACAGGAGTATGATCCAGGGCGATTCTCACAAGTGGCATTGTTGAAACACGGTCTGTCTTCACATTCATCAATGTCTTGGTTACAGTTAGTACCATTATAGCCTGGGTCACATTGGCATTGATAGCCTGAGGCTATAGCCTTGCAATCGCCGTTCACACATGGCTCAGGATCCTTACAGTAGTTTCGCTCACAATTCAGACCATAGAAGCCTATCTCACACTTGCAAGACAATCTGTCGATATTGAGGCTTGGTTCACAAATACCATTCTGACAAGGTCCATTGAACTGGCAAGCATACGCCTCACAGTTATCACCCTTGTAACCTGCTGGGCACTGGCAGGAGTAGGAAGCAATTCCATCTATGCATGTTCCATGGTTAGCACATGGATTTGAGAAACATTCATCAGTATTTGTACTGCAGTTTTTATCAGCAAAACCGGGGAAGCATTTGCAGAAATAATCACCTGCCGTTGGCACACAAGTTCCACTCTGACAGGGTTGTGCTCCACAGAGATCAATCTCACACCTTTCGCCAATAAAGCCATCCTTGCACCCACAATCAAACCCATTCTCCAGATCTGAGCATGTGCCATTGTTCAAGCATGGTTGTGATGCACACTCATCAATGTTTACTTGACAGGATTTCCCTGAGAATCCTGGCGCGCATTGGCACTCATAGTCAGCAACCAAATCTGTGCACGCTCCACCATTTAGACAGGGCGCGGACTGACACTCATTGATGTCAACATCACATTTGGAGGAAGTAAAGCCAGCTGTGCAATTGCATTCATAATTTCCAGGTGTACCGACACATGTCGCATCGTTCTTACAAGTGTGTGTATTGCATAAATCTGTTTGGCATTGCTGACCGACTACTCCAGGAGGGCATTGACATATGTATGAATTTATGTCATCTTCACAAGTACCTTGTAAGCAGGGATCCCCAGCACAATCATCAATCTGTAATTCGCACCTTTTTCCAGTGAAATCCGGCCTACAATCACATTTCACATCGCCGCCTGGAAGACGTTGGCATGTGGCATTATTATGACATGGTGAGGGATCACACAGATCCACCTCACAGTTTGTCCCATTGAACCCATCTTCACAGCTACAGCTGTACTTGTCAATACCGTCAACACATGTACCATTCAAGCAAGGGGAAGAGAGGCATTCATTAACGTTTGTCTGGCAGAGATTCCCTAAGAATCCTGGCAAACATTTGCATTGGAATCCATCGGTTGTATGCTCACAGCTGCCATTGTTAGCACAGGGAGATGGTTTGCATGCATCGATGCTGCAAGTCTTGCCACTAAAACCACCATGGCATTGGCATTCAAAATCAATGTGCTTGTTTCTGCATGTTGCATTGTTTATGCAAGGGTCGGGTTGGCATGTATTCAGCTCTGTCTCACAGTTTAATCCAGTATGGGTATATGGACATGCACATCTGTATCCATCCTTTTCCCTCATGCAGGTACCGTTATTTTGACATTGATTAGGGTTGCAATAATCAATGGAGCAGTTCTTACCTCCGTAGCCAGTTAGGCATTCACAACTAAAGTCATTTACTCTGTCTACACAGATGCCAAAGTTTTCGCAAGGGTGTGGCTCACAATCATCTATATTTTCTTCGCAATCTGTTCCTGAAAACCCAGGGGCACATAAGCACTCATAATCGTTTGGTATACCAAGGCAGGTTGAATTGTTCTGGCAGAGTCCGAGAGCACAAAAATCTAATTGACAGTTGTATCCAGCAAAGCCACCCGGGCAGTTACATTGATATTTGTTTACAAGGTCCACACAAGTACCAGAGTTGAGACAAGGGGAGGAACTACACTCATCTATGTTGACCGAACAGTTAACTCCAGAGAACCCATCTTCACAGATACAACTATGACTACCCGGAACATCCCGACGGCATGTTCCGTGCTCACAAGGATTGGGTTGGCAATGATCAAACTCACATCGTGATCCGCTAAATCCTGCCTCACATTTACAAGTAAAGGATTCGATTCCATCCTCACAAGTAGCACTATTCAAACAGGGGCCTGAAGCACAATCATCAATCTCATTCTCACACAAGTCACCATCATAATCCGGTGGGCATTTACAACTAAATCTCCCATCTGTTAGAGTCCGCTCACATGATCCACCATTACGGCATTGGTTGATAGCGCAGGCATCTGTTCCACAATCATTATCCTTATATCCTGCAGTGCAGTTACAGGCGTAGGAGCCGACTGTATTTACACAGGTTCCGTTATTCTTACACGGAGATGGAGTGGCCTTGCATTCATCCAGATCAGATTCACAGAGCTTACCACTGTAACCACCCAGACATACGCAAGCGAACCCGTCAGGCGCTGGAAGACAAACACCAAAGTTCTGACATGGCCGAGTGTTACAGTAGTTGATCTCACAATTGACCCCACCGAAACCAGGAGGGCAGCTGCACTCATAGCCGTTGATTAGGTCCATACAGCTTCCGCCACTCAGGCAAGGTGATGAAGCACATTCATTGATGTTGATCTCACATCTGTCACCGGCGAACCCATCCACACATGTACAGTTAGATAGTCCTTTGGGAAGCCTGTTGCAGGTTCCATTGTTCCTGCAAAGAAAACAACAATGAGGGTTAAAGTATGGTTGATGACAGTAGCAAAATACCCACATCTCTTTATACTAACAGCAACAAGACCCAATATGTTAGAATAGGTCTATCATTTTTTCTAAAATGTGACTCCACCTACCATAAAAAAAAATTATGAGAATTAAAATTGATACATACAAACAGTTTGTAGGAGGCTGGCATAAATCCACTTCACAGTCCCTGCCTCTGTATCCCGATCGACAGGTACACTGGTATCCCTTCAGGTCATAGGTACAGGTAGCGCTGTTCTTACATGGCTGTACCGCACAGTAATCTATCTCCTTGTCACACAACTCGCCTTCAAATCTGCATGAATAAGGATACGATACAGTGAAATTGTGTAAGTAGGTCTCATAATCTTTTCATTGAAGTGAATAGTTCTGGGGTATAGTTCACCATGTAATATCATCGCAGACTTTTTAGTACAGTTGACATTTCCTTTATCAACTTGATATATATAAGCCAGCCAAAAATAATAATGTCCTTGTCGCATTACTGTTCATAATGCTATCTGATAATCTACCATTGGAAAAATTTTATAATCTGAATACACGCAGTGACAGGCAAACATAGACATTGAGGTCAATGTCTATGCAGGCAAGCTAGCTAACATGGGTGCTCCATAATATCTCAGGGAAGTTGAATATTCCTAATTAGTAATTATCTTACCCTGTATCACATGTGCAAGAGAATGACCCTATTGTATTCGTACAAGTACCATTCCTACATGGTGAGGTGTTCCCTAGATCACATTCATTGACATCTCTCTACAATGTTAGATACAGGTGCAACAAAACTGATAGAAAATTTTTAGTCAAATCTGTCATATCAGGCAGGTTTCCTACCATGTGGCTCTCAAATTAGCTGCATTGTAATTCCAACTCCATAACCTCCATTGTGCATACCCATGTCCCATCCCATTGTTAAAGTTCAATGCTATTATTAGCCAATCCTGACCTATATAATAACTATTGGCACTGATATTCTGGCCCGTAGTATTTTACATTTTTGTATTTTCAAACAATAGCATTGGTAGCAGTAATGTAGTGATTAAAATAGAAGTCGGCTGCTTCTTAATGAAGCGAACATAACTCTTACATTTTTAAAAATTGAACAGATTGTGCTGTCAAATCAAGAGGATTGGTCATATTTTAGCTCATGGGCTTGATTTTAGTGTTACTAAAGCTTTTTATATCAAACAAGTTCAAATTGTGTACAAGGTTTTAACTTGCGTGTATAGGCTTAATGCTTCTTTACAAGAAAAGGATATATGCAAACCACATGGATAACGACCAGCCCGGCCACTTTTTTTTATCGCACATCATTGCAAATCGCAACCGTAAACCGCACATAACTCTACTACTAACCTCACATCGATCGCCCGTGAAGCCTGGTCTACACGGACACAGAGCCTCCCCGAGCTTGTTATAGGTACATTGTAGAGACATGGTATTAGCCTTGTTACAGGCCTTCTCCTCGCACAGGTTTATCTTACAGTTAGGTCCTCCAAAGCCGACCACACACTTGCACGAGTAATTTCCTGGAAGACGCTCACAGATTCCGAGGTTTGCACAGGGGTAGCTCGAGCACAGATCTACAAGAGGATAATCATTTATGGAAATGCATTTGATCCCCGCCGTCACTTAAATTCTGAAAATTTACCAACAAACTCATGTTGAATCAAATATTTGTAAACTATGTAACACCTTACCCTGCACTGCCAATTTTCTACCAGCTTTTAGCACTTGAAAGAGGTAACGCACAAAGGCAAGATCCATTATTTTATTCATAAACACAATTTATTGTCAAATGGTTGAGATTTGTTTCCACTGGATTGCTCCAGTTAGGAGGGTGCCACCATGTTTGAACTTTTTGACATGTTTTCCTGTAGTAGGACTACCATAAAATTTTTGCCTCATAAAATTTGGTCAATAAGCATCCCAAAACCAAAAGATAGAACAGGTTGCACATTCAAGGTTGTGTGAGCAGAGCTGAGAAAATTGTGCTGTTACAATACTAGGCTACCCGATTGCAAGCACTGTCCTGTTGTGAACAATGATTTTGTGAAAATGACCAGCTGAGATTGTCAAGAAGGTAACAGAGGTATATTGACAAAGAGTCTTGGCCAAAGTCGCCTGACCTCAGAGGGGAACTCAGGTTTGGTTAAGTTGCACTTACCGGTAGTACAGTTTTCTCCTACATAACCCGGAGCACAGTCACATCTGTAATCTTTATCTAGAGGTACACACGATCCCTTCTCACCACATGGTGACGGCTTACACAAATCATCCTACAGACAACAATATGTACTCCAATTTAGGTTGTTTTGGTAAAAGATACCAGTTATATTTTTTATATTTTTAATGCTTTTCAGAAGTTCATAAAACTTTTTAAAAGATCTGCTCAATCTGGATTTGCATATCAAGGAGTAGTCTAATTTTGGTTAGAGATTTCCAGCTGTTTGTTGAGTCGCGGTTACTCAAACAACAGATGATAGTATAATACTTACCTCACATCTGGTACCTCCAAAGCCAGGTTTACACGTACACTGGAAGCCACCCTTAAGAGACTTACATTCTCCACCATTCTCACATGGTGCAGAGTCGCAATGATTTATTTCACATTCATCTCCGTGGTAGCCTGTAAGTAAGTGGATAAGATTAATTTATATTCACAGTAAATCCAGTTCCTGAACTCAAAGGAAAGGTTTTAAAACGGGATCAGAAGAGATGGACATGTTCATGTATGCGGTACATCAACACCACATATATCGGGTGGTGCAAAAAAATGGCACAACAACTTTTGATGAAGCGTAAATTTTGTCAACTTTATCAGAACTGCCTAAAATTTTATACTTCAAAATATTTTGCGTACACAAATGAAATTTCAAGGATATTGGAAAAAAATGTGGAAATGACAGTTGATTAAAAATTGCATGTCAGAAAATCCAATATTGTGAATGTGGGAGTTCTGTGTGTGTGGTCTGCTTTACAAAGCGCTTTACACAGCAAGTGTCAGGTGTCAACTTGTACTGTTAACTGTGTACTAATTTAAAAATCTGGTTTGCTGTTTACTGGCTGCATTGCTTCTCATTATCAAACGTTACAACATGGTTCGAGTGAAGGAGACCGAGCCGCAATTGCAAACTGTTTCATTGAGAAAGACTGGGGATGCTGGAGGATTATTAGAGAATTTCCTTATAAAAGATGGGTGCCCTCCACTGTTGCCAGGATAATCAGGCAGATAAAACAAAATAACTCGACAAAGCGTA
>ERZ1740059.1589-NODE-1589-length-11396-cov-5.857332_pt1 | contig 11396 bp, 6 predicted proteins | sample MGYA00581744_ERZ1740059 | MGnify/ENA primary metagenome ERZ1740059 (study PRJEB43018, sample SAMN04849738) | marine metagenome | isolation source: floating plastic debris | place: Pacific Ocean | collected 2008-08-28 | study: EMG produced TPA metagenomics... | reverse complement strand
AACCTGCACCTACAACACCAACTCCGATAACACCAGAACCTGCACCTACAACACCTATAGATAATCCTCCGATATCTACTTAGTGGTGGATTGGGTTAATACAGGAATGGTTTGTTTTTCCGCAACGGTCATGAGACGTAAAACTTTACGTCTCCACAACCACTTAATTCCAAGGCTCTGTTGGAGCATCTGAATCTTTTAGAGGTATAGTGTCTGTTGATAAGTTATCTGTAAAGGAATTATTAGAAATAGGACTTGTCAAATCATAAAGTGCTTGGAGTGCTTCTGCAGCTGACTGATATCTAGAGTAATGGTTATCAAGTACCATTTTGCTGAGTATTTCGGCAAAGGATATGCTGGTGGTTGCTTTGTCAATCCATTTGACTTCTTGATTTTCATCTATTGGCAATTCATGAGGATGTATACCAGTTAAGGCGAAAATTCCGATCATTCCTATTGCATAAATATCGCTACTGTATTGGGGATACCCCAAACACTGTTCTCGTGGTGCATAACCTTTTGTACCAATACCAATAGTAAAAGCTGTTTGTTCTTGAGAATTAAGTACTTGAGTAGATACTTGTTTTACAGCACCAAAATCAATCAGCACTAACTTTTTGTCATTATTTCGTCGGATAATGTTGCTGGGTTTAATATCGCGATGAATTACACCTTGTTTATGTACAATCACTAATGTTAGCAGTAAATCTTTGAGTATTTCAATTACTACTGGTTCTGGATGACTCTCACCTAAAGGTATTTCTCGACTCAATGGACTGCCGATGATATATTCTTGAACTAAATAAAATTCTTCTTCTTCTTCAAAATAAGCTAGAAGCTGTGGTATTTGATTATAGTTTCCTAACATTTGTAGCGTTTGTGCTTCTGATTTAAACAAGCGTCTGGCTACTTGCAGTTGTTCCGATTTGTTATTAACCGGCTTTAGCTGCTTGACAACACATCTGGGACTACCTGGAAGTCTTGTATCTTCTGCGATATAAGTTTCGCTAAATCCTCCGGAACCTAAAACTTCGACTATCTTATATCTACCATCGAGTACTTTTCCCGATATTTCTTTCAAACGCTGTCCTAATAAATCTTTTAAATCATCTTGTTGAGATATTATTTCCTGTACGACGCGGTTAGAAGCGTGCTTTTGTAAAATACCAACTAATTGACTTTTTCTTAATTGTTCTCGAACTACTTCAGTTCCTAAATAGCAAAGCCCAACTGTACAAATGGCGAATATTGGTAGACTTGTAGGAAGAATTAAATAGCTGTAAACAAATAAGATGTAGCTAATTAGCGCCCAAATGGTTGCAAGCACAAGACTCGCTGCAAATCTAGTTATACCTTGTTTTACTCTGGTAATTAAAAGCGTAGACCCACCGACTAAAAACAGTACAAATAAACTCCTCTGTAGTGAAGTTGAAAGTGGAGAGACAATGGATTTTCCTTCCATTAAAGTTGCGATCGCGTTAGCGTGAATTTCAACTCCAGCCATTCTTTCGGGATACAGCCATTGGTCAGATATAGCGACCTGATGATAATCGTCACCTTGTTGAGTCCTAGCTGTAGAACCTATTACGACAATTTTGTCTTTAAAAACCTTTCCGGACTGTAAATTAGTCTCCCAGAATTCCGGCTCAAATACATTCCAAAAATAATAAGTCTTAAATGTGCCCGCACTTCCATAAAAATGAATGCGCTCACCTTCTGGTTGGGGATATTTGATATTGGCGGCTATGAGTACCGACTGGTCAAATGAAGGTATTGTATCAGGAATTATACCATCCTGCTCTGCTAGAAGCTTGGGAAATACATTTGCTAATCGATGAACTTTAGAATCTATCTCAAGAGGAAAATTCACGGAACCCATAGATACTGAACCCGTGCGAAATTGTTGATGTGGCAAGATTAATTGCCAAGAAATTCCTTGATATGACTCAGAATTTTCATAAAGTGCGGCTAAAGTTACTTTATTTCCATAACGTTGAAGTATGTCAATAAAATGTTTGTCGTCGCTTTTCCCATAATTACTAACAGAATCGAAAAGTATATCTATCGCAACATGACGTGCTCCAGCTTGAATTAATTTTTCAGTAACGATAGCGTATGCTTTGCGTTGAAAGGGGAAAGACTTAAGCGGTTCTAAATAAGATTGAGAATCTGTCGCATAGGATTGCTTGGGAAGGGATATCGAATCATCATCTATTGCCAAGATAACAATATCTTTTGGAGGAGTTACCTGTCCTCGCAACAGATAAAAAAAACTTTCTGCTTGATTTTCTGTCCAAGTCATCAAACCAGAACCAGAACCAGCAAGCAATACAGCCCCTATAACTGAAGCACTACTAAGAACATGACCCAAACGAGTCATCATCTTAAAGGAATGTGCCGATACCGTAGAATTCGCTCCTCTGCTAAGGTTCAGCAATTTCTTGGCGGCAGACACATATTTTTTAGTTATGTTATATGTAGGTTCTTCTGCCATATTGTGTTTAGAGTTGATTTACGTACAATAATGTCGTCCCGCTTTACACATTATTTTGTGCAAACGACCATACCAATAATACTTAAACGAAAATCTATAGACATGAAAATATTATACTTAACAAAACTATCATCTGGTGTTGCTTTTTGTTGCAATATATCGGTAAATTTTCCAACACCAGAATTAGTAACCCTTAAGTTAATGTAGAAAGTGAATTCCTTAAATCCTATTTGTGCGAAACGTTAGTCTAAATTGACTTCATCTGTGTGTAGGTTACAAGTAAGAATATCTATATTTCATATTTATATTTGGTGTAACTTTTTTACTTTATCTGTGACTAAAATAAATCTCCGGATTTATGCTTTTATTTTGAATTATTTTTACAAGTAAGTTTAAATACAGCAAAAATATTTTATAGAAGTTCGCTTGAAACCTTGTAATTGCTTAAACATACAATATAGTGTTGTGCTTTTCTCATGGGTGACTTTGGGTTAGACCCATTGCTTCATTAGTTTAAGACAATTTCTTGTCTGAGAGTGGGTACCCTATTATTTGTAAGTTATCGTTAAAATTTTTTACTAATCATTGCTTTTTAGATACTCCGAAGCTAACGAGAGTTTAGGAGAGGGTATTTTTATTTTTTCCGATAGCAACAGCCAGCCTATTTATTTAAAGTCATAAAATTCATGATTATTTGTTTAAGACGGTGAAATACTCAAGCGTCAAAATCACCGCTTAAGAGTTACTTACCTCCTTTAGGAGTAAACTTAACTAATATACAGTTAATAATTCTGTTACTTAGTCAATGAACGAAGGTGGATTTTGATTACAAGGTGCCTATGTGGATATCGAAACTGGAAAATACTCTGTGGGCTGTATAAACCACAGTTTAATGTTTTAGTCAATCTCCTAAATTGGTCAATCATAGATAAAAGCTATACATGACAATATAATTTATATAAAAAGGGCGAATTTGTCATTTTATTATTGCTATAATCTATTGTTCAATCTAGATTCATTTATATTTAATGGTGTAATTTCCTATGGAATCTCATATGACTCGTCTGTCTATTTTTGTAGACGGAAACAATATGTTCTATGCTCAACAAAAGAACGGTTGGTTTTTTGACCCGCGACGAGTATTAGAATACTTCCAATACGAGCAAATACATACAAATTTAATAAATGCTTTTTGGTACACTGGCTTAAAAGACCCCCAGGATCAACGAGGTTTTCGAGATGCTCTAATTAGTTTAGGATATACAGTACGAACTAAAATACTTAAAGAATATTATGATGATTCCTCGGGACGTTACTCTCAAAAAGCTAATTTAGATATTGAAATTGTTGTAGATATGTTTAATACAGTAGACCAATATGACAGAGTAGTATTATTCAGTGGAGATGGAGATTTTGAAAGAGCAATTGAACTATTACGATCGAAAAACACTCATATAACTGTCGTTTCTACAGAGGGTATGATCGCAAGGGAGTTGCGTAATGCTACCGATAGATATATTGATTTAAATGAAATTAGAGACAGTATAGAAAAAACTGAAGCTTAATAATCTTTACAATTATTTAGAAATTTAATAGTAAAAAAAATTAAACTAGAAAGTATTGTTAGGCACAAGGAAATAATCACCAAAAATAAGGTTATGACAACAAATTCAGAAAGAATCATTATTTTTGATACTACGCTCCGTGATGGAGAACAATCTCCAGGAGCAGCGTTAAATATTGATGAAAAGTTAACTATTGCCAAGCAGTTGGCCCGTTTGGGTGTAGATGTAATTGAAGCGGGTTTTGCTGTTACAAGTTCCGGAGATTTTGAAGCTGTTAATAAGATTGCTCAAACTGTAGGTACGGAAGACGGACCGGTAATCTGTAGTTTGGCAAGAGCAATTAAAAACGATATTAAAGCAGCAGCAGAAGCCTTGAAACCAGCTGCAAAGGGAAGAATTCACACGTTTATTTCAACTTCTGATATTCACTTAAAATATCAGTTAAAGAAAACTAGAGAAGAAGTACTATCAATTGCTGAAGAAATGGTTGCTTACTCGAAATCTTTTATAGAAGATGTAGAGTTTTCTCCAATGGATTCAGTACGTTCTGACCCAGAATATCTTTATCAAGTATTGGAAAAAGCAATCGCGGCTGGAGCAACAACAATTAATATTCCCGATACAGTTGGTTATACAACCCCAAGTGAATTTGGAGCTTTAATTAAGGGAATTAAAGATAATGTTCCTAATATTGATAAAGCGATTATTTCGGTTCACGGACACAATGATTTAGGTTTAGCTGTAGCTAACTTTTTAGAAGCAATAAAAAATGGTGCAAGACAATTAGAATGTACTATCAATGGTATTGGTGAGCGTGCTGGAAACGCAGCTTTGGAAGAATTGGTAATGGCTTTGCACGTGCGAAGACAATACTTTAATCCTTTCTTGGGAAGAGATGTAAATTCGGAAGCACCATTAACTAATATAGACACTAAACAGATATATAAAACCTCTCGTTTAGTTTCTAATTCAACAGGAATGTTGGTACAGCCAAATAAAGCAATTGTGGGAATCAATGCTTTTGCTCACGAATCTGGAATTCATCAAGATGGGGTGTTAAAAAACAAGCTCACCTATGAAATAATGGATGCTGAATCAATTGGCTTAACAGAGAATAAAATTATTTTGGGTAAGCTATCCGGAAGAAATGCAGTTCGTACTCGTTTGAAAGAATTGGGCTTTGAACTGTCAGAAAATGAATTAAACAAAGCATTTATTAGATTTAAAGAAGTCGCTGATAAAAAGAAAGAAATTACTGATTGGGATTTGGAAGCGCTTGTTAATGATGAAATTCAACAAGCTCCCGATTTATTCAGATTGGAATTGGTGCAGGTTTCCTCTGGTAGCAGTGCAAGACCTACTGCAACCGTAACTCTACGCAACCCCGAGGGAGAAGAATTAACCGATGCAGCAATTGGTACTGGACCTGTAGATGCTGTATATAAAGCTATCAATCGGGTCGTGAATGTACCAAATAAATTGATTGAATTTTCTGTCCAATCGGTAACTGCTGGTATTGATGCGATTGGAGAAGTTACGATTCGCTTGAAGTACGAAGATAAAATTTATTCGGGACGCTCCGCGAATACAGATATTATCGTTGCATCGGCTCAAGCTTATATCAATGCATTGAATCGCTTATATGGAGCAATGTTGAGTCAGAAGAAGCAGCAAGTTACTGCATAGTATATATTGCTTGAAAAAATGGCTTGAAAGGTAAGTAAACCCGGTATGTTTGAGATACCGGGTTTCTGACATATGTAGAGAATAAAATTTACATTGTTGCTAGTTTCTTGCTTTCTCGTTCCCAGTCTGGAGACTGGGAACGTTAAAACAGAGGCTCTGCCTTTAGTCAAGTACCTGAAGGCAGAGCCTTCAAGCCTTTATTCCCAGGTAGAACCTGGGAACAAGAAATCACAAAAATATTATAAATATCATAATTAATCACAATAATGACTTTAGTTTCAATTGTTATTACTTCTTATAATAAAGCTCCTTATTTGGAACAAGCTGTAAAAAGTGTTTTAGCACAAACCTATTCTGAGATTGAATGTATTATTGTTGATGACGGGTCAACTGATAATACAGAAGAAATAGTTCAATATTTGATTGTTAAATATCCACAAGTACAGTATTTTGTTAAACCGAATGGTGGTATTTCTTCTGCACGGAATTTTGGTAATAGTAAAGCAAAAGGAGAATGGATTCAGTTTTTAGATGCTGATGACTGGATTCATGAAGATAAAGTTAGGTTTCAGCTAGAATGCTTGGAAAGTTTTGCAGAAAAAGAGGTTTTTACATATGCAGATTATGAGCGGGTTTATGTTGATGATAATAACCAAATTATTAAACATGTACCTCATAAAATAGGCAAATTATCTAAAGAAGAGTTAATTGATAGATTATTGATTTGTCCTGATTTTTTAGCTGATTCTCCCTTTCCTCTATTACAGCAAGCAATGCTGTTTAAAAAAACGATTTTTGATAAATATCAGTTTGATGAAACTTTGAAAGCTTGTGAAGATTGTGATTTAATGTTTTATATACTGTTTATTGATATTATCTCTCATGATTATTCTCGTATGATTGTAGCTTTTTATCGCATTCACGCGGCAAATTTAACAGATAATAGTTTTTTGATGCGAGAATCTTATATTCGCTATTTTGAAATTGTCAAACAGAAGCATCAAGATGCAATTAATTTAAATGCTGAAAGCTTGAATTTATTAGTAGAAAAAATAATTGAATTAAAACAAACTGATTTGCTAGCAAAAGTTAGTAAGCTAATTAAATTTCCGATTTATATATTTGATAAAAATATCAAAGTAAGTAATTATTGGATGCTCAAAGCTTTTTATAGTCTCAGATTAACTTTACCCGATTTTATTTTATATAAACACCGTAGAGGTCCACGCTCTCAGAAGGTTATAGCTTGGTTTTCTCAGTTCAAAATATAATTTAAGTAGCTAGTACTGCTTCGCGGAAGTAAGAAGTAAGAAGTAAGAAGTAAGAAGTAAAAAGTTTGATTTTCTAAGCTTTTCAGCCATTGTTCCCTATTCCCTATTCCCTAGCTAGAAAAGTTACTCGTGGGAAAAACCCCCAAGACCGGACTTTATGACCTATCGGTCACGCTCCGCTAACGCTATTCCCTGTTCCCTATTATTTGAGCTAATCTACGAATTCCTTGTTGAAGCTGGGTTTCTGTCAGGTCTCCGTAACCAAAGATGAATTCACCTGTAGGATGAGTTGCTAGATAGTGGGGATTAGCAGACATCATTGCTACTCCAGCTTTTGCAGCACGTTGAATAATTGCTTCGTCACTCAGGTTTGTGTTGAAGCTGACCATCAAATGAATTCCCGCTTTTTCTCCTAAAATTTTGGCGCGTTTTCCAAAGTGCTTTTTTAAAGATTTTACTAAAGTCTGACGACGTTTATCGTATATTGAGCGCATTTTTCTAATATGACGCTCTAAACATCCCGACTCGATAAACTCTGCAAGTACCTGCTGTTCTAAAATTGGTAAATGGCGATCGCTCAACCATTTTGCACGGGGAAATATTTTAACTAAACTCTTGGGAAGTACTAAATAACCGATTCGCAGCGAGGGGAATAAAACTTTTGAAAAAGTCCCAATGTAAAGATCTTTACCGCTTATATCTAATCCTTGTAGCGCAGGTATTGGTTTTTCTCCATATCTAAATTCGCTATCATAATCATCTTCAATTATTAACCCTCCGGTTTGTTGCGCCCAATTTAATAATTCTAAGCGTCGTGGTAGAGATAAAATAGCTCCGGTGGGGAATTGATGGGAAGGTGTTACATAAACTAAACGAATATTTTGTTGGCTGGAATCTGCTAATACTTTTACTATTAAACCCGAACTATCGACTGAAACGGGTAATATTTTAGCGTCTTGAGTTTCAAAAATAATTCTTGCACTTAAATAACCAGGATTTTCTATCGCTATCGTTTCTCCAGGTTCAATTAATAAACGCAAAATTAAGTCGAGTGCTTGTTGGGTACCGTTAGTAATTAATATTTGTTCTGGTTCGCAATTAACCGCACGAGAACGAGTCAGATAATGTGTAATTGCTTCTCGTAAAGGTTGATATCCTAAAGGTTCTCTTGAGTAATCCAGCCAATCCAAGTTAGCATTACTGTAACGGGATAACAATTTACGCCATATTTTGATTGGAAATTCATTTAATGCTGGTGTTCCGTAACGGAAGTTTATCTGTAGTTTTTGTTCGGCAATTCTGGGAAGGTTGTTTATATTAACTAAAGTTTCTCCATATTTTGATAATTTAATCGATGAAGGATGAATTTTATCTATGTTTTCGATTTGATTTGAGTAGATTAAATCATCGGGAATTTGCTGACATATAAAAGTACCACTACCCGTGACTGTTTCTAAATAACCTTCGCTTAAAAGTTGTTCGTAAGTTGTGGTAACTGTGAAACGAGAAACTGCTAAAGATTTTGCTAAAGAACGAGTTGAAGGAATTCTTTCTCCTGGTGTTAATCTTCCAGTGAGAATGGCTTGACGAAGTTCCTCATAAAGCTGCTGGTGTAACGGTTTTGATAAGTTGTTATCGAGGGTTATTGCTAAATCCATAAGATGGACATGATTAGTTTTTTTTAATAAATATGTTTAGAGTTCAAAATTATGGCTCATCCGTACTTAGTATGCTAGAAAAATAGTAAAAAAAAGAGAACAGGGAACAGGGAACAGGGAACAGGGAATAGGGAATAAAAAATAGTATTTATTCTTAAAATCGATTAATAAAGCTAATTTTTAACGCACAGTAAGGGTTTCAAGTTTTTAATTTATATTTTTAGCATACTATGTGCTGAAGAACCAAAATTATTTTCGATGCTTAATAGTTAAAATGATAATTCATCAAGTATCAATTTCCTTAAGGCTTGTTTTGAGTAACTCTTCAACTTCTTCTAATTCACATAGCTTGACTAACTGTACAATTTTCTGAGTAAAGGGTATATATTTACTGTCCTGTTGAGTAATTTTTTCAGCAGTTTTCAGAATCTTACTTAATGAGCCATGCTGAGTTAATTCTAATAGTTTTTGTAAGTCTTCTACAGTTGGTAAAATTAGCTCTGCATCATCTTTGTTAATACTAGAAGATAATTGCATATTTTTAGTATTTTTAATATTTTCAGTTTTATCGTATTCCCAATTCAGTTTGTCAGAAATATCAAAACTGACTTCAAAATTAAAAGTACTACCTAGCCCCAGTTTGCTCTCGACTTGAATCTTGCTACCCATAAGTTCAACAATTTTTTGACTAATTGCTAAACCTAAACCGGTTCCTTCAATTTGATATTTTTTGTCACCTCCTTGCTCAAAGGAATTAAATATTTTTGCTTGCTCGCTATTGGACAAACCAATTCCTGTATCTTCTACTTGGAAGTTTATAAAAGCAATATTTGGTTTTGTTAATTTTTCAGATTTAATATATTTAACTCTGAAAATAACCCTACCTCTGTCGGTAAATTTAATCGCATTATTGAGGAGATTAATAAGTACTTGGCGCAGTCTTTTTTCATCCGCTGAGATACTTTTAGGTAAATTGGTATCTAGTTCGTAAATAAAGCCAATTCCTTTTTTTTCAGCTTCCAAGCGACAGATTTCTATTACTCCTTTCAATAAAGCAGGGAAGTAAATGTCTTTGAATTCTAATTCAAATTTGCCAGCTTCTACTTTAGAAATATCTAAGATATCATTAATTACGGTAAGTAAATGAAAACCGCATTCGTAAATAATTTGCAGTCCATGATGTTCTTTTTCCTGTAATTCTTCTGACTGTTGAAGAATTTGAGTATAGCCTAAAATACCATTAAGAGGGGTACGAAGTTCGTGGCTCATGTTCGCTAGAAAATCACTTTTAGCTTTGTTAGCTGCATCAGCAACTTCTTTGGTATATTCAAGCTTTTCTGCATATATTTGTTGTTCCTGTAAAAGTTTATTGACACGATAAATCAGTTGATTAAATGAAGAAGCTAGGAGTCCAACTTCATCTTTAGTTTCAAAGGGAGCTTGCAAAGAAAAATTAGCTTCTTTAGTAACCTGTAAAGCAATTTTATTTAAAGTCTGAATAGGATAAGCTATTGTCCTACTGATGTACAAAGCTAAAATAGTTCCAATCGCGATAGATATTCCTAAACTTACAATAATAATTTGAGTGCGGCTTTTTTCTGCTTGAAGCAAATAAATTTCATTGAAATTCTCTTGTTTTTCTGCAAGCTGATAAAAATCGGTTAACTTATCAGAAAATTCCACAAATTGAGCAAATTCTCGGCTTTTTGCCAAATTAACTACCAGCTTCTGACCTTTTTCTCTATTTTCAGGTGATGCGGCTAATAATGAATCAATCTGAGTAATAATATTTTGCGATTTTCGAGCAAAATTATCAACGGTTATCTCGTAATCTTTAAGTAATGGCTGTAAGCCTTTTAAAGTAGAAGTTTCACCGGATTGATTATGAGTAGCTAACGTTATCTGAATTTTCTCAATTCGCTCAATAAACCTCGTACCTTCGCGATGGAACACCTGCGGGTCTTGCAGATGGGTGCTTAACTGCTTGGTAGGACGATTGTACAAAATATCAACTTGCAATTTACTGAGAAGTTTTCTTTGTCTTGAAGCACTTTGTCGAGCTTTTAATGCTTGTTGCTGATAATAATTTCCCACAAATAGTCCTATACTCGTTCCTATTAGTGCTATTGCTAATGCGAGTAGATAACCGTAAATAATTTTGTCTCTAATTTTCATGGTTACAATTTAAGAGGTAACTCAATTAAAAACTCCATTCCTTCTCCTAAAGTAGAATTACAACTCAACTTACCTCGATTTTTATTATTATGTTCGGGATATCTTTCCCGTTTGAAGATGGTAAATTTAGCAGAGTCAAATCTTAATTGTTAATCGACCCATCATAGAGCTTTTTTAAGACATAGTATCCTCAAATATTAACCTCAGTGGCAAGCCTAATCATACTACTAAGTTCTTGAAGTTTCAGATTTATTGTTCCCATATTTGACCTCAAAAATTAAGTAGTAAGTAAAATAGATAATTATTAAAACACTTTGTGGGTTAAAAATGAGGAATAATTTGACTTAAATATAAAATTTTGTCAATAAAAAAATTGTAGAAACGGTTTTATATACCCTCTCTACAATCTTTTTTAACCATGATTTAATTAACTATTATGGCGTTGCTGAATCGAAATATGAAATGATGATTTCACATTGCCGGAGACGTAACACTGTTACGTCTCTACACTAGTTTCATGTTTTTTACAAAATTTATATAAATACAA
>ERZ1740059.1588-NODE-1588-length-11397-cov-6.830541_pt1 | contig 11397 bp, 10 predicted proteins | sample MGYA00581744_ERZ1740059 | MGnify/ENA primary metagenome ERZ1740059 (study PRJEB43018, sample SAMN04849738) | marine metagenome | isolation source: floating plastic debris | place: Pacific Ocean | collected 2008-08-28 | study: EMG produced TPA metagenomics... | reverse complement strand
CAGTATCTGATGCGGGCCCCCGGCGTGGCGCCGGAGCAGATCGCGATCATCGGCTACAGCGTGGGCGGGGTGGCCGCGCTCGAGCTGGCTCGCGCCGGCGCGGAGCTCACGGCGGTGATTGGGCTGTGGCCCATTCTCGACAGCACGCGTGCTGCCGACGCGACGCCCATCCGCGCCGAGGTGCTGGTCCTCGTCGGGGCCCTGGACCCGCTGACGCCGGAGGCGAGCGTCGACGCCTTTCGGGCCGCGCTGGAGCGCGAGAACACGCCCCCCCGCATCGAGGTGCTGCCCGGTGTTGCCCACGCCTTCACGGTGCCGGCGGTCGGCACCGACGTGTCGACGGGGTTCGCCTACGACGCCGACGCCGAGGCCCACGCGTGGCGCGCCGTCGATGCCCTGCTGCAGCGCGTGGCGCCGGCGGCCCACTAGGCCGGCCGATCGATCGGTTCCACGAGCCTCGGGGCCGTCGAGAACCATGTGGCCACAGGGGAACGGCCGGATTCGCGCCCGCGCGGGTCGAGGGTGACGCTCACGCCAGCGCATCGCGCAGCGTCTGCTCGAGCAAGGGTAGGAAGCGGGCGACGCGGGCCGGCATGAGGCGGCGCGCGGGATAGACGGCATGGATCGGGAGGTCCGAGCCCCGGAGCTCGGGGTAGACGTGCATCACGCGCCCGGCGTCGATGGCTTCCCGCACGAAGAGACGCGGCATCAGGGAGAGCCCCGCGCCCGCCTCGATGAGCGCCACCTGGCTCTCGGCGTCGTTGGCGACGGCTCGGGCCGTGGTGGGCAGCCTGCGCTCGCCGCCTTTTCCGGTGACGAGGATGTGGTCGCGCGGGACGGCCGTGTGTCCCACGTACCCCACGCGCTGCAGCGCCTCGGCCAGAGTGCTCGGGAGCCGCGCGGCCAGCGCGCAGCCCGCGACGAGGATCTTCGGGCTGGCCCCGAGCTTCTTGGCGACCAGGCTCGAGTCCGGGAGCGGCGCCATGCGAACGGCCACGTCGATACCCTTGGCCACCAGGTCTACGGAGCGATCGTCGGCCATGAGCTCGAGGCCCACCCCGGGATGGCGCGCGAGGAACGCGCCGCCGGCTGCGGCGGTGATGCGACTCGCGATCCCGGCCGGGGCGGTCACCCGAAGCGTTCCCGCGGGCTCCTCACGCTGCGCCACGAAGGCGTCCCGGGCGTCGGACCACGCCTGGAGCGCGACACGCATGCGCTCGTAGAGAAGCTCGCCCTCCTGGGTGAGCCGCATGCTGCGCGTCGTGCGCTCGAGCAGCCGCACACCGAGCGCGTCCTCGAGGGAGCGCACGTGATGGCTGACCGTGCTCGGCGCCATGCCCAGCGCCGAGGCCGCGGCGCGAAAGGAGCCGCCCCGTACGACCTCGGCGAAGACCGCCGCGCGAGGCAGCTGGTCGGCGTCCGCGGCGAGGGACACGGGGCTCATTGAGCGATGATATCGAATTCTAACGCCTATGATCGATGATTGTTCAGCTTGCGCGGATCGGGGACGGTCACTGTCCACCCCGTTCAGGAGGCAGGCGAATGCAGGAGCGACTTCATCTCTCGATCCGAGGCCGACGAGCGACCCGAAGGCTCGGGTCGTCACTGCTCGTGCTGGCCCTGATCTTCACGGCGTGCGGTGACGATGGCGCGCCGACGCCGGATGCCATCGTGGACCAGGTGTTCGCCGCGATCGCGGCGGGCGACCGCGACGCCATCGAGACGCTGGTGCGCGAAGACTACGTCCAGCATTCCGCGCTGGCCGCTGACGGTCGCCAGGGGCTGCTGGATTCCCTCGACGTCTTGGCCACCCTCGCCGTCGAGCGGCACCGCACGCTGGTGGACGGCAACCTCGTGGCGCTCCACCAGACCTACACGTTTCCGGACGGCGCGCGGCAGGTCGCCTTCGACGTGTTCCGCGTGGAGGGCGGGCAGCTGGCCGAGCACTGGGATGCTCTTCAGCCCGAGGTCACCGAGACCGTCAGCGGCCGATCGATGACCGACGGGCCGACGGGCCCCACGGACCTGGAGCGGACCGAAGCCAACCGCGCCCTCGTCGTCGAGTTCGTCGCTGCGGTGCTGACGCGCGGCGAGTTCGATCGGCTGCCGGAGCTCATCTCGACCGGCGCCTATGCTCAGCACAACCCGCTCATCGGTGACGGGCTCGAGGGCCTCGGCACGTTCACGAGCGGGCTCGCCGAGGCGGGCATCGCCTTCTTCTATACGCGGTCGCCGCTCGTCGTCGCCGAGGGCGACTTCGTGCTCGTCGGTAGCGAGGGCGCCTTCGGCCCCGCCGAAGATCCGCCTTTCGCGATCTTCTACGACCTCTTCCGCGTCGAAGATGGGCTCATCGTCGAGCACTGGGACGTCATCCCGCCGAGCCCCGACCCGACCGCGCTCCCCCACGACAACGGCTTCTTCTGAAGGTCCGTCGTGCGAATCGAGCGGGACGGGTTCGGGTGCAACCGCCACTACCTCCTCGCGCTCTGAGGATGACGGTGGCCGCCCTCACGCACGTCCGGCCGTGGGCGCTGCACCCATCACGCCCCAATCTTCCTTCCAATTCGTCCCAACGCGGCTCCAAAAAGTGAGTCCCCCGAGAGACCGATCGTCGCGGAGCAGGGGACCGACCGTTGCCGAGCGCCGCTGAGACCGTCGTCCCGCGGGGGACCGATCGCGCTGCCGGAAGGATGCTCGACGGCCGGTCCGAAGTTCGGTCCGGTCCGCGCGGGGGACCGATGCGCCGGGAGCGAGGGACCGATCCGGCCGGAGCGGGGGACCGATACGTCCCGACGCCCTGGCGCGACGCGGCTCGGCCGCGTTGCTCGACGCGACGAGCGGGGGACCGTCGTAGTCCGAGGCGCGCGGCCGCTGCGCCGAGCTCGTAGGGGAGATCCGCCGCGCGCCCAGGGGCGAAGCCGGATGCCAGTTGACGGTGAGCGCCGCTTTCGCGACGGAGATCACTCGCTAAAAAGGCCGACAAGACAGGCCACGTGGCCGCTATCGCTCGCGATACCGGGCCTTGGGGCCGCCCCATATCGAGGCGCGGCGCCCTGGCGCGGGCGACAGCGTCGCCGCGAGCGGCCCCCCTGGGCCGGACGCAGGCGCGCCCGTATCCACCGGCGCGTCCGGCAGTCAAAGGCGATAGTCAGCATGAACGCCCGACTCCGCAGGCTTGGACCCGGTAGGGGCACTTGGGCACCCGGGGTCGCCCCCTCGTGTTACGTCTGAACCCCTCGTGACCATCTCCGACACGTCCCCGGAAGCCGCGGAGATGCTCCGGGAGCGCCTGCGGCGCATGACGCCGGGAGAGCGGATGGAGGAGGGCTTTCGGCTCTGCCGCTTCAGCCGCGAGATGATGCGCGCGGGCATTCGGGCGCGGCATCCCGAGTACGACGACGAGGGCGTCGAGATGGCCCTCGCGCGCATGCTCTGGGGCGACGAGCTCTACCGCGCCGCCCGCCCGGATTGGCCGCTGCTCGATCCATGAACGACGACCTCGCCGCGAGCCTCCGCGAGATCAGTCGGCGTCTCGCCGCGCACGGCATTCCCTTCATGGTGGTCGGGTCCGTCGCGGCGCTGGCCCACGGCCGGTCTCGGTCGACGCAGGACTTCGGCCTCGTGATCGACTCCGACCTGGCCCGTCTTCGCGCGTTCGTTCGTGACCTGCCGGAAGAGCGTTTCTACGCCTCCGAAGAGGCCGCCATGGAGGCGGCGCGCGACGGGTCCATGTTCAACGTGGTCGACGTCGAGACGGGGTGGAAGGTCGACCTCATCCTCCGAAAGAACCGTCCCTTCTCCATCGAGGAGTTCGGGCGGCGTGTCGAGGTCGCGGTGCTCGGTCTCCGGCTGCCCGTCGCGAGCGTCGAGGACGTCATCATCGCCAAGCTCGAGTGGTCCTCGCTGGGCGGGGGTTCCCGCCGTCAACGCGAGGACGTCGTCGCCCTGCTCGAGCAGGCGCGCGACCGGCTGGACCTGGCCTACGTCGAGTGTTGGGTGGACGCTCTCGGACTACGTGACGAGTGGGAGGCGCTGCGTCGCCCCGGTTGAGCGACTCCCTCCCGCGTCGCTTCGCGGCGGCTTCGTCGCCCGGGCGGAGTGGCACCCTCCTCGCGCGCCGGGCCGCCGGGGAGCCAGCCCGACCGCTCCCGACCAAGCGTCTCTGACACGGTTCCTGCCGTAGGAGCTTCGGTGCCGCCCAGGCCACCCTACCTGGGACGGATCGTCTTACCGGCTACGCGTCCACCGGCCAGGTGGCCGGTCCTAGCGCTTCGAGAAGCGAGGTGTAGTCGCGCCACCCGACCTCCGGCGGGAAGGGCGCCTCCTCGAGGAAGCAACGCAAGAGGGCAAGCGCCTGGTCGCGACTGAGCCACTCGTCATGGAGGAGCGAAATGCGTCCGAGCGTCGTGCCGTCCTCGAAGCTCACGACGGGCGTCTCCGTATGCGCGCGCTCCAGCCGGCCCATGCCGCCGCGCTCCACCACGAAGGCCAGCTTGCCCCCGGCCACCTGCACGAAGCTCTCGCGCGCCTCGTCTTCCACGACCAGGAACTTCTTCTTCCCCACCGTATCCAAACGACCGAGCGCCTGACGGACCCGAGCAAACGTTGGCTCGAGGACTTCGACGTGCCTGTCGACCCGCAGTCTCACCGGGACATAACGTAGCCGAAATCGCGATGCGCTAGCTGGCGGCGCGTCGAGCGTCTACGTGGCCCGCGCCGGGCTGCCGCCGGTGGCTCGAGCGCTTCGTCCTCGAGCCCAACGCGCGGGTTGAGGACTGACTGTTTCCTTCTTAGTGCGTCAAAACGGGGCGGTTCATGCTGACGATCGCCCCCTCAGTCGACCTCGAGCCCGCTCCCGAGGAACGTGTCGGGGTCGCGGATGTTCGGGGCCAGCTCGACGAGCGCGAAGGGGCCCTCGACCTCGCCGAGGTCGAGGGCACAGCTCCGGCCTGCGATGCACTCGATCGACGCGAGGACCGGGCCGTCGAGGCTCCCAGCGAAGGCCCGCGCGCGGACGTTCGAGAGCGGGACGTCGATGCGGAGCGAAGGCGGGGTCGAGGCCACGGCGCTCGGTGCGATGGCCATGGCGGTCAGAGGAACGGCGTAGTACCCGGGCTGATCCATCCCCTCGCTGCGGGCGTAGAGCCCCGACGTCTCTTCCGGCGGCTCGGCGAGCCGGTCTGCCCGAGAAGCTGGGCTCCGGATGAAAGCTCTGCCCTTCGAGCCGGGAACGGTCGCGTCGAGTGTCTGCGGATTCGCGCGGGGGCCGGCAACGCAGGGAATCGCGGGGTGTGACCCGTCGATGGGCCCGGGCCCGTCGTGTTTCGCGCCTGAAATCTCGTGCAGATTCCGAGCAGACGGTCCGCCGTTCAACGCCAGGTACAAGCTGATCGACGCATCGGGGAAAGACCTCACTGACGACGTGACTGGCTTGTGGTTGGGGATGGCCTCGCTCCCATAGCCCGCAAGCTACGTAGAGGCTGGACGAGACCCCTTCGCCTTCTGCGCTGGGAACCCCCGCATGCCTGCTCAGGAGGGCGGCGCCGTTTGCACGGGCTGTCAGCCCGGCGGCACGCCTTGTTCTACGGTACCCCGTGTGCTGAGCTGCAATGGACGTCGTCGGGACCGAACCCTGACTGCGGCGGCGCGACCTTCAACCTGTTCGGCGCCAGCAACGGCGTCTGCGGCCCCAGGGGTAGTACGGGGCTCGACACCTGCCACCCTCCACGGGTATTTCGATGAACCGCCACCTTCTCGTCGTGCTCGCGCTCGCGGGTTGCACCTCCTCTACGTCCGAGCCCGCGCTCGAAGTGCGGATTGCGGATTTAGAAGATCCGTCTGATCTGTGCGTCGCGTTCGGGGACAACATCCTCGATCCGATGCTCGAATGCGGTCACATCAGTGATGTAGAAAGCAGAAACCGGAGCATGGATGCTTGCGAGAACATCGCTGCGGGTGTCGGCCGAGTCTATCCAGACTCGTGCGACACTACCGTGGGCGACGTGATTCGCTTTTTCATAACCAACAGCGTCGAGCCCAACTGCGGCATCAGATCTGCAGATGAGTGGAGCGCTGAGGAGCGTGCGCAAATCCTCGCCTTCAATGACGACCCGTGCAATCCGTGGAGCCTCGCGTTCAGGATGAGTCCTGGCATCCCCTGACCTGAGCGGCTCCGGCCGCGCACCCTGACGCCCCCGTGTTCGACATGCTCGAGCGCGGGGGTTCGTCGTTCCGCTCTCACTCGCTCGATGGCTTTTCCCGTCACGGGCGGGGAATACGTGTTCGCTGATAGGTTCCCGGGATGCCGTGAGACGACCCCTGATGACGCCTTCGCCTTCCTGCGCGAGGTTGTGATTCCAGTGCTCTACACGGACCAAGAGCTGAGCGAGACCGACGTTGTGGTGGGGCCCGCTGAGCCCTTCTGCCCGCTGCGACGACTCTGAGCGGCGCGCACACCCCGACGCCCCCGCGTTCGAACTGCTCGAGCGCTCGAGGTGGACGTCGCGGCCATGGCGACGCCGGGAGCCCACCAGGCGCCCGCCCAGGCCACGTCGCGGTCCGGGACCGCTTGGCAGCAAACGAGGCACCATCGGCATTTGACTATTGTTCGAAAAACGATGGATGCTCGATAACATGATGGGGGCACGCGAGTTGACGGAGCTTCATCGGCCGGGCAGGACCTCGGCCCTCGCCGGCGGGGTCCTCCTCGCCGCGTTCTTGCTGGCGGGCTGCCCACGCGCCGGGCTGGACCCCGTGGACGCGGTCATCGCAGAGAATCGGGAGTACCGGCTCAACGTGTCCGCCGAGACGCCCGACTACTTCGAGACCCGCGCTCTTCCGAGCGAGTACCCGGCGGCTCCGGAAGACCACGCGGACCGCGCATGGTTTCGCTTCGAGGACGGCCTCCTCGTCGGGGGGCCCTTCGACTTCGAGGCCGCAGGGGACGCGGACGGCGACAACGTCTATCGCGTGGTGGTCCTCGGGGACGATTCACGCGGTGTCGAGTCCCTGGCGCTTTTCGTCACGGTCACCGTCACGGACGAGAACGAGGCTCCGGCGCTGACGGGACCCGAAGAGCTCACCGTGCCGGGGGACATGGCCGTCGAGGTGTTCCTCTCCGCCACGGACCCCGACGGCGACGCCCTGAGCTTCTCGCTCGGGTCCCGCGCCGACGAGGGGCTCTTCACCATCGACGATGCGGGGGTCCTCCGCGCGCCGGGCTTCGACGCCTCGATGCCGCGCGATGCCGATCGCGACGGGGTCTACGAGGTCGAGGCGCGCGTCAGCGACGGCGAGCTCGACGCCTCCCAGCAGCTGCGGGTGACGGTGCGCGCACCCGAGGGTTCGGGACCCACGGGTCCCGGCGTCTTCGCCGTCGTCGGAGCGGAGGGGGGCGCGCGCTTCGGAAACGCGGTCGCGGGCGTCGACGACATGGACGGCGACGGGCTTCCCGATCTCGTGGTGGGCGAGCCCGGCGTCGGCGCGCACGTGATCCGAAGCGCCGCGTTCCTCGACGCAGAGGACCGCATCTTCCGCATGGACGATTTCGGCCGGGCCCTCGGCGTGACGCTCGCGGGCGAAGGGCTCGACGACTTCGGCCTGGGCGTCGGGAGCGCCGCGCCCGGAGACGCGGCACGGTCCGATGTGCTCGTGACCCGGAGCTTCTCCGACGCGGGGCCCCCGGGCTCTCTGGTGGCCGTGGTCAACCTGGGGGACGTGGACGTACGACGCACGACGTCGGCAGAGCCTCATGCCTTCGCCGACATCCCCGGCGACCCGTCGAGCTTCCTGCTGCTGGAGTCGCAGGACTTCGACGGGACGGGCGCGGTCGTCGCCGAGCTCGGCGATCTCGACCGCGACGAGCGCCGAGAGCTGCTCGTGTGCGCGCCGAGCTACGACGGCACGGCCGGGCCCGACAGCGGCGCTGCCTTCGTGGTGTTCGGGGACGGCCTCGCGCGCACCCGCGCTGCGGACGTGGACGGGCGAAGCCGCCTCGACGACCTCGTCGCGAGCGGGGAGGCCGTACGCATCGACGGACGCCTCGCCTTCGGGCAGGGATGCGACGCGGCCGACGCCGTCGGCGACGTGGACGGCGACGGCGTGCCCGACCTCGCCGTCGCCGAGTCGGGCGCGGATCGCGGCGCGGTCACCATCGAGGCCGCGAACGTCGGGCGCGTCACCCTGCTATCCGGCGCCGACGTCGTCGCGGCGCGGCCGGCGGGAACGCTGGCGCTCGCCAGCGGCATCAGCTTCGAGGGCGCGCGGGAAGGGGATGAGGCCGGCACCGTGGTTCGCGGCGTGGGCGACGTCGACGGCGACGGGACGCCCGACCTCTTCATCGCCGGCGGCGGCGCCGGCCTCGGCGCGGACCGGGCCTACGTGGTCTTCGGTGGTCGCGACGTCGCGGGCCTGACGGACGACACGGGCGTCGTGCCCCTCGACGACGCCGTGACGGCGGGCGCCGCCCTCGCGCTCGAGGGCAATGCGGAAGAAGCGCCGCTCGCCTTCGACGCGCTCCTCCTCGGCGACCTCGACGGGGACGGCCTGGGTGAGCTGGCCATCTCCACGGCGCGGAGCAGCGCGGCCCTGCCGCGCGTGTTCATCGTCACGGGCGCCGCGCTGCGGGGCGCGACGGCCATCGATCTCGGTAGCGCCGGGGGAGCGGTGGAGGGCGTGGTCGTCACGGGCCTCCGGCCGGGCGAGGAGACCGACATCTCGCCGGGGCTCGCCCTCGGCCGGCTCGGCTCCGTCGACGGCGACGCACTCCCGGAGCTCGTGCTCGGGGACCGGCGACCGAGCTTCGCGTTCCCGGCGCCCAACGGCGAGGTCGTGGTCGTGACCGGGGCCCGCCTTCGCCGCGAGATCGAGGGAGACGGGGAGCTCGTGCTCGCCGACGCGCTCGACGCGTTGACGCCGGGCGAGTGAGTGATCGCTGGCGCCGAGCGCTGGTCCCCGTGCCGGGTCTTCGACTACCTGCGCCCCGAGGACCCCGCGCAGCGCCGGCGCCGGGCGGAGCATCGAGACGCGCCTGCGCGGACGAGATGTCTTGGGCACGCCGAGGTCAGAATCCTCCCCGGGCACCCATGAGGCGCGCGAGGACCAGATCGACTTGCGGGTCGGAGCCGCACCAGGCTTGACACTCGTCGTCGAAGTAGGTCGCGTCCGCCTGGAGGGTGAGCTCGAGCCCCGGTTCGGCTTCCGCTGGAAAGACCTCCAGGACGATTCGTGCATCGTCGTCGAGCCCGGCGACGACGAATCCCACCTGTCCAAAGTCGGGCGCCCGTTCCTCCAACACGATCGGGCCCGGCGTCTCACCGAAGGTGGCGTCGTCGGTCGTCAGGCGCGCTTGGCTGCTCGGCGGTAGCCCGTCGAGCAGCATATAGAGCGTTGCCCCCTCCGGACCCGCCGAGCGAGCCCCCGAGAGGTCGAGATCGAGCTCGATGACGATGCGGGCTGCGCCCTCGTTCACCGCCAGCCGACGGGAGAGGAAGGCCGTCGGGTCGCAGTTGGCCGTCGTGTCCGTGGCAAGCGAGAGCAGTGCCGTAAGAGACAAGGCAAGTCTCCAGTGCCGCGGGGTAGACCGATGACTCAAGCGACCAGACTAGCCTCGCTCTCAAAGAGGTTCCACGGCGCATCAGGCTCCCGCGCCACCGCCGCGAGCCGGGGTCATGCGGGCCGTCGCGGCTGCCGCCTCCGCCGCTGGCCGCGAGCGCGCCGGGGTCGCGCCCGTCGTCGAAGCGCCGTTGTTGAGCCCCCCGGGTGCCCTGGTGATCCTCTTCCTCGATGCGTTCCCTTTCCGCCCTCCTCGCGGTCTTCGTTGCCGCTTGCCCGGCCGAGTCGATCCCCGGGACCCGAGACCTGGGCCCCGACGCCGCGCCGGTGGACGCGGGGCTCGACGGCCGCGTGATGGACGCCTCCCCAGCCGACGCCGCGCGGGCCGATGCGGCTCCGAGTGACGCGGGTCCGAGCGACCTTGGCCCGGACCTGCCGATGGACGCCGGTGCCGACCGCGACGGCGACACCATCCTCGACGCACAGGAGAGCTTTCCCGGTCTCCCCGACGCCGACGGTGACGGCGTCGCGAACGCCGACGACCTCGACTCGGACGGCGACGGCATCCCGGACGCCGACGAGGCCGGCGACGCATTGCTGCGCACCGCCCCCGTCGACAGCGACGGCGACGGCATCCCCGACTACCTCGACCTCGACTCGGACGACGACGGGCTCCCGGATCGCTACGAGGCCGCGGAGGGCACGGATCCGGCTTCGTCGGACTCGGACGGAGATGGCGCGGACGACTTCGACGAGCTCGTGGGCGGTTCGGACCCGAACGACGTCGCCGACGTGCCGGGGCCGCGTACGACGGTCTTCCGCGTCCCCTTCCGGGAGGAGAGCACGCCCTCCTTCGCGACGCTCCGCTTCCGGACCTACGTGCGCGTGCTCGACGCGTACTTCCTCATCGATACGGAGCCCGCCATGGCCTCGACGCGCGACGCCTTGGTGGCCGGGTTCGTCGGTCTCGCGGACGACCTCATCTGCGACGACCGGGGCACGACCTGCCGCGAGGACGTGGACTGCGCGCGGGGCGACATCTGCAGCCTCGACGGGAGCTGCATCGAAGACGCGGCACGCGAGGGCTGCGTCGAGGACCTGTGGAGCGGGCTCGGCGCCTACGGCGGCGGCCTGGACGCCTACGAGAACCGGCAGAGTCTCTCCGCGAGCTCCGTCGCGACCCGTGACGCCATTCCCCCGCTCGGCACCGCGCCCACCGCCGGAGACGAGGTTTTCGACGCGGCCGCCTGCGTCACCGACCGCCGTGCCTGCCCCTTCTCCGGCTGCGGTGGCCCGAGCGGCGTCGGCTGCCCCTCGTTTCGCCGCGACGCCATTCGCATGCTGCTCGCCATGACGAGCAGCGGGGACTGCGATCCCTTCGACCCGCCCACCGACTGCGGGTCCGGGGCCACGGCCGCCGGCGGACGCCTTCAGCTCAACCGCATCAGCTTCCGGGGTGTCGACGCCGAGGAGGGCGCTACGGTGGTCTCGGAGCCGCTCCAAGACCTCGCGGTCGCCGCGGGATGCGAGACCCGGTCCGGCGAGACGTGCGTGGACGTGGGTCGTGGGGCGGGGGCGCTGACGGCTGCGGAGGCCCTGCTCCGCCCGCTGCCCTTCCCGACGCTCTTCGTCGACATCGATGCCCGCGACCTCGAGGGAGACTCGGGCGACGCGCTCCAGTTCATCGATCGGCTCGCCATCGATCTCGCGTCGCGAGGGTGTGGCGAGCCCGACGAGGACTCCATCGCCGACACGGACAGCGACGGCTTCGGGGACGCCTTCCGGGGTCTTCAGCCGGGCACGCCCGCGTGCTGGCGCGCGGTCGTTCGCCCCAACCGCACCGTC
>ERZ1740059.1587-NODE-1587-length-11399-cov-5.524154_pt1 | contig 11399 bp, 9 predicted proteins | sample MGYA00581744_ERZ1740059 | MGnify/ENA primary metagenome ERZ1740059 (study PRJEB43018, sample SAMN04849738) | marine metagenome | isolation source: floating plastic debris | place: Pacific Ocean | collected 2008-08-28 | study: EMG produced TPA metagenomics... | reverse complement strand
CACCACAAGTGAAAGCGCCCGCATCATCTCGGGCAGCTCCGTTGAGGCAATTTCACCTGGAAAGACAAATCGGTCGGTAAGGTCAGCTTTGGCGATCTTGTCCCTGAGATCATTGAGGAATGTCTCATCTGGTTTGGCGGCGCGGCCAATCACCAAAGCGGTTGCGTCCGCGTGTTTTGGGAGCACCTCGATCATCGCGTCTACGAAGCGGTCCGTGCCTTTTTCAGGGCGAATGCGGCCAATCGTGGCGATGCCATGCTTGCCGGGATACCCCGTTGTCGCCCATGCCGCGGCTCGGTCGGGTGCGGGTGAAAAGCGGCTCGTCTCCACCCCGTGCGGCACCACTGCCCGCACATGGGGGACAAAACCCGCAGCAAGCTCTGTCGTGGCGATCACCGCGTCCATGCGCGAGATAAGCCAGCGCGGATAGGCAGAATGCCGGCGGATCGCCGCAGAGGTGAACACAATCCTGATCGGCAAACGCAGCACGTCACGGGCCCAGATCGCAACACGCATCTCGGGATTGCGGCGCACATGCCAGATGGTGAAGGGCCTGCCAGGCGGCGGGGTGCGCGAAAGCTTAATCGCCTCGCGATAGAATATGGGATCAGGCCCCCCTGGCAGAGGATAGCCCACAACGCGCAAGTCAAACTGATCCATTTGCTGGCGTAATACAGCCGCCGCCGTGGCCGAAACGCCGGTGAAGTTGCGATTGAAATTGGTGACGATCAGTTCGGGCACGAACCCTGCCTATCCCAGGTCAAGAGCCTTTGAAAGATCACGCGCAATGTCATCCAGCCCTTTGTCTTGTGCGTGCGACAGGGTTTTGGCGTGATCCGCCAATGCGTGACGGGCGGTGTCATCGTCCATAAGATGCAGCACCGCGTCACTTAATGCTTTGGCATCGACCACCTGCCGTGCGGCCCCTGCTGCGTCAAACTCCGCATAGACTTGCGAGAAATTTGCGTAATGCGGCCCGTGCAAAATGGCCGATCCACCTTGGGCTGGTTCAAAGGGGTTGTGACCTCCCACTTTTGAAAAAGACCCGCAGAGGCATGTTATTGGGGCAAGTGCGTACCACAGGCCTGTTTCACCCAGTGTATCCGCGAGATAGACCTCAGCATCAGACGCGGGATCTTGCCCTAAACTGCGTTGCGTCAGGCGCAGATTGGCCCCGGTGATCAAACCGGCAATGTCGGCGGCGCGGTCCGTATGGCGCGGCACGAGGATCAGGAGTGCATCCGAATGCGTTTCTAGTACGGTTTGATGAGCTTCTAAGACAATCTCATCCTCACCCGGGTGCGTTGAACTGGCCAACCAAAGAGGCCGATCCCTCAGCAGCTGACCTAGGCGTCTTTTCTCTTCCATATCAATCGGTAAGGGGGCCGCCATCGCTTTGAGATTGGCACCCTTCGTGGCCTGCGTGAGCCCAAGCGTTCGCAGATGGGTCTCCGTGCGTGTGTCTTGGCAATGGATCATACGAAAAGCCTGCATCAAATGCCGGGCGGTCGCGGGTGCGCGCGCCCAGTTCTGCGCGGACTTTTCTGAGATTCGGGCATTGACCAAAGCCAGGGGGATGCTGTCTGCCTGTGCGCGGTGCAGCATATTGGGCCAAAGCTCACTTTCCACAAAGACCGCCGCATCCGGTTTCCAATGATCAAAAAAGCGGTTCACACTCTTTGGCGTATCAATCGGTGCAAACTGGTGGCGGGTCCTCGGAGGAAGGCGATTTGCCACGATCTGCGCGGACGTGGCAGTGCCGGATGTCAGCAGAAACGAAAGCTCGGCGTGCAGGACGCCCAAATGCGCAATGAGCCGCAGAACAGACAGGCTTTCCCCGACCGAGGCGGCATGACACCAAAGCAGCGGTCCTTTCGGTCTTCGCTCCGTCGCGATGCCCTCACGCTCTTTTATGCGTTCGGGTGCCGTTCCATGCGCTTTCAGTTTCTTGGCAACGCGGGGGTAAACCAATGGGCCAGCCAGCGAAGACAAGACGGAGTAGAGCCGCAACGGCAGCGGCGCATGGCCTTTCGCAGGCATCGTCAGCCGCCAGTGTGGCTCATATGGCGTGACATCTGGCCTTCAATACTCTGACGGGAATAGTCGAAATCATGCCCCTTGGGCTTGCGATCGATGGCGGCGCGAATGGCGTCTACCAGCGGCTCGTCGCTTTTGGGCGAGTTGCGCAACGGCCCTCTGAGGTCCGCCACATCTTCTTGGCCTAAGCACATGAAAAGCTCACCCGTGCAGGTCAGCCGCACGCGATTGCAACTTTCACAGAAATTATGCGTGAGAGGCGTGATGAAGCCGATTTTTTGGCCGCTTTCCAAGAGTTTGACGTAGCGCGCCGGACCGCCAGTCCGCTCTGGGATATCAAGCACAGTGTAGTTCTCAGCCAGCCTCTCGCGCAGATCTGAGAGCTTCCAATATTGCCCAAGTCGCTGTTCGTTGCCGATATCGCCCATGGGCATCACTTCGATGAAGGTCAAATCCATATCGCGGCTGTCGCACCATGCGACCAGATCGAAGAGCTCGTCCTCATTGAAGCCTTTCAGGGCGACGGTATTGATCTTTACCCGGATGCCAGCGCGCTGCGCTGCGTCAATCCCGCGTAAAACCTGGTGCAGGCGACCCCACCGCGGGATGTCTGCAAATTTCTGTTCATCGAGCGTATCAAGCGAGATGTTGATGCGCCGCACGCCTGCCGCGTAAAGCTGATCTGCAAAGCGTTCGAGCTGTGAGCCGTTGGTGGTCACGGTCAGTTCTTTCAGCGTGCCCGCCTCAAGATGACGCGTCATGCCATTGAAAAACGTCATGATCTCACGCCGAACCAGCGGCTCTCCGCCCGTGATGCGCAGCTTTTCTACGCCGAGGCCAATGAAGGTGGAGCACATGCGATCCAGCTCTTCCAGCGTCAGAAGCTCTTTTTTGGGCAAGAACGTCATGTTCTCGGCCATGCAGTATACGCATCTGAAATCGCATCTGTCTGTGACGGAGACGCGGAGGTATGTGATGGCGCGCTGGAAAGGGTCTATCAGTGGCACAGTCATCTGGGTAAGTTAGGCGTGTACGCTTGGGCTGGCAAGGCTCATCGCATGCTCAGAGAGCAGGGAAGTCGAAAATGAAGAAATGGGTTTTTCTTGTGGGGTTGGCCTCTGCGCTGGCCGGGTGCAGTGCTATCCCTCAAGGCCTCTTCGGGCAACGTGAAGACCCGCAACCCACGATTTCCGTCGCGCCAACCCTTGAAGAGGGTGAAGCACCCTTGGGCGCAACCACCGCTGAGGAGTTCGACACCACCAGCGAAGATGATCGTGCCGCAGCATTGGAAGGGGCCACATCCCCTGGCGGGGAAACGGATCTGGGCACCACGATTGCCTCTTTGGGGGATGTCACACAGACAGGCTTTTGGTTGAAAACGCCTTTGATTTCAGCGCCAACAAAGGGCCGGGTGCAATTTACTGAAAACGGAAAGGCTGTGGCAGTTGACCTGATCCCATTGGAAGGCGAGCCGGGCTCTGGAAGTCGGATCTCTCTGGCTGCCATGCGGCTGCTCGAGGTTGATCTGACCGCCTTGGCCGAATTACAGGTCTTCCGATTGAATTAGGATGCGGCGACATCCCTTTGTTATCATTCAACAGTAACGGATTTTGCCAGGTTTCGAGGCTGGTCCACATCTGTGCCTTTGGCCACCGCCGTATGGTAGGCCAAAAGCTGTGCGGGCAGCGCATAGAGAATGGGAGACAAAAGTGGGTCACATGTGGGCAGCACCAGGGTTTGCCAGACGCCTTCGCCGGCTTCCTGCGCCCCCGCCGCATCGGTCACGAGGCACACCTTTCCATCGCGTGCCATAACCTCTTGCATGTTCGAGACCGTTTTATCAAAGAGCGCGTCACGCGGTGCCATCACGACCACTGGCATTTTGTGATCAATGAGGGCAATCGGGCCGTGCTTCAGCTCGCCTGACGCATAACCTTCTGCGTGTATATAGCTGATTTCCTTGAGTTTCAGCGCGCCTTCCAACGCGAGAGGAAAGAGCATGCCGCGTCCCAAGAAAAGCACGCTGCTCGCCTCTGCCAACCCAATGGAAACATCACGCATCGCTTCACTGCCGTCCAAGGTCCGGCTCATCATAGATGGCAGAGACCGCAAGGATGAAAGCGTCTTGGCAAAAGTTTCGGCTTCCATGGCGTCCCGATCTCGGGCTGCTTTCAGCGCCAGGACAAACAACACCAAAAGCTGGCATGTAAAGGCTTTCGTGGAGGCAACGCCAATTTCCGTGCCCGCATAAATTGGCAGGGCCACGTTGGATTCGCGCGCTATTGAGCTTTCGGCGACATTGACGACCGCCAAAGTGACGGCTTTTTCATCACAATAGCGAAGGGCCGCCAGTGTATCGGCGGTTTCGCCCGATTGGCTAACGAAAATGGTCAACGTGCGTTCTGGGATGGGAGGTTCGCGATACCGAAATTCGGAAGCGACATCGACATCTGTGGGCACGCCCGCCATCTGCTCAAACCAGTACTTGGCCGTGAGGCACGCATAGTAGGCCGTGCCGCAGGCCACCAGAGAAACGCGATCTATATCTTTGAAGTCCGGACATTTTTCATCAAGCACAACATCGCTGCCATCGGCGCTGAGGTAGTGGCGCAGACTGTCCCCGATCACACCGGGTTGTTCCGCGATCTCTTTGGCCATGAAGTGTTTGTGGCCTGCCTTGTCGACGCGCGTGCTGTCGATTTCAACGACCCGCATATCACGGTTGGCAAGCTGCCCGGACGCGTCCGTGATCGTCATGCTATTGCGCGTCAGCACCACGCAATCGCCTTCTTCAAGATAGGTGACCCTATTGGTAAGCGGCGCCAGCGCGATGGCGTCAGAGCCGACAAAGGCTTCGCCGTCGCCGTGCCCTACAGCCAGAGGGCTGCCCTTGCGCGCAGCGACAATAAGATCCTGCTCGCCTTCAAAAAGGAAGCAAAGCGCATAGGCGCCTTCGAGGTCATCCAGTGTTTTCTTTGCCGCATCAGCGGGTTCCATGCCGTTTTGCATGTATTCTTGGGTCAACAGCGCAATGGTTTCGGTGTCCGTATCGGTCAAAAAAGTGGCGCCCGACTTGGCCAATCTTTCCCTCAGCTCGCGGTAGTTTTCAATGATCCCATTATGAACCACGGCCACCGGGCCGGCACGATGCGGGTGGGCGTTGGAGACATTGGGCGCACCATGCGTGGCCCATCGCGTGTGTCCGATGCCGGATTTGCCTGCCAACGGCTCGTGCACCAGCAAATCTGACAGGTTAAACAGCTTGCCCACGGCGCGCCGACGATCAAGCTCTCCTTCATTGACGGTAGCAATGCCTGCGCTGTCATAGCCACGATATTCCAGCCGCTTGAGCGCTTCCACGAGAATGGGCGCGACCTCATGGTCGCCCAATACCCCCACAATTCCACACATCAGCCTGTCTCCTGCTCTCGTTTTTTCTTTTTTGCTTTCAATAGGGTCATCATTTTTCTTGCCAAGCCGGGCTTGTTCACCTGCTGCCCTCTGGCAAGGGCAAGCGCGCCCGGTTCCACATCTTTGGTGATGACAGATCCAGACGCTGTCATCGCCTCATCTCCCACGCTGACGGGGGCCACAAGCATGGTGTTTGATCCAATAAAGGCCCGCTCTCCCACCGGCGTGCGATGCTTGAGCACGCCGTCATAGTTGCAGGTGATGGTGCCGGCCCCGACATTGGTGCCCTGACCGATATGCGCGTCGCCTAAATAGCTGAGGTGATTGACCTTAACGCCTTCTTCCAATTGCGCATTTTTCACTTCGACAAAGTTGCCGATTTTGACATTCTCGCTGAGCTCCGTGCCGCCGCGCACGCGCGCAAACGGGCCCACGACGGACCCGCGCGCGATATGGGCGTCTTCAATATGCGAAAACGCGCGAATATGCGCGCCCGTCTCCACCGTGACGCCCAAGCCGAACACCACATTTTGCTCGATCACCGTATCGCGCCCAATTACGGTATCTAGCGCGAAGAAGACAGTGTCAGGAGCCAAAAGGGTCGTGCCGTTCTCCAGAGCTTCAGCCCGCGCACGGTCTTGAAACGCAGCTTCTGCCGCAGCCAGTTCGGCGCGAGAATTTATCCCCAAGGTCTCGCTTTCATCACAAGAGATTGCGGTCGCGGAAAGACCGTCAGCGCGGGCCAAGGCCACGATGTCAGTGAGGTAGTATTCACCGGCCGCATTTTCGTTCGTCACGCGGCTTACCAGATCCATCAGCCGTGCTGCATCGGCCATGATAATTCCTGAATTGCAGAAGGTTACAGATCGCTCCTCATCTGTAGCGTCCTTGAATTCCACGATGCGTTGAAGCGCTGTTCCCGCCATGATGAGGCGCCCGTAGCGACCGGGATCTGCCGCCTCAAACCCCAACACGACGACGTCAGAGGTTTTGCGCGCCTCAGCCATGCGGGTCAGGGTATCGGGCGTGACAAAAGGCGTGTCGCCGTAGAGGATAATCGCGTCGCCAGAAAACCCCTCGAGCGCGGTCGTAGCTTGGGCAACGGCGTGGGCTGTGCCCAGCTGCTCTTTTTGCAGGACAATCTGTACGCGCGGGTCAAACTCCATCGCCGCCTTGCCCGCGGCATCGGCCCCGTGGCCCACCACCACGAGGATACGTTCGGGATCCAGCGCCGCGCCCGCGCGGATGGCGTGTGCCAACATCGGCGCGCTGGCAATCGGATGCAGCACTTTGGGCATGTCAGATTTCATCCGCGTGCCTTTTCCAGCCGCCAGAACAATAAGCGCGGTTGCCATTCAAAGCCTTTCGTTTACATGCCGAACAGGTTTTATCCGCTGTCGCAGGCCACGCAAGACATGGGCGCATCAAAGGTTGTTGCGACGTGTCATAAAGGCCAGCGGAAATGCGCCAAAGGAAAAGAGGCAGAGCATGGGCACAGTCGTTTTTGATCTCGATGGGACATTGGCTGACACAAGTGGAGATTTGATCGAGGCGGCCAATGTCTGTTTCCGCCAGATGGGCGTGGGTGACCTATTGGTTCATGGTGCGGACGCGGCCACGGCATTGACGGGCGGCAAGGCGATGCTGCGGCTTGGGCTGTCAAGGATGGGCAAGGCGGTAGATGAAGACGAGGTGGATCAGTGGTATCCGGTCCTGCTGGAAGCCTATGAAGAGAAAATTGACCAGCACACCGTGTTCTTCCCCGGCGCGATGGAGGCCGTGCAGGCTTTGAAATCACGCGGGCATAAGGTGTCTATCTGCACCAACAAGCCCGAGAAGCTCGCCCGCATTCTGTTTCGCAGTCTAGGTGCGCTCGACGAATTTCACAGCCTGATCGGGGCCGACACGCTGCCCGTGCGCAAACCAGATCCGGAGCCGCTGCGCGAGGCCGTGCGCCGCGCGGGCGGGGATATCAGCGATGCCATGATGATTGGCGATACGATCACGGATCATTCCACGGCGCGCGCCGCGGGTGTGCCATCTATTCTGGTCACCTTCGCGCCGGGCCGGGAAAAAGTGGCCGAGCTTGAGCCGGATGCGCTCCTGCATCACTTCGATGATCTGCCAGATATCGCGTCGCAGTACCTGCGTGCATTGTGACAGTTGACCTGAGCCGAAAGAGGCCTCAGAAAAAGACCATGCAAGAGATATTCAAAGGCAACTTCACTCAGCAAGAGCCGATCCCGGAAGACGGGATTGCAGCAGCGCTGGATGTGATGCGCAGCGGACGACTGCATCGCTACAACCTGTCCCCGGGAGAACTTGGCGAGGTGGGGCTGCTCGAACGCGAGTTTGCCGCCTATGTCGGGTCCAAATACGCGCTCGCTGTATGTTCCGGAGGCTACGCCCTGGCCACCGCGCTGCGGGCCTTAGACGTCAAGCCGGGTGACAAGGGTTTGACCAATGCCTTCACGCTGGCCCCCGTGCCGGGGTCGATTGCCAGCGTTGGGGCCGTGCCGGTTTTCGTAGGGGTTACTGAGGATTTGGTGATCGATCTCGATGATCTGGCCGAGAAAGCGCATCTCTCAAACGTGCTGATGCTCAGCCACATGCGCGGGCATATCTGCGACATGGACCGGCTGCTTGAGATCTGCAGCGAGGCTGGCGTGAAAATCGTTGAGGATTGCGCGCACACGATGGGGGCTGCCTGGCGCGGCGTACCGTCGGGGCGCTACGGCGCGATCGGATGCTACTCAACGCAGACGTATAAACACATGAATTCGGGTGAAGGCGGGGTCTTGGTCACCGATGATGATGAGATCATGGCGCGGGCGACGATGCTGTCGGGGTCTTACATGCTTTACGAACGCCACGGTGCCGTGCCCGGGCCTGAGGTTTTTGACAGTGTAAAATACACGACACCCAACGTGTCGGGTCGTATGGATCATCTGCGCGCGGCCATTTTGCGCCCACAACTCACAAAGTTGGATGCACAATGTGACGCGTGGAATGCCCGCTACCAAGTGGTCGAGGACGGGTTGCGCGACACGCCCGGCTTGCGTCTGGCCGACCGGCCCAATGAAGAGCGCTACGTCGGATCCTCGCTTCAGTTTCTGCTGCTGGATTGGCCTGACGTCGCGATCTCGGATGTGCTCGGCCGCTGTCTCGGGCGCGGGGTAGAGTTGAAATGGTTTGGGGGCGCAGAGCCCGTCGGGTTCACCTCTCGCTATGATTCCTGGCGCTATGCGCCGAGCGAGCGCATGCCCGCAAGCGATCGCATTCTTCATGGCGTGATTGATATGCGTCTGCCGCTTACCTTCAGTCTCGAGGATTGCGCGCTCATCGCCCGGATCATCCGGTCAGAGGTCGGTGCCGTTTGGCAGGAACAAGCCGCTTGAAGAGCTGTTCCGGGTCTTTGAAGCCTGAACCTATTTGCAAGATGATCTGACAGACACGCGGTGTCACGATGGCGCGCAGGCGCGATTGACGTGTTTCGCTGTCTGCGGTATAAATGAACAAGCGTTCAATAAATTGGAGGGAGGCCGATGTTCAACGCGACCATGCGGTTTGATCTGGGTGAGGATGTGGACGCTCTGCGTGAGATGACGCACCGTTGGGCACAGGATCGTGTGAAGCCACTCGCCGCTGAGATCGACGCCAAGAATGATTTTCCGTCCGAGCTGTGGCGGGAAATGGGGGATCTGGGCCTTTTGGGCATCACCATCCCCGAAGGCTATGGCGGCGCCAATATGGGTTATCTGGCCCACACTGTTGCAATAGAAGAGATCGCGCGGGCCTCTGCGTCAGTCTCGCTAAGCTATGGCGCGCATTCCAATCTGTGCGTCAATCAGATCAATCTCAACGGCACAGATGAACAAAAGGATGCGTATCTGCCCAAGCTGGTGTCTGGCGAACATGTAGGTGCCTTGGCGATGTCTGAGGCCGGCGCCGGAAGCGACGTTGTCTCGATGAAGCTCGCGGCGGAAAAGCGAAATGATCACTACCGCCTCAACGGGACCAAATACTGGATCACCAATGGTCCGGACGCGAACACGCTTGTGGTCTACGCCAAGACCGACCCCGACGGCGGCTCCAAGGGCATCACGGCCATTCTCATTGAAACGCCAATGCAAGGCTTCTCCACCCGCCCGCAATTTGACAAGCTGGGCATGCGTGGATCCAACACGGCGGAACTTATCTTTGAAGACGTTGAGGTGCCGTTCGAAAACGTCCTCGGCGAAGAAGGGCGCGGCGTTCAGGTGCTGATGTCTGGCCTGGATTATGAGCGCGTTGTCCTCGCGGGCATCGGGCTTGGGATCATGGCCGCCTGTCTGGATGAGATCATGCCTTACCTGGCGGAGCGCAAACAATTCGGCAAACCCATCGGGTCGTTCCAGCTGATGCAGGGAAAAATCGCCGACATGTACACAGCGATGAATTCGGCGCGGGCCTATGTCTATGAAGTGGCTAAGGCCTGTGACCGTGGCGAGGTCACGCGTCAGGATGCGGCGGCCTGCTGCCTTTACGCCAGTGAACAGGGCATGACCCAGGCACATCAGGCGATCCAGGCCATGGGCGGCGCGGGTTTTCTCAATGATGCCGCAGTGGCGCGGATTTTCCGTGATGCCAAACTGATGGAGATCGGGGCAGGGACGTCCGAGATCCGCCGCATGCTGGTCGGACGCGAACTGATGGATGCGATGACATGAGGGCGCTTGTCGTGTTGGCTGTTTTGGCCACCCCTGCGGCGGCTCAGGACCTGATCTTTTCGCCGGCTGGCACAGAAGCCTGCCTTGCCACGACGCAAAACTATGACGCGCGACACGCCTGTGTTGGCACGTCAGCGCGGCAGTGCATGAATACGACGCCGGGCGGAAACTCCACCGTTGGCATGGGCGGCTGCCTGTCGGCGGAGCTGGACTATTGGGATGCGCGGCTCAATGACGCCTATGGCGACGTGATTGCTGCGGCCCGCGCAATGGATGCTGAGATGGCAGAGATCGGCGCAACGGTTGCCAGCCAGGAAGACGCTTTGCGCGCCATGCAAAGAGCATGGATCCCGTTTCGGGATGCCACATGTGACTATGAATACAGCCAATGGGGCGGAGGGAGTGGCGGCGGGCCTGCTATTGCCGGGTGTCTCATGCGGATGACGGGTGAGCAGACGCTCTATCTCCTGGGGTCTCGTCTGGGCGAGTGATGCTGACCCCGGCCACCTCATATGATGCTCTGTGTGACGCGTTTGACTGGGCCTTGCCAGATAGGCTCAACATGGCCGTGCAGGTCTGCGACAGCTGGGCGGATGAAGCACCGGACCGTGTGGCCATCATTGATCTCAACAGCGGTCGGGATGACGTCACCTATGCCCGGTTGCGTCGTATGGCGGATGCGCTGGCCCATGGGCTGGTCGCCCGCGGTGTGCAACGCGGCGATCGCGTTGGCGTCTTGCGCAGCCAGGATTCTTGGTGTGCTGCCTGCCATATCGCAATATGGAAAATCGGCGCGATATCAATACCTTTGTTCAAGCTCTTTAAGCTAGACGCGCTGACATCACGGGTGCGCGATGCTGGCGCTCGGATTGTTGTGACCGACGAAGACGGCCTTAACCTCTTGGCGCCGCTGGAAGAGGTTGAGCCCCTTATTCCAGAGCAGGTCGATCTGCCTGACCGGGCCTTTGAAACCGTCGTGACCCGCAGCGAAGATCCTGCCGTCCTGATCTACACATCCGGCACAACCGGCAGCCCCAAAGGCGCGCTGCACGCGCATCGCGTGCTGACCGGGCATTTGCCTGGGGTAGAGCTCAGCCATGATTTCCTGGGCCAGCCGGAAGATTGCCTTTGGACCCCGGCAGATTGGGCGTGGATCGGGGGGCTCTTTGATGTGCTGATGCCGGGCCTTGCGCTTGGTGTGCCGGTGGTGGCCGCGCGTATGGCAAAATTTGATGTAGATAC
>ERZ1740059.1586-NODE-1586-length-11401-cov-6.066191_pt1 | contig 11401 bp, 10 predicted proteins | sample MGYA00581744_ERZ1740059 | MGnify/ENA primary metagenome ERZ1740059 (study PRJEB43018, sample SAMN04849738) | marine metagenome | isolation source: floating plastic debris | place: Pacific Ocean | collected 2008-08-28 | study: EMG produced TPA metagenomics... | reverse complement strand
CAACGATGGAGAAATTGCTGGCAAAAAATTGTCCCCGGTTTAAACCAAAGGATCTGATAAATATTTTTGTATTTGAAACATCCAGATCATTAGCCACCGCCTCTGTTACAAAGAGCTTTCCAGCGGCCTTAACCTGTTTGATAAATGCTTTAAAAGAATCTTTTAGCGCGTCTTTATTTCCATAGATATCCAGGTGGTCAGCATCAGTAGAAGTGATCACCGCAATGTCCGGATGTAGCGTCAAGAATGAACGGTCGAACTCGTCAGCTTCTACCACAGCTATGACCTTGTCACTACCCCGGTTAGCTATGAAGTTTGTATTGTAATTCGTGGCTATTCCACCCAGGAAAGCGGTAACATCAAGCCCCGCTGACTTCAATAAATGCGCGATCATGGATGACGTGGTGGTCTTCCCATGCGTACCGGCCACAGCCACTGTAGTGAACTGATCAGAGATCATTCCCAGAATTTGTGAACGCTTATGAAGTTCAAAGCCCTGATCTTTCAAATGATTCATCTGCTTATGAGACTTTGGAATGGCTGGGGTAATAATCACCAAGCCTTTGCCGTCATAAAGCTGATTTGGGATCAGGTCGATCTGATCTTCGTAGTGAATAGATATACCTTCTTTGAACAACTCTTTAGTCAATGGGGTTTCCGTACGATCATAGCCATATACTTTGAAACCATTGGCATTAAACCACCGTGCCAAAGCGCTCATACCTATGCCTCCGACACCTATGAAAAAGACGATATGGTAGTCCCTGATATTCATCCCACCAGTTCCATAAGTTCATTGACAATATCTTCCGTAGCCTTAGGTTTCCCCAAGGTCTTTATTTTATCAGAAAGTATTTTTCTACGATCTTCATCTTGTAATAATTCCAAGGCTTTAGGGATCATACTATCCACAGCATCAGAGTCTTTTACCAGTACAGCCGCATTTTTTTCAGTCAGCGCTAATGCATTTTTTGTCTGATGGTCCTCGGCTACATTCGGAGATGGTACAAAAATCACCGGCTTACCTACCAGGCATAACTCTGAAATAGAAAGGGCTCCTGCCCTGGAGATGACCACATCAGCGGCAGCATAAGCTAAGTCTATTTCTTTTATGAATTCCAGTATCCTTATATTAGACAAAACGAGGTTATTGGCAGACGCTTTCATTTCCTGGTAGTAGAGCTTGCCCGTCTGCCAGATCAACTGAACTCCCCCATGTATAACTTTGGGCAATCCGGCAATTACGCTGTTATTAATGGTGCGTGCGCCAAGACTGCCTCCAAGAATCAACAAGCAAGGTTTGTCGGGATGAAGGTTGAAATGCTCAAAGGCCATTATTCGCTTGTCAGCAAGGCTTAAAATGTCACTCCGCACGGGATTACCTGTGAGTTTGATCTTTTCTTTAGGGAAGTAGCGCTCCATGCCGTCGTAAGCGACACATATTTTAGCCGCTTTTGTACCTAATTTTTTATTTGTAAGACCCGCATATGAGTTCTGCTCCTGGATCATGGCAGGAAGGTTCTTGGAATTAGCGGCCATCATGATCGGTCCGCTTGCATAACCTCCGAAACCAACTACAGCATCAGGCTTAAAGCTTTTCAATATTTTCTTAGCGCTCAGGAAACTTGAGATCACCTTAAAAGGGAAGTAAAGGTTATCAATAGTAACTCTGCGCTGCAAACCACTGATCCATAGCCCTTTGATAGGATAGCCGGCCTCAGGTACTTTGGTCATCTCCATTTTGCCTTTGGCTCCAACAAATAAGATCTCAGCGTCCTTTTCTCGCGCCTTAATTTCATTTGCCACAGCTAATGCTGGATAGATATGGCCTCCTGTACCTCCTCCGCTAATTATGAATCGATATGGTCTGTTTTTAGTCAAAAGTCGTTAGTCTTGAGTGTTTAGTATTAAGTCCTTTGTCTTTAGTTATTTCTTTATTTCTTTTTCCATTTATTTCAAAACACTATGCTGCTCTAAGCTCTTTGCCCTAAGCCATTCTTACAGAGTTTTTAACGTTACCACCCCAGGTACTATCCACCTCTCCTCTACTCACACTGAGTACGATACCAATTGAAATACCGGTAAACAGAAGTGATGTACCTCCCATGCTGACCAATGGCAGAGGCAATCCCGTTATCGGACCAAGACCGACCACGACTCCCATGTTCACCATCGCCTGTAGCACAATTGCGAAGCTTAATCCTGCCGCCAGTAATCCACCAAAGGCGCGTTCGCTATTCACCACTCCTTTCATTCCTCGGTATAACAGTACCAGATAAAGGATCAAAACCACAGATCCCCCAATCAGGCCATATTCCTCAACTATAATGGCATACACAAAATCTGAATATGGGTGAGGCAGAATATTTCGCTGCTGGCTATTGCCCGGCCCTTTGCCAAATATTCCCCCTGTAGCCACTGCAATTCGTGCATGTTTGGCCTGGAAGGGTAAATCTTTACCGCTAACAAAGCTCTCAACCCTGCTTTTTGCGGTATCACCGCGAACACCAAACTTCAAAGCGCCTACGCCTGCGATAGCCCCCACAAACACCAACATAGCTAGATACTTAACCGGCACACGACCGATAAACATGATCAGCATGCAGGTCAAGAATAGCAGTATCGCTGATGACAGGTTGGTAAGTGCAATCAGCCCACAAATTACTCCACACCATATAAGAATTGGAATAAGTGAATCTTTAAAATCAGCAATATTCAACTGACGTTTTGAAAGCATGCTTGCCAGGCTTGTGATCAAGGCCAAACTGGCCAGATCCGAAGGCTGAAACGATGCGTTAATTACGGGGATCTGGATCCATCGGGAGGCGTCATTTAAGTTTACCCCATTGGTGAACGTATATATTAGTAAGGGAACGCTTGTCCACAGCGTAACTCTGGAAAGTTTTGAGTAGTATCTATAATCGACTCTATGGGCCAACCACATAGCAAAGATCCCCACACCCACTAATGCGGTATGCTTAAAAAGATAAGCCTCCGGGTTGGTCATTCGCTTGAAGGCCAGTGTGCCAGTGGCGCTATAAACTACAAGAATACTGATCAGTGAAAGTGCGATCACTACAGCCCAGATGACAGGGTCACCTTTCACATGCTCATCTATCCATATTTTCACTTTCTGCATCATGACAAGGCCTCCTTATTCTCAAATTCTTTTTTCAATTCCCAAACGGCGGCCTTAAACTGGTCACCACGATCTTCATAATTATTAAATAGATCGAAGCTGGCACAGGCCGGGGACAGCAGTACTACATCATGTGCTTGAGCATATTCCAGTGATGATTTTACTGCGTCTTTAATATTATCCGTTTCAAGCAGATTCACTATTTCATTATGGAAGGCTTCTCGCAGTTTGCTGTTATCTTTACCCAGGCAAACTAGTGTCTTAACTTTCTTATTGACAGATTCCATGATCAAGTCATAGTCATTCCCCTTATCTACGCCTCCGGCTATCCAAACTAAAGGCTCTGAAAAGCTTTCCAAGGCATAACCTACAGCATCTACATTTGTGGCCTTGCTGTCGTTAATGAAATCGACATTATTGATAGAAGTGACGTATTCGAGCCGGTGAGGTGCATTTTTGAAGGTTTTTAGACCTGATCGTATACTCTCCTCGGGAACATCTACCAGGAGCGCTGCTTTTACAGCCGCCATCATGTTAATAGCGTTATGGCTTCCCCTAAGAACTGTATCTGATTGAGAAATACTGAAACCATCAAAGTGCATCAACCCATTATCTGCATAAACCTCGGTTTCATCCGCTAAAGAAACTTTATGCATTTGAGCCTCAATATTCCTCGCAGACACACCACCAGCGATCAATTGATTACCGCTGTAGTAAATGAAATGATCATTGGCGCCAGCATTCTGGACAATCCTGAATTTTGAATTCACGTAGTTCTCGATCTTATATTCATATCGATCCATATGATCCGGTGTGATATTCAGCAGCACACTGATAAATGGCTTAAAAGTGAGCGTTCCATCAAGCTGAAAACTGCTGATCTCAACTACATAGTAATCGTATTGATCATCAATTACCTGTTTGGCCAGGCTATGACCCACATTTCCCGCTAGTCCTACATTATAACCGGCACTTTTCAATAAGTGATAAGTTAAAAGTGTAGTTGTGGTTTTGCCGTTAGTACCTGTGATGGCAATGATATTCGCGCTTGTATAATGAGTGGCAAATTCTAATTCATCCACAATACGGATATCTGAATCAATGGCTTTCTTGACTATAGCCGCAGTTTCAGGAATTCCGGGACTTTTAATAATGATCTGTGATTCAAGGATTTTGGCTTTGGAATGCTTTCCTTCTTCGTAAGCAATATTGGCCTCCTCCAACTCAGCTTTATATGTATCGGTAATGCTACCGTAGTCCGAAACAAACACATCAAACCCCTTAGCTTTTGCCAACAAGGCCGCTCCTGTTCCGCTTTCTCCAGCTCCTAGTATGGTTAATCGATTATTGATGGTTTTTTGATTTAAGATTGAATTATCATTTCATTTATTTCCATTTCATCCTCGTCTAGAGTATGTGTCTTCACAGACCAATTCACCGTTTCAGTTTGTGAGGACACAAACCAAGGAAGGTGAATAAGACGTTGAAATCCTTTTTTCGAAAGCTCAAATAGACCGCTATATATGTCACATATATTTATCATCTTTTTGATTTTGATTTTTTTAATTGGTGATTTTCGATTGATTTATTTCGCTTGCTTTCAATCCATAAGCTATGTAACGTAGTGGAGACATCTTTGCCACCCAGAAGAGGAGTGGCCACCTTTCTTTGTGGCAAAGATTCCTCCGTTTCACTGCGGAATGACTTAAATAAAATATGTTTTGAATTCATTTTTCCTACCCCTGGTCTGTTTCTCCACAGACCATTAACATCACGTTTTCCGGTTTGTGAGGACAAAAACCATGGAAGAACATTGTCATATATAGCAATAGTCATCATCTCAATTTCAATGTAGCCAAGCTTAAAATCGCTAACAGTATACCCACAATCCAGAACCGTGTCACGATCTTGGATTCATGTAATTCCATTTTCTGATAATGGTGATGTAAAGGGGCCATTTTGAAGATGCGTCTTCCCTCTCCGTACTTCTTCTTCGTATACTTGAAATACCCCACTTGCAGCATCACAGAGATATTCTCGATTACAAAGATGCCGCACAGCAAAGGGATCATAAGTTCTTTGCGAACTACAAGAGCCACCACGGCTATGATACCTCCCAGTGAAAGGCTTCCCGTATCTCCCATAAATACCTGGGCGGGAAAACTGTTATACCACAAGAAACCAATACAAGCGCCTACAAAGGCTGTGCAAAAAATAACGACCTCTCCAAGATTTGGAATATGTAAAATATTCAGATAGTCGGAGAAATCGACACGGCCAGATAAGTAGGCGAAAATCGCTAAGGTTAATCCAATAATAGCGGATGTGCCTGCGGCCAGACCATCTATACCATCCGTGATATTGGCTCCATTGGACACTGCTGTGATAATGAAGATAACAATCAACACGTAAATGATCCAGGTGAAGTCATGTCCTAAAAAGGGAAGTATTTTATCGTAATCGAGCTCATTATCCTTTAAGAATGGGACTGTAGTTTTTGTGGATTTAACGTCCTCATACAACCTAACTAACTCACCATTTTGCTCGACTGGTTCATCGGAATACTCTCGAACCACCACATCATTATTAAAGTAAAGTGTAAGGCCAACGATCAACCCGATTGAAATCTGACCTACTATCTTAAATCGCCCTGCAAGACCCTCTTTATTTTTCTTAAACACCTTGATGTAGTCATCAAGAAAACCAATTAGTCCAAGTCCAACAGTAGCGACAATGAGGAGAATAACATATACATTATCCAGTTGAGCGAATAACAGAACCGGCACAAGGATCCCACTTAGGATCATCAAACCACCCATAGTTGGCGTGCCCTTCTTTTCCATCTGCCCCTGAAGACCAAGGTCTCTAATACTTTCACCGACTTGCCTGGCATGAAGCATCCTAATAATCCGCTTGCCGAGCGTTACAGTAATGAAAAGCGAGATCACAGCGGCCATTCCCGCCCTGAAGGAGATATATTGAAATACCCCTGCCCCGATAAGGTCAAATTGCGATTCCAGATAGTCAAAGAGGTAATAGAGCATAGTTAATTAGCAAACAGGTTTAACATTCGACCTAATACTTCTTTGTCATCAAAAGGATGTTTTACTCCTTTAATCTCCTGGTAAGTTTCATGTCCTTTACCAGCTACCAAGATGATATCACCCTTTTGAGCCATAAGGCATGCCGTTTTAATGGCTTCTTCTCGATCCGCTAAAACCACAGTCTTCTTAAAATCAGCAGGGCTCACTCCCGCTTGCATCTCCTTGATGATGGCAATAGGATCTTCATCTCGAGGATTATCTGAAGTTAGCACCACCTTATTACTTAGCTTACACGCGATTGCCGCCATCAATGGCCTTTTTGATTTATCGCGATTGCCGCCACAACCGACTACCGTGATCACCTGCTCATTTCCTGTACGTAATTCATCTATGGTGTCAAGAACATTTTTGAGTGCATCAGGCGTGTGGGCATAATCTACGATTGCTGTAATCTCAGCGTCCGTTATAACTTGTTCAAACCGGCCCGGAGCGCCTTTGAGCAATGAAAGCTGAGTCAATACCTCATCACGATCCTCACCTAACAAAGCAGCAGTGGCATAGACAGCCAGCAAGTTATAGGCATTGAAATCTCCGATGAGCTTAAACCAAACATGTTTGCCGTCAATATCCATTTCCAAGCCGTGGAGCGAATTTGCCATCAACTTGGCTCTGAACTCTGCCACACTTTTCAATGCGAAAGTGTTCTTGGTGGCTTTAGTATTCTGAAGCATGATCCTGCCACGCTTATCGTCCACATTTACCAAAGCAAAGGCTGATGCAGACAAATCATCAAACAACCTCTTTTTGGCAGCTATATAGGCATCAAAGGTTTTGTCATAGTCAAGATGATCGTGAGTGATATTGGTGAACACTCCACCGGCAAATTCAATCCCTGCAACTCGGCGTTGGTCTATAGCATGTGAACTCGCCTCCATGAAACAGAACTCACAGCCGTTATCCACCATTTTTGCCAGCATTTCATTGAGACTGATCGCATCAGGAGTTGTATGCGAAGCCTCAATGGTCTTATTGTCAATTTTATTAACGACTGTGGACAAAAGCCCGGTAGAATACCCCATTTGACGAAAAAGATCAAAAAGCAGCGTGGTTACTGTGGTCTTACCATTGGTACCGGTAACACCCACTAATTTTAGCTTGGAACTCGGATTGTCATAAAAGTTTGAAGCTATAACCCCCAAAGCATCAGCGCTGTCTTTTACAGCTACATAAGTCACTCCTTCCACAAGTTTTGAAGGAATTTTCTCACAAACGATGAAGTCCGCGCCACTTTCAATAGCCTTGGTAATAAAATCGTGTCCGTCTACTTGAGTGCCTTTTACTGCCACGAACAAAGTACCTACTTGCACCTTTCGAGAATCGAAAGCGATACTACCTACCTCTCCACCCATATTTCCGGAAGTGGAAACAAGTGAAACCTTGTACAATATATCCTTTAGCGCTTTCATTAACTCAATTTCAACTTTACCTGCTCACCTTTATTCACTCTCCTGCCAACTGGTTTAGATTGCTGCACTACACGTCCCTTGCCTTCAGTACTTACTACCAAACCTGACTGCTCGAGCACAAATAGTGCATCTCGAAGCGTCATGCCGGTAACATCGGGCATCAGACTTTCTGCCATTTTGTTTTCTCTCCACTCGACCGAGTTACCTACCACTCTTGTTCGTACCCACTGTGCCTCACTATTGGAGTGATTAGAGACACCCAGTTCGTTGCAGACGAGTTTTAAGTCTTGCTGATTCCCGGATCGGATCAATGGAAAAACTCCGGCTTCAGCCATAAATTCAGCCTCCAAAGGATCATGCATTTCAATATCTCGCGAATAGATATTGTCAGCAATCTCTTTAAACACAGGTGCTGCAACATTGCTACCATACTGTCGCCATCCTTTAGGATTCTTTATGAGTACAATAGCGCTATACTTTGGCTCATCAGCAGGGAAGTAACCCGCAAAAGAGGTATAGTACTTTTTGGTATGTCGACCATTTTCAAGGATTTGAGCTGTGCCGGTCTTACCAGCAATCTTGTAGTGCGCATTACTGATATTCTGAGCCGTGCCATTTTCGACTACACCTTCCAGAAGAATTCTCAACTTTAATAAAGTTTTCTCGGAGCATATCTGCCCTTTTAAAACGACACTATTATATTCTTTAACAATCTTGTCTGCCTTCCTGACCCGCTTAACTATTACCGGTCGAATCATTTTACCACCATTGGCCACTGCATTGAACATAGCCAGGGTTTGTAATGGTGTAAGCTCCAAGCCATAACCATAAGCCATCCAGGGGAGCGTTATTCCACTCCAGGCTTTATCTGCCGGTCGCTTGATCTTAGGCTGCCCTTCACCCTTTATTTGTACCCCAAGTGGCTCATTCACACCAATTTGATCAACATAACCTAGGAAGCGAGCCGGTTCCGGACCGAAGTACTGGTCTGCCAGCTTGGCCATCGCTACGTTTGAAGACTTCTCAAAGGCCTCTTTAATGGTAATCTTTCCATAGCCACCCTCATCATGGTCCCGCACCGTATTGTTATAGAATTTCTGAATGCCATTTCCGGTGTCTACGGAATCATTGATACTAATTCCGGCGCCATCTAAGAGAGCTATCATAGTGGCTAGCTTGAAAGTCGACCCCGGTTCCACAAGACCACCCACCGCGTAGTTATAACGCTCGTAGTAATACCCCTTATCGTTTCTTTCCAGATTAACAATGGCCTTTACCTCACCAGTAGCAACTTCCATCACAGTCACTACACCGTAATCCGCTTCGTGATAATCAAGCGCTCTTAGCAACGCTGATTCACTTATATCTTGAAGGTTTACATCAATAGTAGTCTCAATATCCAAACCGTGTTCGGTTCTAACTTCTGAACCATCATAAAGTGGTTTCCAGCCTCCACCTGCTATTTTTTGGTAAAGCGCCTCTCCATCCTTACCAGCCAATTGCTCATTAAAACTATACTCAAGCCCGGCTCCTCTATTGTTTTCATTGATAAAACCAATTGTACGATGACCAAGATTGGAAAATGGACGAAAGCGCTTGTCAACCCTTTCAAAAATCACCCCTCCTTTAAGGCGTCCTTTTTCGAAAATAGGCCAGCTCTCCATTTCCTTTTTACCCTGATACCCTATCTGCTTACGATTGAGTAGTACATACTGACGATCGGTAGCCCGGGCATTCTTAAGGATCCTTTTGTAAGATTCTGCTGACTTATCGTTAAAAAAAGATGACAATTCATAAGCTAAAGAGTCAACTCCATCCTGAAATACTTCATCAGAAGGGCGTGTAGCGTCAAATGCCACTTTGTAGAAAGGTAGGTCCGTAGCAAGCAAGCTGCCATTGTCAGAGTAAATGTTACCGCGCGTGGCTTTCACCGTGCGGGTTTGATAGCTGATCTGATCCGCCATCTCTTTCCACTTTTCGCCTTCAGCAAACTGAATACGACTGGTCTTAACAATTACAGCAATTGCAAAAACAGCTACCAGTAAAAAGGCAACCCTTACTCTTAATAATATGGACCGTTTTATATTCACTCTGCAGTAATCGTAATTTTTTCAGGTGGTCGTAAACTTTCCTTTATACCTAACTTTTCCACTTTCTTAGCTACTTCCGATTGCTTGCTGGCATACATATAGTCAGCCTTAAGCGTAGTGTAATCAGCACGAAGATCTTCGATCTCCTTTTTCATAGCATCGATCTTGCGGATATTCTTTTCAGCATAATGGCTATTGCCGATATAGAAGATCCCAACTGCTGTTACAAATAGTACATAAGGCAAATACTTCAACGGCAGGCCATAACCAAATACTCCCTCCAAACGAATCCATCTTTCGACACGCGAAAAAATGCTCCTCTTGGATGTTCCCTCTTTGAGTTTAAATGTATTTACTGCCATATCTATTTCTTTTCTGCGATTCGAAGCTTAGCGCTCCGAGCGCGATTATTTTCATTTATTTCTTTCTCTGAAGCTACTATCGGCTTTCTGTTTACAGCTTGTAATGGCTTTATCACATTGCCATAAAAGTCCTTTTCAACTTCGCCTTCTATATTGCCAGCTGCAATGAAGTTTTTTACAGGCCTATCTTCTAGCGAGTGATACGACATGACCACCAGCCTTCCAACCGGCTTTAGCAACTTGACTGACTGCTCAAGTACTTCACCTAGTGCGTTAAGCTCTTGATTCACTTCAATGCGAATGGCCTGAAACACCTGTGCGTAGTAGCGGTTTTCCTTGCCTCGCATCGCATAACGACTTAAAATCTGCTTTAAATCCTCCACAGAATTAATCGGTTGATTTATGCGATGAGCGACAATTGCCTGCGCCAATGTTCTTGCATTCCGAACCTCACCATACCGGCTAAAAATGTCTTGTAAATGCTTTTCAGAGTAAGTGTTTATCACCTCTTTGGCCGTAAGCTGAGAAGAGCGATCCATACGCATGTCCAGTTCTGCATTAAACCGAGTACTAAAGCCTCGATCCGCTTCATCAATCTGGTGCGATGAAATACCCAAATCAGCCAAAATTCCATCGACCGAAGTCACTCCATACATTTTCAGATACCTGGCAAGGTGTCGGAAATTAGCTTCAATAAATGTGAAAGAACGTTGATCTATACTTTCTGCATTTGCTTTGGCATCTACATCCTGATCAAATGCATATAAATGCCCACCATCGAGGTACTTTAATATCTCCCTTGAATGCCCGCCTCCACCAAAAGTGAGATCTACATATGTACCGTCACTTTTGATGTTGAGTGCTTCAATGCATTCGTTCAGCATTACAGGCTTGTGATAACTGTGAGAGCTGTTTTGCCTCATGTTAATCGCTCCACGTCATTAGCTTCACGCCTCACGCCCGCCAATCGTTTCTAGCCCCTCTTTTAATCTGCATAGCTCTTTTGCTACACTCTTCATGCCTCAAGCTTTAAGTGTTGATAAAAAACCACTTACCATTCTTTGCTCGTTTAGCACCTCTGCCAATAGTTTATCCAAATCTTCACCTTGAATCAGCTCAAGCTCCTTTATAATCAAAAGCTGAGTTTCAAGCTCATAAGCCGAACCAAGTGAATATTCAATGAACTGTTTATATGCTTTATCGCTACTTCTAGCACTTCCTTCAGCCACATTACTTGGTATAGAAACAGCAGCGCGATTAATTTGAGACTTTAAACCAAATCGCTCCTCAGCAGATAGTT
>ERZ1740059.1585-NODE-1585-length-11405-cov-6.619912_pt1 | contig 11405 bp, 12 predicted proteins | sample MGYA00581744_ERZ1740059 | MGnify/ENA primary metagenome ERZ1740059 (study PRJEB43018, sample SAMN04849738) | marine metagenome | isolation source: floating plastic debris | place: Pacific Ocean | collected 2008-08-28 | study: EMG produced TPA metagenomics... | reverse complement strand
GCTATCGCGGCCCCGGCGAGCCGGCCTACACCGGGGAGTGACCCTCGGGATGGTAAGTTCGGTAACCGGGTCCGTCTCCGTTCCCCGGCCCGCCTCCGCGCCCGCCTAAATCAGCCCGAGCTCGAGGAGGGCGTCTTCGGTCATGCGGTCCTTCGTCCAGGGTGGATCCCAGACGAGCTTCACGTGGGAGCGGCGCACGCCCGGGGTGCGGCCCACGCGGTCGGCGACGTCGGTCACGATCTGCCCGGCCACCGGGCAGGCCGGCGCCGTCAGGGTCATGCGCACCTCGACCTCGCCCGCGGCGTCCACGTCGATGCCGTAGATCAGCCCGAGGTCGTAGATGTTCAGCGGGATCTCGGGGTCGTGGATGGTCTTGAGCGTCGAGACCACGCGCTCCTCGTGCTCCCCCGCCGCCACGGCCTCGACCGACGCGCCCTCCGCCGGGCCGCCGAAGGCCTCGTCCACGTCCCGCAGCTCCGGCGCCGACTGGCCCAGCACCCCGAGGTGCCGTTTGGCTTTCCTCGGCTCCGGCGCCTCGATGCGGTGCACCTTCAGGGCCTCGACGTCGAAGTCGCGGTCGCTCACCTCTGTCGCCTCACCCAAAGAACGCGCGGACACGCTCGAGACCCTGCACGAGCGCGTCGATGTCGTCCGTGCCGTTGTGCACGCCCAGGCTGGCCCGGGCCGTCCCCGTGACGCCGAAGTGGTCCATCACCGGCTGGGCGCAGTGATGGCCGGTACGGATGGCGACGCCCTCCGCATCGAGGATCGTGCCCGCGTCGCTCGGGTGGATGCCCTCGAGCGTGAAGGCGAGCACGCTCGCCTTCCGAGGGGCGCTGCCGACGAGCGTGAGCCCCGGAATCTCGGCCAGCCGCGCGTGGCCGTAGGCGAGCACCTCGGCCTCGTGTGCCGCGACGTGGTCGAGGCCGAGGGCCGAGAGCCACTCGATGGCCGCTCCGAGGCCGATGGCCCCGGCGATGTTCGGCGTGCCGGCCTCGAACTTGTAGGGAAGGTCGTTCCAGGTGGAGCCCGCGTCGAGGGTCACCCGGTCGATCATGTCGCCGCCGCCCTGCCAGGGCGGCATCGCCTCGAGCAGCTCCTGCCGCCCGTAGAGCACGCCGATGCCCGTCGGGCCGTAGAGCTTGTGGCCGCTGAAGGCGTAGAAGTCGACGCCGAGGGCGCGCACGTCGACGGCGCCATGCACCACGCCCTGGGCGCCGTCCACGACCACGATGGCGCCCGCCGCGTGCGCCCGCTCGGCCATGGCCTGCACCGGCAGCACGGTGCCGAGGCTGTTCGAGATGTGGGCGAAGGCGCAGACCTTCGTCTTCGCGCTCAGCTTCGCCTCGAAGGCCTCGAGGGTGACCTCGCCTGCGTCCGTGATGGGCACGTGCACGACGCGCGCGCCCGTCCGCTCGGCCACGAGCTGCCAGGGCACGATGTTCGAGTGGTGCTCGAGCTCCGTCAGGAGGATCTCGTCGCCTTCGCTGAGGTTCGCGCCGCCCCAGCTCGAGGCCACGAGGTTCAGCGCCTCGCTCGCGCCGCGGACGAACACGATCTCCTCCCGCGCCGCGGCGCCGAGGAAGTCCCGCACCGTGTCGCGGGCGCCCTCGTAGCGCGCCGTGGCGCGCTGGCTGAGCGCATGCACGGCGCGGTGCACGTTCGCCACGTCCTTCGCGTAGGCGTCCATGGTGGCGTCGAGCACCGGCTGCGGCTTGAGCGCCGTGGCCGCGCTGTCGAGGTAGACGAGCGGCTTGCCCGGGTGCACCTCCTGGCGGAGCGCCGGGAAGGCGGCCCGCACCGTCGCCAGGTCGAAGGACGGCGCTGCCGTCGCGAGCGCGGTGCTCATGCGTCGCCCTCGATCCCGTCGCCCTTCGCCTCGTCGACGTCGAGGGCGAGCTCCATGGCCGCCGTCACCTCCCCGCGCGGCAGGCGCTCGCGGAGCGCGGCCGCGAGCTCGTCGCGGAGCGGCGTAGGCGCGCTCTCGAGCAGCTCGCGCAGGAAGGCGTGCACGAGGATCGTTCGCGCATCTTCGCGCGGTACGCCGCGGGCCCGAAGGTAGAAGAGCGCGTCCTCGTCGAGGGAGCCCACCGTCGCGCCGTGGCTGGCCACGACCTCGTCGTGGTCGATCTCGAGGTGCGGCTTGGTGTGCGCCCGGGCTCCTTCGCTCAGGAGCAGGTTTCGGTTCTGCTGGTGGGCTTCCGCGCCGGGTCCGGTGCGCGTCACCTGCGCCTGACCATCGAACACGGCGACGCCGCGGCCATCGAGCACGCCGCGATAGGTCTGCGTGCTGGTGGCGTGGGGTGCGTGGTGCTCGACCCGGAGGTGGTGATCGACGTGGTCCTGGCCGTCCACGTGGTAGAGGCCGTCGAGGTCGCAGCGGCTGCCCGCGCCTTCCAGGCGGACGCGGAGATCGAGGCGCGCCAGCCGGCCTCCGAGGCTCACGACGAGCGAGCGGTAGCGGCTGTCGCGCTCCTGCGCGACGCCGAGCGCGCCGATGAGCGACGCCTGCGCGACGTCGTGGACGCGTATGTGGCGGAGACCGGCGTTGGCGCCGAGGCGCACCTGCGTCACCGCGTTCGTGAGGCCCTTCGAGCTTCCGCCGAAGCGCTCGACGAGCGTCAGCTCCGCGTTCGGCTCGAGCACCACCAGCAGCCGGGGCGTGCTCACGGAGCCCTCGCCCGCGCCGTGATGCGTGACGGTCACGGGGGCCACCACGTGGCCCTGCGCGTGCAGCACGACGAGCTCGTCGGCGAGCACGCCGTTGAGGGCGACGAAGTGCGCGTTGGGGAGCGTGGGCTCCACCGCCGCGAGCCAGCCGGCGACGTCGGCCGGGAGCTCGCCCTGGAGCCGGTGGACGTCCACCCCCGGCGCGGCGTCGACCACGAGGCCGCCCTGCGCCGGCGTCGCGTCGGCCGTCGTGAGATCGCGGACCGAGGTGAAGCGCCAGGCCTCGGTCTTCCGCCCGGGGAGGCCGCTCGCTTCCAGCGCCGCCTTCGCCGCGCTCCGCAGTGGCGCCACGCCCTTGCCTGGCGCCGTACGTGAGGTGTCGAGGAGCGCCATCAGATCGCCGCCGCCTGACGGATCTCGTCGTAGCCCTTGGCCTCGAGCTCCAGCGCCAGGGTCTTGTCGCCGGTCTTCACGATGCGGCCGTCCACGAGCACGTGGACCACGTCCGGCACGATGTGGTCGAGGAGCCGCTGGTAGTGCGTGATGACGAGCATCGAGCGCTCCGGACCACGAAGCGCGTTCACGCCCTCGCTCACGATGCGCAGCGCGTCGATGTCGAGGCCCGAGTCCGTCTCGTCGAGGATGGCCAGCCGCGGCTCGAGCACCGCCATCTGGAAGATCTCGTTCCGCTTCTTCTCGCCGCCGCTGAAGCCGTCGTTCACGGCGCGCTTCAGGAGCTCCTTCGGGAGCTCGACGGTCCTCGCCTTCGCGCGGGCCAGCTTCATGAACTGTGCGCCGCTGAGCTCGTCCTCGCCGCGGGCCTTGCGGATGCTGTTCAGCGCCGTGCGGAGGAAGTGCAGGTTCGAGACGCCGGGAATGGCGACGGGGTACTGGAAGGCGAGAAAGACGCCGGCGGCGGCACGCTCCTCGATCTCCATGTCCAGGAGGTCCACGGCTCCGTCGGGCGTGTCCAGGAGGATCGTGCCGTCCGTGACCTCGTAGCCCTCGCGGCCGCTCAGCACGTAGCTGAGCGTGCTCTTGCCGGCCCCGTTCGGGCCCATGATCGCGTGGACCTGCCCCGCCTCGAGGCGAAGGTTCAGGCCCTTGAGGATCGCGTTGCCGTCCACGCTCGCGTGGAGGTTCTCGATGGTGAGCATCGGGTGCTTCTTTCCGTTCTTCGGGGGTGGCGCGCCGTCCGGCGGCGTCAGCCCACCGCTCCTTCGAGGCTCACGCCGAGGAGCTTCTGCGCCTCGACGGCGAACTCCATGGGGAGCTCCTGGAGGACTTCCTTGGCGAAGCCGTTGACGATGAGGCTGACCGCGTCCTCCTCCGAGAGGCCGCGCTGCTGGCAGTAGAAGAGCTGGTCCTCGCCGATGCGCGACGTGGTGGCCTCGTGCTCGAGCTGCGCCGAGGGGTTCGCCACGTCCACGTAGGGGACCGTGTGCGCGCCGCACTCGCTTCCGATGAGCAGCGAGTCGCAGACCGTGTAGTTCCGCGCGCCCGCGGCGTTCTTCGCGATGGAGACGCCGCCCCGGTAGGTCTGCACGCCGCGGCCGGCGCTGATGCCCTTGGACACGATGGTCGAGCGCGTGCGCTTGCCGACGTGCACCATCTTCGTGCCCGTGTCGGCCTGCTGGGCGTTGTTCGTGAGCGCGACGCTGTAAAACTCGCCGATGCTGTCGTCGCCCTCGAGCACGCAGCTCGGGTACTTCCACGTGATCGCCGAGCCCGTCTCGACCTGCGTCCAGCTGATCTTGGCGCGCTGCTTACACACTCCGCGCTTGGTCACGAAGTTGTAGATGCCGCCCTTCCCGTTCTCGTCGCCCGGGTACCAGTTCTGCACCGTCGAGTACTTGATCTCGGCGCCCGGGAGGGCGACGAGCTCGACGACAGCCGCGTGGAGCTGGTTCTCGTCGCGCTGCGGGGCCGTGCAGCCCTCGAGGTAGCTCACGAAGGAGCCTTCGTCGGCGACGATGAGCGTGCGCTCGAACTGGCCCGTCATTTCCGCGTTGATGCGGAAGTAGGTGCTCAGCTCCATGGGGCAGCGGACGCCCTTTGGGATGTAGACGAAGGAGCCGTCGCTGAAGACCGCGCTGTTCAGCGTGGCGAAGTAGTTGTCCGAGTAGGGCACCACGGTACCGAGGTACTTCTTCACCAGCTCCGGGTGCTCCTCGACGGCCTCCGAGATGCTCATGAAGAGCACGCCGGCCTCGGCGAGGCGCTCCTTGTAGCTCGTGTGCACGCTGACCGAGTCGAAGACCATGTCGACGGCCACGCCGGCGAGGACCTCGCGCTCATGCACGGGGATGCCGAGCTTCTCGTAGGTCTCGAGGAGCTTCGGATCGACCTCGTCGAGGCTCTTCGGCCGGTCCGCGTCGGACTTCGGCGCCGCGTAGTAGCTGTACGCCTGGTAGTCGATGTCCGGGTAGTCGATGTTGGCCCAGCGTGGCTCCTTCATGCGGAGCCAGTGGCGGAAGGACTTCAGGCGCCACTCGAGGAGCCACTCGGGCTCGTTCTTCTTCGCGCTGATGAAGCGAACGATGTCCTCGTTCAGCCCCGGCGGCGCGTACTCCTGCTCGATGTCCGTGACGAAGCCGGCGTCGTAGCGGCGCTTGAGGACCTCGTCGATTTCCTGAGTCGCGGTGGCCATGGATCTCTTTCTTGGATCTCTTCGGTGTCAGTGGCTGCGGAGCCGCGCGTTCGCGTCGGCGGCGCTGAGCGAAAGGGTGATGAGCGCCCCGCCGGCGCGATGCGCCATGTCGGCGAGGGAGATGGCCTCGAGGGCCGTCTGCACGGCGCCGTTGATGCGCTGCCAGTTGCCGCGCACGCCGCAGTGCTCCTCGTGCGAGCAGCCGTCGTCGGTGGTCTCGTCGGTGCACTCGGTCACGGCGATGGGGCCTTCGAGGGCCGTGATGACCTGCGCGATGCTGATGTCGGCCGGCGCCGCCGAGAGCGCATAACCGCCCCGGGCGCCACGCGTGCTGGTTACGAGGCCGCCCTTGGCGAGCGCCTTGAGCACCTTGGCGGCCGTGGGCTGCGGTACCGCCGTGTCCTCGGCCAGCTCGCGCACGGACCTCGGCCCGTCGAGCGTCGCCAGGTGCGAGGCGAGCACGACTCCGTAGTCGGTGAGCTTGGAGATGCGAAGCATTTCGGAGCGTTGGCCAGAAAGAGGACCAGCCAGGTCCGATTTTTAGGGTGCCCGCGCTTCGTCGTCAAACCGCACCGCTCGAAGGCCCGCGTCCCGGGCGCTCACGTCGCCAGGAGCCCGGGAAGGGGCGCCGCGCAGCTCGCGTCGTGGGCGGCGCGGTCGTAGGGCGCGAAGCCCTGGAGCGGCGCCGAGCCGGAGAAGGCCTGCCGTCCTTCCACCTGCCAGGCCTCCCGCGGCACGTCGAAGGCGTCGAGGTAGGTCGTGTGCCACTGGAGGAAGTTGGCCCCGGCGCGCCGGCCCTCGTGCGCGAGGATCTCCTCTTCGTCTCGGAGCACGCGGGCGTTCCGGTCCCGGAAGTCATAGTAGCGCCCCGTGGTGAGGCGTCCGCCGGCGCTGCCGATGGTGAGGATGGGCAGCGAGTCGCCCTGGTGCGTCTCCGGCCCGGACTCCTGGCCCCACCACACGAGCGTGTGGTCCAGCATGGTCCCGTCGCCCTCGGGCACCGAGTCGAGGCGGCTCACCAGATCGAGGACGGCCTGCGAAAAGAAGCGCTGCGCCCCGTCCCGCAGCAGCCCCCCGAGCCGGGTCGCGTGGGCCGCGTCGTCCCGCGTCACCGCGGCGTGGGCCACCTCGTGGTACCCGCCGTCGGCCTCCATCGTGTACGTGAAGGGGTCGTCCGCGCGCAGGACGGCGATGCGGCTCGAGTCGCAGAGGAAGCCCGCGAGCACGATGCCGTTCACGTTCCGGTAGTTGAGGTGGTTGTAGGGCGAGGGCGCCATCTCGAGCTCGTAGTCGTCGCGGGGACGCACCGTCGTGCAGCGCGCGTGCACGGCCGAGGAGGAGGCCTCCCGGAGCTCGCTCAGCTGGTCCATGTAGAGCGAGAGGCGCTCGCGGTCCTCGGTGCTCAGCCTTCGGCCCGCGCCGAAGGCGCCGCTCTGCACGCGCCGGTAGCCGTCGAGCACGGCGTCGATGGGACCGATGCCACCGTCGAGCTCGTCGGCGTCGACGAAGACGCCGTCGAAGATGGCCTGCGCGCCGACCTCGGCCGCGGTCTGCACGCCGCCTTCCGGTCCACGCCGCGGGTCCACCAGCTCGATGCTGAGCCCGCGGTTGGCGAAGAGCATGAGCCGGCGCCGCGGCACCTCGTCGTAGAGCGACGTCCGGGCGAGCACCTGGTCCGACGTCTCCCGGTCCGGCGCGCCGTCGATGGACTCGCTCGACATGAGTCCGTAGTTGCCGAGGAGGTGCCGGCAATGCCCGTAGTAGAAGGGCACGTCGAGGCCGCGGATGAGGTTCATCTTGCCGAGGAGCGCCTCCGTGAAGCGGTCCTCGGGCCCGCGGAGCACGTCCGAGACGATGCGGTCGCCGTCCTCGACGCGGGAGGTCAGAGGCCCGACGTGCGCGTCGTGAAGCGGATGCGGGAGCACCTCGCTCGCGGCGGACTCGGGCGGATGCATGTGCCGATTCCAGAGGCCGCCGTTGCGCGTGGTGATCACCACCATGCGCCGGGGCGGAGCCACGGGCTGGGCCCGCGCTCGCGGTGCCGCGGGGAGGAGGCTCGGCAGGGCGGGAAGCGCCAGCGCGGCGCCGCCTCCCATGAGCATCCAGCGCCGCCCGAACTTGCGAATCGTCATGCGATCGCGTCGAGCATACACCGCCCGCTGGTCCTCCGGTGGGCACGATCACACACTCCCGGCGTGGCGCCCGTCTACATGGACCACCACGCGACCACGCCCGTGGATCCCCGCGTGGTGGAGGCCATGCTCCCGTACTTCACGGAGCATTTCGGCAACGCCGCGAGCCGTAGCCACGCCTTCGGACGGACGGCCCGAAAGGCGGTGGACCGAGCCCGGGCCCAGGTCGCGACGCTCGTCGGGGCCGCGCCGGACGACGTGGTCTTCACCAGCGGCGCGACGGAGGCGGATAACCTCGCGCTCAAGGGTACGGCTCCGAGGATTCGCGAGCGGACGGGCGCGTCCCGCCTCGTGATCCCGCGCACCGAGCACAAGGCCGTCGTGGACTCGGCGCGGCGCCTCGCCCGCGAGGGCTTCGAGGTGACGTGGCTCGACGGCGAGACCGACGGACGGATCGCGCCCGCCGCGCTCGAAGCGGCCCTCGACGCCGGCCCGCCGGTCGCGCTCGTGAGCGTGATGCTCTGCAACAACGAGGTCGGCGCCGTCAACGACGTGGCCGCCCTCGGGGCGCTCTGTCGCGCCCGGGGCGTGCTCTTTCACTGCGCCGCGACGCAGGGGCTCGGCTATTTGCCATTCGAGGCGTCCTGGGCAGCTCTCGTGAGCCTCTCGGCGCACAAGCTCTACGGGCCGAAGGGCGCTGGGGCGCTGGTCGTCCCGAAGCGGGGCGCCACGCGGGCGCCCGTCGTCGCCGAGCTCGACGGCGGAGGTCACGAGCGGGGCATGCGAGCCGGCACGCTGGCCGTTCCGCTGCTGGGGGGCTTCGGCGCGGCGGCGGCGATTCAGGCGGCGGAGGGGCCGGCGGAGGGCCAGCGGCTGGCCGCGCTCCGCGATGACCTCGGCCGCCGCCTCGGCCAGGCGGAGGCCCACCACGTCTTCGGCCCCCCCGCCGGGCCCGCGCGGCATCCCGGCAACCTCAACCTCGCCTTCGACGCCGTGCGCAGCGAGGCCCTGATGGTCGCCCTCGACGACGTGGTCGCGGTCTCCAGCGGCGCCGCCTGCTCCTCGGCGAGCATCGAGCCCAGCTATGTGCTCCGGGCCATGGGTGTGGACCGCGAACGGGCCGCGGGGTCCCTTCGCTTCGGCCTCGGAAGGGGGACGAGCGCGTCCGACGTCGAGCGCGTCGCCGCGGCCGTCCTCTCGGCCGTCGACGCGCTCCGGAAGCGCTCGCCGGAGTGGCGTCTCCGGGGCGAGGCCCTCGACTGGTAGCGGGTCACGGTCTGGGGAGGGAGGTCATGCTCTTGGAGCGTCTGCGTCCAAGCTCTAGAAAGGACCCCATGCCGCTTCCCATGGCCACGCCCGGGCTCGCTCTCGCCGATGCGCCGCTGAGCACGGACCCGCCGCAGATCACGGTCACGCCCAAGGCTGCCGCCATGGGCAAGAAGCAGCTCGCCGACTGGTCGGCCGAGCTCGAGGGCCCCGTTTACGGCCTCCGGCTAGGTGTGAAGGGCGGGGGCTGCAGCGGCTACTACTACGTGTACGAAGTCGCCACGAAGGTCCGGAAGAAGGACCAGGTGTGGGACTTCGAGGGCCTCCGGGTCGTCGTGGACCCGCGCAGCTTGGCGCTCCTCGACGGCGGCGTTCTCGACTGGGAGCAGCGCCTCATGGGCTATGGCTTCAAGTGGGAGAACCCCAACGCGAATGGCGACTGCGGCTGCGGCTCGAGCTTCAACGTGTAGCCCGTCCGTGGGTTGGGGCGCCCACGGAAGACCGCCGATCCCAGCGAAAGCGCTCCGGGATCGGCTAAGCCAGTCGAGCCGCCAATCACCCCTCCGTGGGTTGGGGAGCCCACGGAAGACCGCCGATCCGAGCGAAAGCGCTCCGGGATCGGCTAAGCCAGTCGAGCCGCCAATCAGTATGGACGATCTGCCCATCACCTCGCGCGTCGTCCTCCCGGCGAGCGATCTCAGCTGGACCGCCGTGCGATCGTCCGGGCCCGGGGGGCAGAACGTGAACAAGGTCGCCACCAAGGTCGACCTGCGCTTCGACCTGCCGGGCACGGTCGCGCTCAGCGACGCCGTGAAGCGGCGCCTTCGCGAGCTCGCCGGGCCGAGCCGCCTCGACGCGGAGGGGCGCATCGCCCTTCAATCCGACGGGCAGCGCTCCCAGTCGGGCAACCTGGACGCGGCGCGCGCGAGGCTCCGCGCTCTCGTCCTCGAGGCGCTCGCCCCGCCGAAGGTGCGCCGGGCAACCAAGCCCAGCCGCGGCGCCAAGCGTAGGCGCCTGGACGAGAAGCGGCGCCAGGGCGACAAGAAGCGTGCGCGTCGCCCGGTGCGAGGCGACGAGTGAGCGCGCGCCGCACTCCTCCTTGGGAGGCGAATCCCAGTCCTGCACGTCCTTGCCCGCGAGGACGCTGAGGATGTCGAGGGCGGCTGCGGCCCCGTCGCCGGCGCTGATGATGGCCTGGCTCCGGCGCGGCCGCGCGCTCCGGCCAAGCACGTAGACGCGCTCGAGGGAGCTGCGCCCCTGGCGGTCGACCACGATGGCTCCGTTCTCTGCCGCGAGGCCGAGCGCCGTCGCCAAGGGCGCTCCCTTGCCCTCGCTCAGCACGAGGAAGTCGCTCCCGTGCGTCCCCTCCTCCGTCGTCACCTCGAAGCCGCCGTCCACGGCCGCGGCCGCGGTGACCTTCGAGGCCACGAGCCGCGCCCCCTGCGCCGTGACCTGGGCCCGGGCGGCCGCCTGGAAGTCGGAGCCGCTCGTGTCGGGTACGCCGAGGTAGTTGTGAAGGTGCGCGTAGTGCATGACCGTCTCGTCGGTCCCGAAGACCGTGACGTCATGGCCTCCCTTCGCGAGGAAGAGCGCGGCGCTGAGGCCTCCAGGGCCGTCCCCGACGATCGTGATCGTTGCCATGCCTCGTCCATGGTCACCCGTCTCCGCGGGCGCCAGCGGAATCGGCGATCAGCGCGGGTCGCGCATGGTCTGCGGCTCGAGGCCGCGCTCACGGACGCCGGACGCCTCGGGGCCGAAGAAGTCGTCGCAGGCGGCCTCGATGGCCTCGAGGAGCGTGGCTGCGGGCACGGGCCAGCGGCGGGTCGTCGGCGCGGGCGGCGAGGAGGGAGTGCGCGCGGCCGCGGAAGGGGCCTCGTAGGCGACGGTGGCGTGGGCGGCGGAGGGCCGCTCGTTGAGCAGCTGGGACATGAAAGAGGACCAACGGCAGACCGTCCCAAAACATGAGGGGCGTCGCGTCGGCGGCGGCGCCTCAGAGCCCCCGCGCACCCGGGGTGTCTGCCCCTTCGGGGTCCACGGGCTCGCCTCCGACCGGCCCGGTCTCGTCGGTCCGCGGCGCGCCGCCGACCCCGAGCGAGGTCCCCTGGTCCCAGCGCGTGAGCGCCTCGAGGCCGAGGGGCCGGAGCGGCACGCTGGGGCGCCCCCGGCGCGGTCGCGGCGCGACCGCATAGCGCGAGGTGTACGGGTACCCCCGATACCCGTACACGATCACGGCCGCGGCGGTGTCGGCGCCGCCGTCGGAGGAGCTGAGGTAGGCCGCGGGTCGGTTGTGAAGTGACGCGCTCCGCCTCAGTGACAGCCTCGTCGTCGTCCAGCAGGACACCCACGGATTCGATCCTCAGGTCCTCCTCAAGCTTGCTTCTGTCCTAGCTTTCTAGTCGTATGTGGTGCTTTGGAGCCATAAGCCCGGCGTCGCGGGGAGCCGCTGGCCTGGCGCCGCCTCCAGCACCTCCCGGGCCAGCGTGGGGTCCTCGGTCAGGGGCTCGAGGTGCCGCCCTCGGTGGCGGTAGGCGCGGCTGTCGCCCACGTGCGCGACGTGCGCCACCCCGCGTTCCGGCTCCAGGTAGAGCGCCACGAGAGTGGTTCCGAGGGACCGCCCTTGGGCGAGCTGAAGCACGTGCGCGTGCGCCGAGTGCACGGCGCGCGAGAGGCGCCGGGCCCCCGTCGCC
>ERZ1740059.1584-NODE-1584-length-11408-cov-6.723509_pt1 | contig 11408 bp, 8 predicted proteins | sample MGYA00581744_ERZ1740059 | MGnify/ENA primary metagenome ERZ1740059 (study PRJEB43018, sample SAMN04849738) | marine metagenome | isolation source: floating plastic debris | place: Pacific Ocean | collected 2008-08-28 | study: EMG produced TPA metagenomics... | reverse complement strand
CGGTGAAGCGCTGCTCTTACTGCACGCGGACACGCGGCTCGGCCCCGGAGCGCGGGACGCCATCGACGACGCGCTCCTCGACCCGCGCATCGTGGGCGGCAACTTCCGTCTCCGCTTCGAGCCCGGCGGCGTCTGGGCGACGCTCTTCGCCGGGGCGAACGACCTCCGGCGCCTCGCCTTCGACGTGTACTACGGCGACTCCGCGATCTTCGTGCGGCGCCGGGTGCATGCGGAGCTCGGCGGCTTCGGCGACCATCCGCTGATGGAGGACTACGCCTTCGTCAGGCGCCTCGAGCGCGCCGGACGTACGGTCTATGTGCGTGAGGTCGAGGCCGTGTCGAGTGCGCGGCGCTTCGCCGGCAGGCCCCTACGTACCCTTGCCGTCTGGGCGATCGTGCAGGGCCTTTACGAGGCCGGCGTCCCCACGCCGTGGCTCGCGAAGCTCTATGCCGACCTGCGCTGATGGCCGCGTCTCCTCGCCTCAGCCGACGTCCGTGCTCTCGAAGATCCGGTCGGCGGATTGCGTCACGAAGCCCTCGAAGCGCGTCCCGTCCGGGAGCGCGTGGCGCTCCGCGAGCTCGTAATAGGCGCCGCTGATCTCCGCGCGGCCGTCCCGGAAGTCGACGGGGATACGGTCGGCCTGCGTGGATGCCTGCGTCAGCCCCACGCGCGCGCTGCCCTTGATGACGCCGCCCGCGTGGCTCAGCGCGACCCCCTCCCGCGCCAGGCGCTCGACGACCTCGGCGAGGGAAGGCTGCCCCGGTAGCGCGTCCACGGACGCGGTGAAGTGATTGACGCGGAGACCGTGCGCGGCGACCCAGGCCGCGTACTCGCTCTCCTCGCGGAGCGCTTCGTACTCGGTGTAGCTGACGTCCCAGACCCGCCCGAGGTCGCACGCGAGCGGCACGTCGTAGGCCGCCTCGGGGACGCTCTCGACGAGCGCGCCGACGCGGCCTCGAAGCGCCGGGGAGCAGGCCTCGAGCACGAGCTCGCTGACGAAGATCTTCGGGTCTCCGGGGCCTCGCTCGAAGTGCGTCGCGTGGAGCTTCTTGGCCTCGAAGCGGTAGTGCCCCCCCGCGACGTAGCCCGCGGCCACGAAGGGAGCCGCCAGCTGCGCGATGCCGAGGCGCGGGTGCGCGAAGGTGCGGAACGCCACGTGGTCGTTGCGGACCACGTCGCCGCCCAGCAGCGCCTTCACCGCCGGCGCGGAGGGGCAGAGCGGGAGGTAGCTCCGCCAGAGCTGGCCGAAGAGCGCGGGCAGGTGCGGCGGGGCGTGGTCCGAGGGCACCCCGGGAGCTTCCCACAACGCGCCGCGGCCCCATGGTGTCGGCGTGCGTCTCACGCCTACGGGACCGCTTCCAGAGGGTATCGGCGAGGCCGACCGCGTCCTCCTCTTCGACGCGGCGTGCGTCGTGTGCGCGGGCTGGGTGCGCTTCGTGCTCCGCTGGGATCCGCCGGGGCGCCTTCGCATCGGCGCGGTGCAGGCGCCGCTCGGGCGTGAGCTCCTCGCGTACGCGGGCCTGCCTACGGAGGACGTCGACACGATGCTCTTCGTGGACCGGGGAGTGCCCTACGCGAAATCCTCTGCGTTCTTGAGGGCTTGCCGCTACCTACGCTTCCCGCTGCCGCTGCTCCGGGCCGGGCTCCTCCTGCCCGCACCCGTGCGCGACTGGCTCTACGACCGCCTCGCGAAGAACCGCTACCGGCTTTTCGGGACCCAGGAAATCTGCCTCGTGCCGACGCCGGATCAGCGAGCGCGTTTTCTTCCGGAGTGAGCGTGCTATCGATCGCCTCCCGGTGGACGAGGAGAGCATCGAGAAGCTCTTCCGACGTGCGAAACAGCACATGGAAGAGAGCAAGCACGAGGCCGCGCTCGCGGACCTCGACCGGCTGCTCGAGATCCAGCCGGAGCGCACCGACGTGCTCGGCCAGCGTGGCGAGGTTCTCCGTCGCATGGGCCGCTACCGCGAAGCCATCGAGACGCTGAGCCGCGCCATCGCCAAGGACCCGCGCTACGCCTTCGCCCTGGCGAGCCGTGGCGACGCCTACGCGCGGCAGGGGGATCGGCCGCTGGCGCTGGTGGACCTGAGCGCCGCCATCGACGTCGACGAGAAGTACGCCTGGGCGCTCTTCCGCCGCGGCGAGGTGCACCTGGACCAGGGGCGCTTCGACGACGCCATCGCAGATCTGGAGCGTGCCGTGGACGCAGACCCGAAGCGGGCGGCGGTGGTCGCGACGCTCGGTGAGGCCTTCCGGCTGAAGGGGGAGCACGAGCAGGCGCTCACGCGCTTCGACGAAGCGCTGGAGATCGACGACTCCGTCAGCTGGGTGCTCGCGAGCCGCGGCAAGAGCAAGGCCGTGCTCGACCGGCGGCAGGAGGCCCTCGCCGACTTCGACAAGGCGCTCCAGCTCCAGCCGGACTACCCCTGGGCGCTCGCCCAGCGGGGCGAGGTGCGCCGGCTCCTCGGCAACCACAAGGGCGCCATCGACGATCTCAGCCGGGCCCTCGCCCTCGACCCGAAGAACGCCTGGGCCTGGGCCAGCCGCGGAGCGAGCTACCGCGCGCTCAAGCGCCTTCCGGAGGCGTGGGCGGACCTGGCGCAGGCCGTGGCCCTCGACGGGCGCTACGCCTGGGCGCTGGCGAACCGCGGCATGGTGCTCTTCGACCTCGGTCGCTACGAGCAGGCGCTGGCCGACCTCGACCGCAGCATCGCCCTCGACCCGAGCAACCCCTTCGCCATCGGTCGTCGCGCCGAGACCTACGTGGAGCTCCGCCGCCACGAGCAGGCGCTCTCGGACTTCGAGAAGTTGCTCGAGCGCGACGCGAAGGACAGCTGGGCCATCGCCCACCGCGCCGACACGCTTCGGCTCATGGAGCGCTTCCGCGAGGCCCTCGCGGGCTTCGACCGGGCCCTCGAGATCAAGCCCGAGTACGCCTGGGCCCTCGCCTCGCGCGCCGAGACCTATCACATGCTCGGCAACGAAGAAGAGGCGGTGCAGGACTTCGACCGAGCCCTCGAGATCCAGGCGGAGTACCCCTGGGCGCGGGAAGGCCGGGCGCGGAGCCTCATGAAGCTCGGTCGGCACGAGGACGCGGCCGAGGACTACGACGCGCTGCTCACCCGGAAGCCGAAGTCGGCCCGGCTGCTTCGCATGCGGGCCCAGGCGCGCGTGGCCCTCGATCGCCTCGACGAGGCCCTCGACGACTTCGACAAGGCGCTCTGGCACGAGCCCGAGCGCATCGAGACGGTGCTGGGGCGCGCCAACGTGCTCCGCTTGCTCCATCGCTACGAGGAGGCGCTCGTCGCGCTCGACAAGGCCATGGCGGACGCGGAGCCGACGGCGCTCGCGCACGTGCGTCGCGGCGAGTGCCTTCGAGCGCTCGGTCGGACGGCCGAAGCGCTCACGGATTTCGAGAAGGCGCTCGCGCTCGACCCGCACGAGCTGCAGGCGCTGCTCGGCCGCGGCGACGTCCACCGGGACGCGGATGCGCACGAGGAAGCGCTCGCCGACTACGATCGGGCCCTCGAGCTCGACCCGAGCTCGCGTACGGCCGTGTCGCGGCGGGCGGAGGCGCTCCGGCGCCTCGGGCGCTGGGACGAGGCCCTCGAGCTCTTCGGCCAGGCCATCGAGCGGGCGCCGAACGACGCTGGGCTGCTCTCCCGCCGGGCCGACGTGCTCGTGCGGCAGGGTCGTGCGCTCGAAGCGGTGGCGGATCTCCACCAGGCCCTCGAGCATGCGCCGGGCGACCGCTGGGCGCTGATGCGCCGGGCCGAGGCCTACGTGGCCATGGAGCGCTTCGCGGACGCCGAGCGAGACCTCGGCACGCTCCGCGAGTCGCAGCCCGGCGACGAGGAGGTGCTCTTCCGCCTCGTGCACGTGCAGCGGCGGGGTGGGCGCCTCGACGAGGCTCTGGCGACGGCCACCGAGGGGCTCGTGACCCACGAGACGAGCGCTCCGCTACGTCACGCACGGGCCGCGGTGCATCGAGCGCGCGGGGACGGGACTTCGGCGCAGGCGGACCTCGACCGCGCCGTGGAGCTCGCGCGGGCGGCCGTGGATGCCGCCCCGGAGAGCCGCCCGCGCCGCCTCGCCCTGCTCCTGCATCTGGTCGCGCGGAACGACGAGGCGGAGGCTTCGCGGCTCGTCGGGCAGCTGGCGCCGCTTCGCGCCGGCGAGCGCGTCGAGCTCGCGGACCGACTGGCCGAGGTCGACGAGGCGTTCTCGGCTGGGCCGGCACTCGCTGCCGTCCGCGCAAAGATCGGTTGACCAGCGGAGGTCTGCTAGGTTTCGCGCGTGGCGGACCGCCCCCGCAAGCGTGCTGCAAAGCGCTGGACATATACCGAGCACTCCGGTCTGCGGGTGGAAGACGTCCTGGGGAGCACCGGGATACCGGGGCTGCGAACGACGGACCTGGACGTCGTCTTTCAGCCCATCGTGGACCTGCGCACGAAGCGTCTCTTCGCCGTCGAGCACCTCGTTCGCTCGAAGAACGAGACCTATCCGCACCCCGGGGCGCTGCTCCAGGCCGCGGTGGATGCGCAGGTCATCGGCCGCCTCGGCCGGATGATCCGTGAGGTCGGCTTCCAGCGTTGCCCCGGCACGACGGCCTTCGTGAACGTTCACCCGCTCGAGCTCGCTTCGCGCTGGCTCGTACGCCCGGACGACCCGATGACGCTGCACGACGGCTCGCTCTTCATCGAGGTGACGGAGACCACGGCGCTCGAGTACTTCGACCTCTGCCGCGGCGTGCTCCGGGAGATTTGCGCGCGTACCGGCGCGAACCTGGTCGTCGACGACCTCGGCGCCGGGCACAGCAACCTGCTCCGGATCATCGATCTCGAGCCGACGGTGGTGAAGCTCGACCTGGCGCTGGTACAGGGCGTGGCCCAGAGCCGGCGCAAGCAGGTGCTGATGCGCAACGTCGTGCGCCTCTGCGAGGAGCTCGGCGCATCCGTCGTCGCCGAAGGCATCGAGACCGCGGACGACCTGGCGGCGGTCATCGACCAGGGCTGCCACTTCGGCCAGGGCTTCCTCTTCGCGCGCCCCGGCTTCCCGATTCCCGAAGTGGATTGGCCCGAGGACGGGCCGGCGCCGAGCCGATCGGTCCATCCGCCGCCACGTGTGCGCGAGCGACGCGACACGGAGCCGACGGGCCCCTTCGTCCTGCCCCAGGAGTGACGACGCCCTTGCTGTGGGTGGCGCCGCCCGCGTACACCCGGAGCACATGATCGTACGGGACCGGAGCAGCTGGCTCGCGACGCTCTTCATGGTGCGCGGCAGCACGCTGTCGCAGACCTGGCCACGGCTCCTGGCCGTGACCGCATGGTCGACGGGCATCACCTACCTTCACTGGCGCGAGCCGGACGGGCTGCACCTCGATCTGACGATCACGCCCTTCAGCCTCATCGGGCTGGCGCTCGGCATCTTCCTGGGCTTCCGGAACAACACCTCCTACGACCGCTTCTGGGAGGGCCGGAAGCTCTGGGGCCGGGTGGTGAACGCGAGCCGTACGCTGACGCGGCAGATCCTGACGCTCATCGGGGACGCCGAGGACGGATCGCAGAGCTACCGGACCACGGCGCACGAGCACCTCTCGAGCGACTCGCGGGTGCATGCGATTCACAAGCGCTGCACCTATCGGGTCATCGCGTACGTTCATGCGCTGCGGCTGCATCTGCGCGACCAGGAGGACGTGAGCGAGCTCGAGCCCCTCCTCGACTGGGCGGAGGTCGAGGCGCTCAAGGGGGAGCTGAACCGGCCCATCGCGCTCCTCCAGCGGCTAGGCGCAGAGTTTCGGGAGGCGTGGGACGAGGGTCTGCTTCACCCGATGCACCTGCCCGTGCTGGAGGGGTCGCTGACGGAGCTCGCGGGTGTGCAGGGCGGCTGCGAGCGCATCAAGGCCACGCCGATCCCCTTCAGTTACAACCTGCTGCTCCACCGCATCGTCGCGGTCTACTGCTTCTGCCTGCCGCTCGGGCTCGTCGACGTGGTGAACCTCTACACGCCGGTGGTCGTGCTGCTGGTGAGCTACGCCTTCTTCGGCCTCGATGCGGTGGGCGACGAGATCGAGAACCCCTTCGGCCTCGACAAGAACGACCTTCCGCTCTCGGCCATCACGCGCATGATCGAGGTCAACCTCCGCCAGCGCCTCGGCGAAACGGAGCTCCCCGCGCTCAAGACCCCCATCGACTACGTGCTCGAATAGGGGACGGACTGAACTAAAGAAACTAAAGCGCCCGATTCCGTAGTGATTGCGGCTCGCCAAGCGCAGCGAAGCTGCGCACGCAGTCGTTCCGGCCTGCGCTCATCAGGCGCCGGGGCGCGCAAGACGCTGATGGCGCAGTGGAGGCGGCCTTCGCGAGTTCGGGATCTCGAGATTGCTGCGCTTTTGGGCGCGTTAGTTTCTTTGGTTCAGTCCGTCCCCTGCGCGCGTAGGCTCCGCGCTCATTGGGCTTCTCGATGGGTTAGTTCGGCTTGTTTGGTCCGTCCTCTTGGGATGGGGAGTGGAGGGTGACCGGGTGGTAGGACGGCAGTCCGAGTGCCTGTTCGAGGTAGGCCGCGAAGGCGAGGCACTGCTCCTCGGACGGGCTCCGGAAGACCTCGACGCGGTCTCCCGAGGCGAGCCGCAGGGAGCTCACCCACTCATGCGCCGTGGCCTGCAAACGGCAGATCACCGCGACCACGGTGTCCGGCGCCCAATGCACGCCGTCGATGTCCACTCCCGTGTCGTCGACCACGACCACCACGCCTGGGCCGGACGTCGTTGCTACCCGAAGGACGGTTCCCACCGCGACGCTTCGTGGCGGCTCGAGCAGGAAGAGCCGACCAGGCCGTCCCCGCGACCCTGAGGGGGCGCCGTCGCGCCAAGGTCGGGTCTGCGCCGCGTCGCCCCTTGCGCGATGCGCGAGCTCCGAGGCCGTCCGTGGCAAGTCGGCGCGCTCGCGGAGCGGCAGCTTCGACACGGTCTCGAGGGTGGTGCCCGGCGACGCCTTCCGCGGCGCGTGCTCCCCGTCGTAGTGAAAGACGCCACCACAGCGCCGGCAGCAGTAGACGTCTTCTGAACCACCCTCGACTCGCCAGTCGTGGTGGGCGAGGCGCGTGCAATGGGGACAGCGCAGCCGATGCAGCCCACGCTGCGGCCGCCGCTCTCCCTTCTCTCGGTACGCCACGCACTCCTCCGCGCCTCGCGGCGTCAGCGATCCAAAGCAGGATCAAACCGCGGCACGCGCGTTCATTCCAGGCTCACTCGGCTTCGAGCTGGCCGCGCTTTTCCAGGTCGTCGACGATGGTCTTCACGGCGTCTTCGATGCGGACGCTGTCGAGCGCCATGGTCAGGTCCGGGTGCCGCGGCGGGTCGAAGTCCTCGACCTGGGCATCCGGCCGCCGCTCGGCGCAGAGCGCCGGATCCGTGTTCACGTAGACCTGGATGACCCGGTCGGCGCCGATGCGCTCCCGAAGCATCTCGCGGTCCTCGATGTGGTAGCTCGGGAAGGCGCAGATGCAGACGAGGCCCGCGTCCGTGGCCGCCTTGCAGGCGCTGACCATCGAGCGGAGATCTTCCCCGGTCGGGTCGATGACCGTCGCCGTACGCCCCAGGTCGAAAAGGTGCCGCTCGAGCGCGTAGGCGAGGCTCCAGCGCCCGCTTCCCGGCCGGCCGGTGAGCCACACCGTCGCGCCCTTCTGCCCCATGCGTGCCACGCGCTCCCGCGGGCTCACCTGCGTCTGCGGCCGGAGCCCGGACCCCGCGCGAAGCTCCTTGAGCGCCGCCTCGAGGTCCTGCGCCGCCCGCTCGCGGTCGCCGATGATCATCCCGGCGCCCACCGTGTTGTTGGTGAGCGAATCGATGAGGATGAAGGCACCCGTCGCGCGGTTGTCCTGGTAGCCGTCCACGTAGAGCGGCTTGTGCGTCGTCAGCGAGAGGCGCCCGATGTCGTTGAGGCCGAGCGTAGGCGCAGGCTTCTCCGCGAGGGTCTCGAGGTCTTTCTTCCAGTGCACCCGGTCGACCTGCGCGCGCGTCTCCTGAGTCGTGTGCTTCAGCACGTAGGTCTTCTGCGGGTCGAGGTCCGCCTCGGCCATCCACACCACGTGCGCCTCGAAGCTCCGCGTCCCGCGAGGCCGGTCGTCGGGCAGCACCATCATGTCGCCGCGGCTGCAGTCGACCTCGTCTTCCAGCCGAAGAACGACGCCCATGGGCGCGTGAGCCTCCTCGAGGGGCCCGTCGTAGGTGTCGATACCCTTCACCCGCGAGCGCGTGCCCGCCGGGAGCACGAGCACCTCGTCGCCGGGCTTCACCTTGCCGCTCGCCACCTCGCCGGCGAAGCCGCGGTAGTCGAGGTTCGGGCGGAGCACCGTCTGCACCGGGAAGCGGAAGCTCTCGAGGTTCCGGTCCCGCGCGATGGGTACGTTCTCGAGGTACTCGAGCACCGTCGGCCCGTCGTACCAGGGCGTCTTGTCGCTATGGGCCACCACGTTGGCGCCCTTGAGCGCGCTGACGGGGAAGTAGGTCACGTCCGCGAAGCTCAGGTCCGCCGTGAACCCGTCGAGCTCCTTCCGAATGCGCTCGAAGACCTGCCGGTCGTAGCCGACGAGGTCCATCTTGTTCACGCACACGGCCAGGTGCCGGATGCCGAGAAGCGAGGCGATGTAACCGTGGCGCCGGCTCTGCTCGAGCACGCCGTGGCGCGCGTCGATGAGGATGAGCGCGACGTTCGCCGTCGACGCGCCCGTCACCATGTTCCGCGTGTACTGAACGTGACCCGGCGTATCCGCGATGATGAACTTCCGCTTCTCCGTCGCGAAGTAGCGGTAGGCCACGTCGATGGTGATGCCCTGCTCGCGTTCGGCCTTCAGCCCGTCGGTGAAGAGCGAGAAGTCGATCTCCTCGCCCTCCATGGTCGTGGCCTTCTTCACGGCGTCGAGCTGGTCCTGGTAGACCATGCCCGTGTCGTGGAGGAGCCGTCCGATGAGCGTCGACTTGCCGTCGTCGACGCTTCCGACGGCCACGAAGCGGAGCAGCTCCTTGCGCTGGTAGCGTTTCAGGTACTCCGTGATGTCTTCACGAACGAGGGCGCCTTCGCCCCCGGCACCGGGCTGGAGCTCGCTCATCAGAAGTACCCCTCGCGCTTCTTCTTCTCCATGGAGGCCTCTTCATCGAAGTCGATGAGCCGGCCCTGCCGCTCGGACCACTTGGTGAGGAGCATCTCCTGGATGACCTCTTCGACGGTCTCCGCCTCGGATTCGACACCCGCCGTGAGCGGATAGCAGCCGAGGGTCCGGAAGCGGACCTTCTTCATCTGCGGCGTCTCGCCTTCGCGGAGCCGCATGCGGTCGTCGTCGACCATGATCCACTGGCCCTCGCGCTCAACGACCGGGCGCTCCTTCGCGAAGTAAAGCGGCACCACGGGGATCCGATCGACCATGATGTAGAGCCAGATGTCGAGCTCGGTCCAGTTCGAAAGCGGGAAGACGCGAACGCTCTCCCCCTTGATGATCTTCGCGTTGTAGAGGTTCCAGAGCTCGGGTCGCTGGTTCTTCGGGTCCCACTGATGGTGCTCATCACGGAAGGAGTAGATGCGCTCCTTCGCTCGGCTCTTCTCCTCGTCCCGGCGGGCACCACCGAAGGCGCAGTCGAAGCCGTAGCGCGTGAGCCCCGACTTCAGCGCGACGGTCTTCATCAGGTTCGTGTACTTGCTCGACCCGTAGTCGAAGGGGTTCACACCGGCCGCGACGCCGTCCTCGTTGCGGCTCTCGATGAGCCGGAGCCCCAGCTCCCGCGCGAGCTGGTCCCGGAAGCTGATCATCTCCCGGAACTTCCACGTCGTGTTGATGTGCATCAACGGGAAGGGCAGCGTGCCCGGCGCAAAGGCCTTCTGCGCCAGCCGAAGCATCACCGAGCTGTCCTTGCCGATGCTGTAGAGCATCACCGGGTTGTCGAACTCGGCGGCCGCCTCGCGGATGATGTGGATGCTCTCCGCCTCGAGGGCCTTCAGGTGCTCGAGGGCGTAGGGCGGCAGCTCCCGGAGGAGGGGCGCGTTCGTCGTCTCGCTGGTCAAGGGCGGTCCTTCATGGCGTCGGAGGTCGCGCGGGGGTCGCGGAGCGTCGCCTGGGTGCGCGGCGGTCAGAGCACCCCGCGATTCGGTCTCGCTTCGCGGACGTGGCCGGTCTTAGGCCAGGGCCGAGCGCCCGGCAACGCGCGGCAAGCGGCGCGCGGCGCGGACTTCGGGTATGCGAAGGAGGTGCGGGCGTCCCTGCTCCTCATGCTTCTAGCGTGCCTCGGTTGCGGGCCTTCGCCACGCCGGTCGGTCACCGCCTTGCCGCCGCCGACGCCCGCGCCCTCGCCGGCCGCCGTGGGCCCTGGCGTCGTGGGACTCGGTGTGCCCTTTGCCGCCCATGGGGTGAGCGCCGCCTTCCCCGCGGCTCCCGCGGTGACCCGCTTTCACCGTGAGTCCGGCGGGCGGGGCGTCCAGGTCGTGGACGCCCGCGTGAGCCTCGGCGCGGCAAGCTACGGGGTGGAGGTCGCGCTCCCGGACGACGGCCTCGCCTGGGCGCCGCCCCTCGGCGCCGTCGCGCACCTTCGGAGCCGCCGGCGCTATCGGAGCTGGCTCGGCACCTTCGTCGATGAAGGCGTGCTGGACCTCCCCGGCGGCATCGTGGCCCGCGCGCGCGTTCACGTGGCGCTCGGCGTGCGCGTGCGCATCTGGACGCAGGTGCCCGCGGCCCAGGAGCCCCAGGCCGCGGCCACGCTCCGGCGCTTCTACGACTCGCTGCGCATCGAGCCCCGCCTCGGCCTCGCGCCGGGTGGGGAGGGTCGCCTGGACCTCGGCGCGGGTCGCTGGCTGGAGGAGCCGGCGGCGGGCTTCGCCGCGTATGTGCCTGGAGCGCCGCGCTGCGAGGCGCTCGAGGAGGCGTCCACGTCCGAGGCCTTGGAGCGCGCGGCCCATCGCTACGTGCTCGCCGGGCCGCAGGGCCGCATCGAGCTGCAGTCGGTGCCCACGGGGCGAGGCGCGCCCGGCGCGTCGCTGGCGAGGCTACGCAGCGCGGGGTGGGTGCCCGCCGGCGCGCCCGCGCCGGGGACCCTCCAGGGCTACGCGCTTCGGAGCCTGGTGCTGACCAAGGAGGGCGCGCGGCGCGAGGTCGTGCAGGTGGCGGCGGGGTCCCGCGCCCTCGAGGTCGCGCTCGAGCATGCGGGCGCCGCGCCGGACCCGGCCCTTGCGCGGGCCTGGAACGTCCTTCGCGCGGCGCTTCGCCTGCTCGAGAGCGCCGCGCCGGCCGCCGCCCAGGACGCGGCGCAAGCCGGCGCGACCTATGTCTTAACCGGCTTCCGGTCGGCTGATTTCGGTATGAATGAAGACCAGTTGCGCGACGCGATCGAGAGCGATTTCGGGATCAGCGGCGACGACGTCCGC
>ERZ1740059.1583-NODE-1583-length-11409-cov-9.845693_pt1 | contig 11409 bp, 7 predicted proteins | sample MGYA00581744_ERZ1740059 | MGnify/ENA primary metagenome ERZ1740059 (study PRJEB43018, sample SAMN04849738) | marine metagenome | isolation source: floating plastic debris | place: Pacific Ocean | collected 2008-08-28 | study: EMG produced TPA metagenomics... | reverse complement strand
GGGGGAGAGGGGGGGATGGGGGGAAATAGATAAATTAATATTTTCCTTGTCCCCTTGTCCTCTTGTTTCGTCTTGTGTAAAATTGACTCTTAATGTAATGATTCCTTGAGAATTGAATTTATACCATTGCATTGCTGTGGCGGCGATCGCGTTGCCGATCAAATTACTTAAACAACTGCGTAATTTTTTTGCGTCAGTATAAATATATTGAGGTACATTAGGTGCAAGAATAAAATTGAGTTTAATATTTTTTTGCTCAACTTTTATTTGAAACATTTCTGCAATATTATCGAGCAAACTATATAAATCAAAGCTTATTTTATCTAACGAAATAATTCCTGACTCAATTTTAGAAAACTCTAAAATATCGTTGATTAATTCAAGTAAATGTTTCGCACTACTATGAATAATTGTAATATTTTCTTGCTGCTCGGAATTGAATAAAGAGTCTTCTCTCATTAATTTAACAAAGCCAAGAATCGTATTTAAAGGTGTTCGTAATTCATGACTCATATTCGACAAAAAATTACTTTTTGCTTGAGATGCTGCAATCGCTTTAAGTTCAGCTTTTCGTCGTTGGGCAATTTCACGCTCCAACTGTTGATTTTGTTTTTTGAGTTGTCGAGAAAGTCTTTGAATCGTTATTTGATGTTTGACTCGTGCGAGTAATTCTTGAAATTGAAATGGCTTGGTAATATAATCTGCACCACCCATCTGAAAAGCTTTAATTTTTTCTAAGACATCGTGCAAGCCACTCAGAAAAATTATTGGTATATCACTAGTTATTTCAGATGCTTTGAGTTGCCGACAAACTTGATAACCATCTATTTGGGGCATATGAATATCCAGCAAGATTAAATCCGGTGGAGCAGATTTTACAGCCGTTAAAGCCATTGAGCCAGAAACTACTGACTGCACCCTATATCCGTATTGAGATAGAGTCTCAGATAAAATCTGAAGAATTTCCAAGCTGTCATCGACGATTAAAATATTTTCCCCACCTACCTGGAACGAATCCCTTTCCATTGCTGATGTACAGAAAACAAAGACATATTGCTAGTTTTCTACGCTAGCAGCATAAATCATCATCGGACAGTGACACATATCACTGCACTATCCAATTTGACCTAAATAACAGACACTTCTTAATTGGTTTGTGTACCACATTCAAATGAAACCCAGGATGTATATATCATCTGTCTTCATAAAACAGGATTAATCCAAAATCCAAAATTACTTAACTTATCCATAACATTTGATTAAGTAGACTTTGCGGATGCGCTCTCCGACTAAAAACCGTCATTATTAAGTTGATGGTTAAAAGAAGCAAAAAATGGAAATAAAGTCAAATAATCCATATCCTTCCCCTGCAAAGGTTCCAAAAGGCTATTTGAACATCATGGGTTATGTTGATGACTCAGTTGTAAATGGCCCAGGCAGTCGCGCTGTAATATGGGTTCAAGGTTGCAAGCGCGAATGTGCAAGTTGTTTTAATCCAGAATCTTGGTCATTTGAAATTAATCAACTTGAATCTGTTGATTCCCTGGCTCAAAAAATCCTCAGCAAACCTGGCAATACAGGAGTTACATTCTCTGGAGGTGAACCTTTTTGGCAAGCACCTGCATTGGCATCTTTAGCTCGTAAAGTCAAAGCTGCTGGGTTAAATGTAATGGCTTTTAGCGGCTTCACTTTAGAACAATTGCAGTCGGAGCAAGCACCACCAGGGGCAAAAGAATTATTGAAACAACTGGATATTCTAATTGATGGCCCTTTTATCGAATCTTTAGCAATCAATTCTCCCGATTCACCTGTTTCATCTAGCAATCAGCGCGTGCGTATATTTAACCCAGACTTTCAAGATAAAATTACTTGGGCTAGCGACCAAATTGAAATACACGTATTTAAAGACGGTAGCCGATTAGTTACTGGCTACCGTGGTTGGTAAACTAGTTTTACATGGGATTCCTTTTATTTATAACTACCCCGAGGCTAGTACTCTTTTTCATTAAAATTGACGGGTTAGGGCAAGCAGGGGGAGCGGGGGGAGCAGGGGGAGCAGGGGGAGAAAAGAATTTTGAGTAAAAATAAACCCGTCATAATTAATGAAAAGCACTGCTAGTAATACACCAACTCAATATTGCCGGGTGAGGGCTTCACTAGGAAGGGGGGGGAGAAAAAACTTTTTTGTCTCATAATTCACATCAGCTAAGTTCCCTTGGTAGATTACTAAGAGAAATATTGATATTAATTAACAATTCTCAACATTCAATTTTTTATTGTTAATTGATATACGCTTGCACTTCTTTCGCGGTGAATCATATTTGATAAATGCTTTTTAAAGTAGTTGCTTGCTAAACGGGCAATTTCTTCTAATGCACCTGCTTCTTTAAATTGGCGGCTTGCATTGGGAATAATTTGCAATTCTTTTTCGGATGCCTTAATTATTTTAAGTGTGTCTTGATTTGTTGCAATTGTTGGTAAATCATTCTCACCGACAATCAATAAAGTTGGTGTCTTTACGTCAGATAAAACCCCAGGTGTTAAACAAGTTTTGCCGCTGCACGAAACTACAGCACTCACCATTGTGGGATTTTTTGCTGTTGCTAGTAAAGCTGCTCCTGCACCAGTTTGTTCGCCAAAGTAACCGATTTTCAAATTACTGGTAAGGGGATAATTGAGCAGCCAGTTTGTTGCAGCAGTTAATCGAGAGGCAAGGAATCCAACGTTACTAGTACAATGCTTGCTCCGTAAGTCAATTGCTTCTTCTTGAGGAGTTAATAAGTCAATTTGTACGGTGCCTAATCCGGCTGTTCGTCTTAATATATGAGCAAGATAACGATTGCGAGTACTGTAGCGACCAATCCCACTACTATGTACAAATATAACAATTCCTTGACAGTTTTGAGGTCGTACTATTTCTGCTTGTAAACGGATGGAATCAAGTTCGATGGAAACAATTTTTTCTTCAACATTATTAACAAAACTTGCATTCATTTTAGTATCCTTTTTTCTTAATGATGATGATTTCTTACCATTACCAACTATATCTCTCTATCGGTCTGATTGATTACTAGAGAAACCTATGTAGAGTCCTATAGAATACTTTAACATTGTTACTTATTTGACATTATAAGTGTTACATACTATCAGGAAAATTAGTTAAATCAAACAATTTACGCCATTTTCCTGGAAAAAACGTAATATCTACAAATTATGGAAATCTACTAAAATGTTCTTTCATAAAGTTGGGGTATTTTTTACCGGGCATCTATATTATTTTTTTTTCATTATATTTGTCAATATTGTTACCAAATCCATAGCTTAAGAAATTATTAAGATATCACAATCTTCCCTTGAGTACATTACCTCTTGATCCCTTTTGAGAGATCAAAAAAATAAAATGCCTAGTCGTGGCGCAAGCCTATCTAAACAAGGGTGAGTATTCAGGGATGTTGCGGATTTTTCTGGGGCTATTTCGGGATTTCGAGTATTCTGATTATGATGAGTCAATCGTCTTATTAATTCTTAATATTCCTCAGAATAAAGAAAAAGACGATGGAAACAATAAATGCTAATCGGGTAATGTAATTATTTATCCACTATTAAAGGTGATGGATATCCCAAGTCACGGGAACCCTTCACTTATTTTTGCTTCGGAAGCGCAGCAAATATAATTTTGTTTAAATGCTTAGTTGTTAATGGCTCATTGATTTAACTGATGTATTTCCCAAGCAGTATAAGTACCTATAGGACTCCAAATTAAATAAGGAACTAATAATAGTGCAGCCCAACCAGAAACTTGTAAAACCAATAAAGTGAGAATGATTCCGATTACAACTCCAATTCCTCCTACAATCGCCCCTGCTTTCATACTTTGCAACCAAAATGAAACTGGAGTGAAAGCAACAACGGTAATTTCTAGCAGCAGATATAAACCCATTAAAAACCAAGTTTGGGAACTACCTGGTTCCCCTTCCCAAATTATATAAGCTGACCAAGCAGCACAAATAAAAATTACCGTCCAGATTACCGGAATCAACTTTTCAAATGTCAACCAATCTGGTCGTTGTAATCGGTTAAACCATTTGATATCTTTGGGTCTAATTATATTACTTCCGAGAGCCACTATTAGTGTTACGGCTCCAATTACCATCCAAGATTTTATCATTGCTTTTTTCGACAATCTTAATGCCCTGGGGGAGAGGGGGAGATGGGGAGAAATGATCTATTTACATCAATGCCCCATGCCCTGTAGCCCAATTCTCTATACACCTTTTATCAACTCGCCATAAAACTTTTGACTTTCGTTTTTTTGCGACGCAAACGAGCAATTGCTTGACGCTGTAACTGTCGCACTCTGGTGTGAGAAATATCCATTCTTTTGGCGACTTCAGTTAATGTTAATTCCCTTCCATCCCTTAAGCCAAAATGCAAATTTACAACTTCTCGCTGTTGGGGAGTTAACTCAACCAGCATTTCGTCAAGACATTCTTTTAATGATTGATTGTTGACGTAATCTTCTATGGAATAACTTGTGTCTTCAAGTAAATCTTGCAATTCTGTATCTTGTTCTTCGCCAACTCGTAAATCTAATGATACGGGTTGACGGGACATCTGCAGATAATCTTGAATTTGGGAGGGCTTTAAAGAAACATGAGAAGCAATATCCGTCATTGTCGGCGTGCGTCCCAATTTTTGGGTTAAATCTCGGCGTGCTTTCTTAATTTTTTTCAGAGTTTGACATACGTGAATTGGTAGACGTATGGAACGACTTTTTTGATCTAAAGCCCGCGTAATTGCTTGTCTAATCCACCAATAAGCGTAAGTAGAAAACTTATATCCCTTATCGGGGTCAAACTTTTCTACTCCTCTTTGTAAACCCAAAGTTCCTTCTTGAATTAAATCGGTAAACTCCAAATTATGATGCTGATATTTTTTGGCGATCGCCACTACTAAACGTAAGTTCGCCTCAATCATTTTTTGTCGTGCAAATTCTCCCTTATCAAGGGTTTCTTGTAACTGAGATTCGGTCATTTTTGCGGCATTAGCCCAAGCAGAAAAAGTTGTTTGAGAATCTAATTTATTTGTTAAATCTTCTTGAATTTGCAGCAATTGCATTAATTGCTTAACTTGCTGGGCATAAAATATTTCTTCTTCACGGCTTAATAATGGTACGCGACCAATTTTAACTAAAAAAGACCGTACTATATCAGCATTTTGCCCGCGATTGGCGGATTCCTTTCCTTTGTCACTATTGACGATTGTAGGTTGCATATTAATTAAAACTCCTAAAGGCTTTAACGATCGTTTCGGTTGCAAAAATCAAACTTTTTTTTTAACTTACCAAACCCAAACCATCCAAATTCCTATTTTATCTTTGTCAAGAAATGTAGCTCAGTTGTATTGTACTTCATAAAAATACGTCTTACCGTTCCAGAAAAATTCGCAAAACCTTTGGGATTTCTATCACTCTTGCTTTTATCTGGGAATATATTCACCTCGTTCGAGTAAAATAATACATTTCCCCGTAGATGACCTTAGCATAAGTAATAAGTCCGCCTCCTATACCAATTTCTATGATAATAATTTTGTAATGTTTTTGCATTAATTCTAGCAGTTATTGGTAAATCATTATCAAAAAAAAAATTATAGTCCCTATCAGTTATTTGCTATGAATTACGAGTTTTTTCTATATTTTAGTTTGTGGAAAGTAGTTAGTTATATACTTATTTAAGTAACAGAAAAATAAACTCGAATTCTACCCCTAGATATTAATTATTTTTTATCAATAAAAATTGAATATATCGAATTAGACTATAAAGTTATATTCTAGACTTTAAATATACAAACCTTATGCTATAAAAAATAGCGCTTACTTTAACCATTCTAAGGATGTAACTATAATTGATACCTATGGGTTATTTTCACTTAGTAATCCTAATCTAATAAATCATCCGAAATGGAGATGTTGAAAAATATTTTTATTACTATGCAAATCAGGCTTGATTCTTATTCCCGTAGCGTGCGCTTAAAAATTTAAGTTTTGTAGAGTACTAAGAGCGGAATGTCTTAAGGCACCAAAGTAGTCTCACAAGCTAAAATTGCCGGGTGAGAGGAAGAGGGGGTTAAGAAACAGTGCCGACACTTCTAGGGTGAAGCAGGAAGAAAAAGCTGGCTCTTGTTAGCATTAGTTAGCTTTTTTGTATCGGAGAAAATACATCCCGCATAGTTGATGGGAACCCTTGACTTACACTCCGCGAACAAAATTCTGCGGAGGAATTCTATATTAACGCCCACGCTTATCTGCAAAAAGAAAATTGTTGAATTAAGCCAAGCAGCATTGGCAATCTCCCATGCTTTAGTTGAAGCAAGATGCAACTTGACATTTATATAGTTCACTTGTACTATATAAATGTGCAGGATTTATAGCTGGGGAAATGTGCAAGTATAAGTTATGACTCATATCAGACAAGATACTTATGTCTGCTGCTCATACTATTTTTTTATAAAGATGCACCGAATTTAGTCCACCCAAAGGGCAGGCTGAGAAAAAAATTGGTATCAGAATTAATAGTACGTTCAAATTTCAGGCTTGAAAAAGCCTTATTTTCCAATACTTAAGCTAGGTATAAATATGGCAAATACTGTAGAAAATAAAATTAAGTTTACTCTTTACAATATGTTAGGAGAAGAGAAAGGTTACTATATTGCAGATAAAATAAACTTGGAAAATTTAAAAATATTAAGTAATTCTTTGACCAAAATTGAAGAGCCTTTAGCGATTGATTATAGTTACCAAGTTTTTTTATCTGAAAGTTCAAGAAAAATTAAATGTACATCAGGAATTTTGAAGATTGACGATTTAAAAGCAGAAGATGGGGGAATAATATATAAATACAAGCAAATTAGTCACGAGATTTACAGGCAGCTAGAAGTACCCGTAGTGCAAAATCATCAATCAGTTTATGCATTTGTAAAGGCGAATTTAGTGGAAGGAAATTTAAATCTTGCGAAATATGCTTTATTCAGCACTTTCAACGCTAATTTAATAGTCAGACATGGGAACGCATTGACAAATCAAGAACTTGCTAATTTTGAACGGGATATTGAATCATCTTTATTTTCTCCCGAAGTAATGCGTCGTTCGGAATCTATAGAGATGCTAAAAAACGATAAAATTTCTCTGTTAGAATTAATTGAAATCTTAGAAAAACATCGTCACAGTATTATTATTAATCTCAAATACTTGCGGAAAAACTATCAATATAAAGGTATTAAACGCTTAAAAGGAAGTAGAGATGCAAACGGTAACTTAGTTAAACCTTGGCTAAAAACAGAATATATTGATGATGGCGAATATGTTGGTATGGGTTGCTTTGAAATGAACCGCAATACCGCCACAATCAATATGCTCGTAACTCGTAGAGTAAAACTTGTTAAGGCTGAAGATGACACTCCAATTATTGAAGTAGCGGGTTTGTTAGCAAATGATTTGACAAGCTATAACAACTACACAATAGTTAGCGCAAGCGAACTAAATATAAAATCGCTGCGGGTGAAAATTAGTAATAAGAAAACCTTTGATATTCTCAGAGAAAGAGGTGTCATTGATGCTGAAAGATTTGATTTCCGTGCTTGCTATACAATTAATTTAGAAAATTTACCGTTAGTACCGTTAAATGGGAAATACAGTAATATTGAGGGTTTATTCAATCGACTAGCAGAAGTAAAAATCTTGGCGAGTATTATTTCGGCATATTTGAAACATGAATCGGATACCTTTGTACCGGAACAATTGAATGAATTGAAAAAGCATTATCTTTCGGGGAATCTTTATCTTAACTTTCCCACAACTAAAGCTGACGGTAGGATTGATAGGCGAATGAGCTATAAAATCGATATCGGTAACAAAGATATTCTCAATTTGAGTAAGCTGTATTCTGCGAATAAATTCTTGGAAAGGAGATATGAGGTTTACGACATTGAAACAGGAGAAATATTTAGTAAACCGACTGTTGAAATGACTTTGAGAGAAAATATTGCTGTTCGTCAAAAGTCACTTTCACATCGGATGAAAATTACCAAAGTCGATGAATTGATGAAACCAATTTTTGATGATTTTTTGGGGATTGCAAATAATGGAAAGGTTGCGGATATTTTAGCAGAAGTTGGTGATGAAAGCTTGTTGGGGATGTTGCAAGATAAATTAAGGGGTAAAGTTATAGAAAAAGAAGAAATTATTGCAGCATTCAGCACAGCGAAGAGAAAATTAGAAGAATATGTAGAAAATATTTACCGGGATATAATTTCTCCTTTGGTATTCTACATTGGTTCCACTGGACTTTTACCCGATGGTATGGAAGGGAAAGTTATGAGCGGAATTCAACTTGCTGCGAAATATCCCAATTTGCATTTTTCTTCATATGAAATAGAAGGGTTATTTTTTGAAATTGGTGATAGTTTGATTGGGGTTTGTGAGAAAGTAGAGTGTTTTAGTCAGAAGGATTTGGTAGGGGTTGATTAATCCAATTTTGGATTGGTTTGTTATCAATATCGCCGACAGCTTCAAAGGTGCGGCTACAGCCCCACCTTTGTGGGCTATGAATAACTAGGTATTTTAGTCTGGTTTTGACTTTGTAATTGTAGGGCATTATTACGTTTATGAAGATATCAAAACCCGAGTATAGGAATGCTCATGGTTTTTTATCGTTTGAAGATATAAGTTACACAAATATGTTAATCAAATGCGGCATTTAATTTTATTTTTGAAATTTATTTGCAAGAATAAGTGTAATTAATATGCAAACAATACTCAAGCATATGGCATAGTATAAATCTAGTTCTAAAATGTACAACCAAGAAAATAAAAAGCACTGCTCACTGTTAACCGCTCACTGTTGAATTTCCTTAACATTTTCCATAACTTGTTTGTATAACTGCTCGTTATTTTGTTCTTGAAAAATCTCTGCTGCTCGCTTTAAGTCAGCTAAACCACCATCTCGATCTTTCAATTCTACACGAGCATTTCCGCGATTATTATAAGCAGCACCAAAGTTGGGATTGATGCGAATGGCTTCGTTGTAATCTGCTACCGCACCTTCTTTATCTCCTTGAGCAGCGCGAGCATTTCCGCGATTGTTGTAAGCAACAGCATATTTCGGATTGAAGCGAATGGCTTGGGTGTAATCCGCTATAGCCTCATTTCTATCCCCTTGTGCAGCGCGAGCATTTCCGCGATTATTATAAGCCTCGGCATAATTTGCATCTAGACTAATCGCTTGGTTGTAATCGCTAATTGCTCCGTTTAAATCACCCTGAGAGGCGCGAGCATTACCGCGATTGTTATAAGCTTGAGAATTGTCGGCACTGATACGCAACGCTTCATTATAATCGGCGATCGCACCTTGTTTGTCTCCCGTGTCAAACTGTACTAACCCCCTTCCATTGTAAGCTGCAACGAATTCAGAATTAAGACCGATCGCTTTTGTATAAGACGCGATCGCTCCTTGGGTATCACCCTGAATATGCTTATACTGCCCCTGTACGTAAAATTCCTTAGCAGTTGATGGAGTTGGTACTGGACTTGCCATTGGACTAACCCCTATCTCTGTAACCAATAGATCCTTATCATTGCTGCAAGAAACAGTTACAGTTGCCATAAATCCACTCAACAAGGCTAAAGCAAATGCTTTGCTTACTCCTCTTCTATCTTGCTCGAACAACCACCGTTTCATAAGTCACTTTTTATTAATACACCCATAACTTCGGCATTTCTATTAAAAAAATTCATTTTTCTTAACTTTTGATTTTAATTGCGTCTCCTTAGAAGCTATATTGATTATTTTCTCACGAATTTTTTTGTGAATGTGTTTACATTTTACCTTTTATATTTGACCTTAATAGTAGAGCTACACAAATAAATCAACTGGCATAAAGGTAACTGTTACTTTCATGGTTCATATGCTCGGATGGTCATTCATCAGTTTCTTCTTGCTTAGAATTTAATCGCCAACTGCTAGTTTTTGATATATCTACAGCAAGTTGCTCGATATTGTCTCCTAAATTCTTTTGTATATCCTTAGTGATGGTGATATCAAAATCCAAATCTAAACTTTGAGTTTCGACTAACCGTACCAGTTCGGAAAATGGCACTTTAGTTGTTGTACGTTCGTAACTCTTTAGTTTAAAATACGGGGTTTCAGAGACATTTTGAGCCAACATTGCTTGTTTTACTCGTTCTTGGAGATGCTCAAATTCTGATTTTAAAAGCTTCCACTGTTCTTCTAATTCAACATATTTTGCACCAAGTATACTTAAATCTTCCGAGTTCGCATCAACATCTATTTCTTGAATAAATTCTAACAAACGTAAATGAACTTGAGCAAGTATTATGGTGTCTAAATATGCATATTCAATTTGTGATTCAGTTAAAGGTCTAATTCCCCAATCACTGCTTTGTTGCTGCTTATCAATATCATGAAAATGGCAAAGTTCTATGGCCAAGGTCTTTAATTTATAATTAGATAAAGGTAAAATATGGTAAGGTATTTTTTTTGCCATTTCTAAAGTACAACTGACATTTTTTGCTTTCTTTTTACCTAAAAATCTCAAGTCATACTTAGCATTATGAAATACCTTTTCTATTGAAGGATTCATCATAATTTTGTCTATAAACTCAGTCACAACATCTGGTTGTTCGAGTACATCCAAAATATAAACAGTTTCTCCAGTTAAATCCGTACAATCATCCAAAACTTGAATCAGCGATAGTTTAGGATTACGAGTATCGTAATCAGCAACTTCTGTATCTAACCAAAGAGTTTTCGCCTCCGTATACTTAGCAACAAGAGAAGCTATTTCCGAGGCAGATTTTAGGTAAGGCATTGAGTAATATTCCCTAAAAAAATGGGCAAAAGTAAGCAAGTTACAATTCCCCAAGTTAGCATTTTGTATGTAATTTGTTTGTAGTGCCGTATCTGTTTACTCTCAGTAATTAGTATAATTTGAAATTTTTAATCTGAAGAGGTAAGAAGTAATGAGTAATGGGTAATAGGTAATATCTTTAATTCGTTGCGGGAGTATTGAAAGCCCCGAATCGCGCTCATATCTTGCACCACTTATGGGTAATTAACTAAACAATTAATTTAATGAGTCACAAAGAAGTCGCAGGTTAAGAGCCCTGCTGCGTGGGGTGCAAACAATTATAGTCCTAAGCTGTTAAGAAAGAGAGGATGATAGGTATTAATCGATCTTGTTTGCGGGAATATATTTTAACGATAAGTAGCTGGTTGCAAGATGTGATGCTAAATTACTTACTATCTAACTAATGCTTAAATACTTTTTTTTATTACTCATAACTCATTACTCATAACTCATTACTCATAACTCATTACTCATAACTCATAACTC
>ERZ1740059.1582-NODE-1582-length-11412-cov-3.831558_pt1 | contig 11412 bp, 6 predicted proteins | sample MGYA00581744_ERZ1740059 | MGnify/ENA primary metagenome ERZ1740059 (study PRJEB43018, sample SAMN04849738) | marine metagenome | isolation source: floating plastic debris | place: Pacific Ocean | collected 2008-08-28 | study: EMG produced TPA metagenomics... | reverse complement strand
CGTCGAGCACGAAGATGCGGAGTCCGCCGTCCAGGTATGCCTTCGACATCGGTTCTCGCACACTCGCTAGGCCCCGGGCTGCGGGGCACTGGAAACCTACGCTCCCGATACCGCCCATGTACTTGTCGAGCGTCTGGACGATGCGGTAATGAAGTCGGAGTTGCTCTCGGATCCCCGCGGGCAGCGTGTCGTCGTACACCGTCGGGAATCGCGGGTTCGCCTGATCGTTGAAGTACATCTCGAGCGCCAGCCCGATCTGCCTCTGATTGCTCTGGCAGACCACGGCCCACCCCGCCTCACGCGCCTTGCCCAGCGTCGGCAGCAGGATCCCGATCAAGAGCGCGATGATCGCGATGACGACCAATAGTTCGATGAGTGTGAACGCCTTGCAGCCGGTGCGTCTCATGATGCGCTCCCTTCGGCTAGGACGGATGGTTTCGTATGCGGTGCGATCGTGGCTGATCCGTTCTTGACCTCGGCTTCGGCGCTCAGACCGGTTTCCCACGTCACTCGAAGATCAACAGTCGCGCCCTCGGGCGCGTCTGTTTCGGTCAGGATGTTGTCGCTCAGGGGCCGGCCGTTGAGTTCGACCACCGCCCGCGACCCCGGCGCGAACCCGCCGGCATCAAACGATAGACGTATCGCGCGCCCGCGCCAAAGCCGTTCGGCCTCGACCTTGCCGAGGTGCGACGCCGGCGCGGGATCGATCCGCAATCCCCCGAACTCGGGACGCAGGCCCAGCATCCATTCCAACGAGACCGTGTGCAGCCACGCGGCCGAGCCCGTGTACCACGTCCAGCCCGCGCGGCCCGGCGTGCCGGAGGTCGGCCCGTCCACGTTGCCCGGGGTGACGTACGGCTCGGCGACGTACCCGTCCGCGTCCATCCCGCGCACCGGCGGCGCGATGGAAGACCAGATCCGATCGATCGCTTCGGCGTCGCGACGCTTGCACGCCGCGGCCAGCGCCCACACCGCCGCGTGCATGTACACGCCGCCGTTCTCCCGGCCGCCCGGCGCGTACCGCGTGATATAGCCCACGTCTTCGTCCGGCGTGTCGTACGCGGGCGCCAGCAGCAGGGGGCCCATATCGCGGAGGAGGTGCTCCTTGACCGAATCCCACGCGACGCGCTGCCGTTCTTCCGGCGCCGCGTCGTTGAGGATGCTCCACGTCTGCGGGTTCAAGAAGATCTTGCCCGCCTCGCGCTCGCTCGAACCGAGCCACACGCCCGCGTCCGTTGTCGCCCGGCGGTACCAGGCGCCGTCCCACGCGTGGGCTTCCACGGCTTCTTGCAACGCGTTCACACGCTCGCGGCACAACGCCGCGCCCGCCGCGTCGCCCTCGGTCTCCAGGATTTCGGACCAGTCACGCAAGATGCCGACGATAAAGCACGCAAGCCAGATCGACTCGCCCTTGCCCTCGATGCCGCAGGCCGACAAGCCGTCGTTCCAGTCGCAGCTCCCGATCAACGGCAAGCCGCGTTCGCTGAGCCGGCCAAACGCCCGCTCGATCGAACGCTGCGCATGGTCGATGACCGTGGCGCCCGTCTCGTCGTCCACAAACGGCGCCCGCTCGTGCAGCAAGTCGCGCCGGCCGGTTTCCTTGATGTACCGCGCCAGCAAGAACGGCAGCCACAGGTAGTCGTCCGAGCACGCGGTCCGCAGGCCGAACTCCGCCAGCGGGTGCCACCAGTGGTAGACCGAGCCGTCCGCGAACTGGTGCGACGCGTGCAGCAGGATCTGCTCTCGGCAGCGGTCGGGATCGCGCGGCAGCCACACGTTCGAATCCTGCAACTGATCGCGGAACCCGAACGCGCCCGACTGCTGGTAGTACCCCGTCCGACCCCACAGCCGACCGGCGATCGCCTGGTACGGCAGCCACGTGGTGTTCAGCGTGTCGAACTCGGGGGCCGAGGGCGAAACCCGCGTCGGCGCCAATCGCTTGGCCCACGTGTCCATCGACTCGGCGATCGCGGACGCCGCGGCTTCGGGCGTGTTCAGCGCGTCGAGCTTGTGCTCGACCGAAGCTTGATCGGAACCAACCGCCAGCGTGAACGAGAGCGTCAGCATTTCTTTGGCGTCGAGCGTCAGATCGCCGCCGACACTGGCCGACGAATCGCCCGATCGCCCAAACTTGGCTTGCGGATGGTCGCCCGTCATCGCGAAAGGCCTGGCCGGATCAGCGAATCGCCCGAGAAACGCCGCCTTGTCGCCCGTCGTGAACGCGCTCTCGACCGTGCCCTGCATCGCGTGCGCCGCAACGTACGGCCAGGGGCGGTTCCAGTGGTCTTTCTCCGTGCGATCGGGGATGTCCCACATGTTCTTCGTCGCGAACACGGCCCGGCGGGCCTCATCGTGCCGAGTCTCGATGAACAGCGTGTGGAACTCACGCTTCACGTCCGGCGCCGCGCCGAGGCACCATTCCATAAACGACGCGATGCGCAATCGGCGGGTCTTGCCCGATCGGTTCGTGAGCGTGACGTGCCACACATCGGCGTGCGTGTCGGGATCGCGGTCGTCGGTCTCGGCGACGCCCATCGTCCACACGGCCTCGATGCCCGACCGCGACGTGGTGAACGTTGTCCGCCCCGGGCGGTGCTCGCACGAGTAGCCGTCGTAGTCATCGCCGCAGGGCGCGGGCGCCAGCGACCAGATCTCGCCCGAGTCAAGGTCGGCGACGTACAAGAACTTGCCGTAGGGATCGCGGACAAGGTCCATGTCCCAGCGAGTCAGCACATTGAGCTGCGCGTTGTCGAGCCAACTGACCCCGCCGCCGCGCTGGCTGACGATCGTGCCGTAGCGACCGTTGCTCAGGATGTTGGTCCAAGGCGCCGGTGTGTCAGAGCGCGTAATGCGAAAGGCGTCGTTGTCCGGTGCGAAGCCACCGTAGGGCGTCTGGAAGCGGAGACTGTCAGGCCGGTCGGAGGGGTTCATGTCGCGTTCCATGCGCACGGCCTGGGCCGCGGGAGTCCCTTGAAAAAGCCCGCGGGCGGCGGTTGGGCCGCCCGGCGGGTCATGAGTCGTTCGAGCCGCGAATCAGCGACGACGGCGCCCGGCGATCAGCGAAGCGCCGAGCAGCACGCCCATGGAGGCGGGCGCGGGGATCATGGTGCCGGTGAACGCGAAGTCCACGGCGCCGAGTGCAGCGTCGGGCTGGTTGATCTGGGCGCCGACGCCGAACTTGCCCGGGTTAGCGCCGCTCGGCAGGCCGAACTCGAGGTTGCCGAACGCAACCGGGCCGCTGGAGACCCAGCCGCTCGCGGTGGTCAGGTTGTTGTACTCGTACACCATCACAGACGGGTTCAGGTCGTCGCCCTCTCCGCCGCCCGGGATGTAGCTCATGCGCAGCACGACCTCGTCGCCGACGTTGTAGATGCCGGTGCCGAACGTGTGGAAGGGCAGCGGCCCGCCGAACGCGGCGATCTCGCCCGGGCCGGTCAGCGCGCCGAAGAAACCGAGGCCGAACAGGTCGACCTGGAAACCGGCTTCGACGTTGCCGACGTTGTCGGCCTGGTTGACCTGGAGCGTGGTCTTGAAGGTGAAGCCGTCGCCGTAGTCGAAGTCCGTGCCCGGGCCGCCAGGCGCGTCGGCGAAGCACGCGGCGTGGCGGTTGGCAAAGTTGCCGCTGCCGTAGTTCGACTCTTGCACGCTCAGCGAGCCGATGCTCGGGCTGTAGTTGCTGTTGAAGTTGAGCGTGCTGCTCGGAAAGTCATTGAACAGGCGGGGCACGTCCTCGAACCCGTTGATATCGCTGACCGTCGCGTACGCCGCGCCGGCGATGCCGATGGTCGCCATCGCGGCGATCTTGGCTGTGACACTCTTCTGCATGGCTGTCTCCCTCACTCGGTACAGGCGTTCGCGCCGGGGCCAACGTGCCCGTGGCGAACGCATTGGAGTGTAATGAAATCGCTTACATCGTACGGGCATTGCGTACCGACCGCAAGGGCTTTCTTTCCGAGAAAACGGCGTAAGCGACTCAGCGATCGCGATTTCTCGTAAGCCTGAGCCGGGCCATGCCGTCCTCAATGGCTGGGTATGATGCAAACAGATTCCAAACGAGACCGGTTCGGGCGTTCTCGATGGCCAGCGTCATCGGGCCCTGGTCGATCGCCACGTAATCATCGGCGATCCAGGCTTTCTCGGCTGGCTGATCCCCCGAAGCCGCGACGGCCTCGCGATAGGCGTCTCGGAATCCGAACTCGTCCTCAGCCTCGCCCTTCCACACGAGCGGTTGCCCGTCGGGCCCGGTCAGCGAGCGGTAGTGCCGGAGCGCGGCCAGCGCCCGGTTGGGATCAAACATGATCGCGCTGCCGGCGCCGTAGGGGGCGACCGTTCCGTCGCCGTAGTTGTCATCGGGAAGGTAACCCGCCACGTCGCGGTTGCGCTCCGCGCCTCGCATCGGGATGGGCGTCGGGAAAACGCCCGGCACGCCGTAGCCGGTGCGCACGTCACTGGCGGTCAGGCCCCAAGCGTTGGGTCCGAGCGTGGGAACGCCGGCCGGGTTTTCTTCCGCTTTCACCTGATGCAGACGGGTCAGTCGTCGGCTGTTCTCCCACCAGTCAACTTGAGAACGTCGTTCGACGCCGAACGCCGCGGGGTTGTCCGGCCCCATCGCGGCGTAGTCGATCCAGCAGTGCGCAAAGAACGCCGTGAACAGCGCGCCCGAGTAAGGGAACCAGACCATCGGCCCGATGTCGGCGTATTCGCCGAGCGCGCGACGGAGGCCGTAGTAGTGCTCGGCGCCGAGCCGGTGAGTTTCGTTCGGCGCACACGCGGCGAGGAATGCAACGAGGCGGTGCTCGTCGCCCGAATCCAGCCAAACATAGGGCAAGAGACTCCCCGGACCGATCGGATCCTCGTCGGCGTCCGGCCGCCAGCCGAGCGTCACGTGGCCGTCCGACGCCGTGTCGGTGCCTTCAATCACGAAGAACGACCAATCGGCGTCGGCGAGCATGGTGTCGGTGAGTTCGGCGACTTCGCCCTCGAAATACGCCGCGGCCGTGATCGCGCCGGCGAACAGCAACGCGCTGTCCACCGTCGAGACGACCAACTCCGTCCCGACGCGATAGGGCCCGGTGTCGGTATCGTTAATAAAGTGATAGAACAGCCCCGCCTTGCGGTTGAGCGGTTGATCGAGCAGCGCCCGCAGGATCTGCACCGCGCGGGCCCGGCCTTCGTCCTCGGTGATCCACCCGCGTTCGACACCGATCGGGAAGGCGGACAACTGAAACCCCACACCCGCGACGCTGACGACACGCGAACTGGAGCGGTCGTACACCATGCCGGTGTCGGGTGAGACGGCTTCCCAGAGGTATCGGAACGACTGCCGTTGGATCTCATCGAGGAACGCGTCGTCTTCGGGTGAGAAGTCGAACGGCGGCTTTTGTGCATCGTCGCCGGCGGCGATCACAACGGTCTCGGGATCAGCAGCGTTTGGGTCTTCGCTGCCCGGGGCCGAGACGGGCGCAGCCGTGGCTTGCCCACCCTCGCTCTGCCCGCACCCCGTCAATCCGATCGAGCCGGCTAGGGCGAGCCCGATAGCTACGAGGGGGCCTCCGGGACGCTGGCGGATACCGGCGGAAGACTGCCAGAAACGAGATGTAATCGCTTTCATTGTCATCAGGGGTGATGCTACACTCGGCCGATGCGTCAGAGCAAGAGCCGTTCGAAATCCTCGGCCGCGGAAGTACCGGCGTCGTCCCGTACAACTGCATCGGCCTCAGAGTCCGAGCGGCCCGCGCGATCGAGGCCGTCGATCCAGGATGTTGCCGCTCTGGCGAGCGTCTCCACGGCGACCGTCAGCCGTGTCGTGAACAACCCGACCCTTGTGTCATCGTCCACCGCCGAGCGTGTGCAGCGGGCGATCGCGGAGTTGGGCTACCAGCCGAATCGGCTGGCGCAGGCCTTGATGACCCGACGCAGCCGCATCCTGGGGCTCTCGCTGCCCGACTTCCACGGCGAGTTCTACGCCGAGCTGCTTCGCGGCGCCGACCGGGAGGCCCGGGCCTGCGGGTACCGGCTGATGGTTACTTCGGCGGCGCTGGGCGACGCCGCGCCCGCCGGTGTGCGCGGCGCCTTCGACCACGCCGAGGGCCTGCTCGACGGGATCGCCGTCATGCTGACCGAGAGCGGCCAGCACGTGGCCGAGGCGGCCGCCACGGCGGGCGTGCCCGCGGTCGTGCTCGATTCGCAGGTTGACCTGCCGGGCGTCGATACCGTCCGGATCGATAACCGGTCCGGCACGACCGAAGCGGTGGAGCAGCTCATCGCATCGACGCCGCCGGAACGCTGCTTCTTTGTGGGCGGCCCTCCGGGCAACTTCGACACGCAGGAACGCGTGGGCGCGTTCCGTCGGGTGATCCGGCGTGAGGGCGGCCCGCCTCGGCGTGATCAGATTGTCTATGGCGACTTCGACGCCGAGACCGGCCGGGCGTGGGCGACCGAGGCGGCGGCGGGGGGACATCTCGTTGGCTCGGCGGTGCTCGCTGCGAACGACGACGTCGCGATCGGCATTCTGCAGGCCGCGCAAGCGCTGGGGCTGGATGCGCCGCGGGATGTCGCGATCGTCGGCTGCGACGACGCTCGAGTGACGACGATTATCCGGCCGACATTGTCGACGGTGGCCGTGCCCCGCGCCGACTTCGGCCGCGCCGCCGTGGAGGCCTTGGTGCGGCGCATCGAGGAACCAGAGGCGTCGGTTCGGCAGGTGCGTCTGCCGACGGCGTTGGTCGTTCGAGAGAGCAGTGTCCGGGAGAGCCGCAACCGATGAGCCCGCCAAGTCCGATTTCAAGTCCTGTTTCGGGCGGGTTTTCGCCTGAGTTTGTCTGGGGCGCCGCGTCGAGCGCGTACCAGATCGAGGGCGCCGCCGATATCGATGGCCGAGCGCCGTCGATCTGGGATGTGCACGTGCACTCCAAGGACGGCGCGTATCAGCAGCACACGGGTGATGTCGCGTGCGACCACTATCACCGGTACGCCGAGGACGTCGGTCACATGCAACGGCTCGGGCTGGGCGCGTACCGGTTCAGCATCTCGTGGCCGCGCGTGCTGCCGCAGGGCGTGGGCGCGGTCAACGAACCCGGGCTCGATTTCTACGACCGCTTGGTCGACGCGCTGCTGGCCGCCGATATCGATCCGTACGTCACGCTGTACCACTGGGATTTGCCGTACGCGTTGCAACTCCGCGGCGGGTGGATGAACCGCCAGATCGCGGACTGGTTCGCCGAGTACACGGGCGTGATCGTGGACCGGTTGTCGGACCGTGTGACGAACTGGATGACGCTGAACGAGCCGCAGATCTTTCTGGGCGGCGGCCCGGGCGCGGCGTGGTCGGTCGCGAGTGTTCGGCCGACGCTGAAAGAACGCCTGCTGAGCGTGCATCACTGCCTGCTCGCGCACGGCGACGCGTGCGAGGTGATCCGGGCCCGAGCAAAGAAGCCTCCGAAAGTCGGCTTGTCTATCGTGGGCGTGAACTGGTTCCCGACGGACAACGACGACGCGCGCAGTGTGTCGCTCGCGCGCGAGCGCACGCGCGGTGTGCCGAACGCGGACCTGTGGAACACGGCCTGGTACATGGACCCTGTCGTGCACGGCCGATACCCGGCCGAGGGCCTGGTGCGGTTCGGCGACGACGCACCGACGGTGCAGCCGGGTGACATGGAGCGCATTCATCAGAAGCAGGACTTCGTGGGGCTCAACGTCTACCACGGGCTGCCCGGCTCGGCCGACGATGAGGGTGCCTGGGTCGACGAACCCGAGGCCCAAGGGCGACCCCGGACGGCGCTCGACTGGACGATGACGCCCGGCTCGCTGTATTGGTGCCCGCGGTACGTGCACGAGGGCTACGGCACGCCGGTCTACATCACCGAGCACGGGCTCTCGAACACGGATTGGGTATCGCTCGACGGCCGCGTGCGGGACACGGCGCGCATCGATTTCACGCGGCGGTATCTGATGGAACTGCGTCGAGCCGCGAGCGACGGCGTGGACGTCCGCGGCTACTTCCACTGGTCGATTCTCGACAACTTCGAGTGGGGCCAGGGCTACAAGGAGCGTTTCGGCCTGATCCACGTGGATTATTCGACGCAGAAACGCACGCCGAAAGATTCGTACCACTGGTACGCCAAAGTGATCGCAACCCACGGCGCTCATCTCGACGAACAGGACTACGACGGCGTGGGCGCTCTGGCGCCGGCCGCTCAGGAGGCTCTCCCGTGAACCGAGTTCATTGCCTTGTTTCGGTGCTGATCGCTCTCGTTGCCGCCATACCGGCGCGGGCGGGCACGCCGGCCGAGATCGAAGCGATGCGCAACGATCAGTTGCCGCGATTGATTCAGTACGTGCGTGACGCGATCCAGCCGAACGGGTTGGTGCGCGATGCGGTGACGACGGCGCCGGGTTCTTCCCCGTTCCATCCGGCGCCGCCGGACGCCGCCGGCTTCGCGTTGCTCGCCCTGGCCGCGGCCGACCACTTGGGCCTGGCGCCCGACGCCGAGGCGCTCGCAGAGCAGATCCTGCGGGCGTACGCAGGCGATGTGCCCGGCGTGACGCCGCAGCGATCGGCGAACGGGCACTGGGTGCACTTCATGAACGTGAACACGGGGATCTATCAGCCCGGCTGGGACTCGGCGTACTCGCCGATCGGCTCGGCGTTGATCGTGACGGGCGCGCAGTTCGCGGCCAATCACTGGATCGAGAACACGACGATCGGGGACCTTGCGCAGGAGTTGAGCGACACGACCGACTTCAACGCCGCGATTCACCCGGCGTTGGACGGGCGCATCTGGCTCAGCGTGGGGGCTTCGGGGAATGGCGACCCGTCGTTCGGCGCGGTCTCGCCTTGGAACGAGTACATGCTCGTCATGCGGCTCGCGCTGCGTGAGGCGGACAACAGCCGGGCGATCGCCGTGGCGCCGGCGTGGATGAACCCCTTTAACCTGCCGACGCGGAGCTACGCGGGCTTCGCCACGCTGACCGACAACCCGGCGAACTACGCGCCAGCGTTCTGGATGCAGCAGCAGTACTACTTCAACGCTGACTTCGCGGGGAACCCCGCGTTCGTGCAGTTCTACGAGAACCACCGCGACGCCGATGCGGCGTACTGCGCGGCCGCGCTCAATCAGCCGTACCGCTACGGTCTGACCGCGGGTGTGAACCCCTCCGGCTATCGCGCCGACCGGATCGGGGATCAGGAGTTCGTGTTCGCGCCCGAAGCCGTGGCGGCGTTCGGTGATATGGACACGCTGTGCCAGTGGTTCGCCGATCAGCCGCCGGCGTCGGACGGGCGGCTGCGCTACGGCATGCTGCGGGCGTCGGCGGCGCAGCCGAGTTGGCTGCCGCCCGACACCGGTCTGGTCGATCACCTCTTCTTGATGTTCGGTCTGGTTGAGTCGGCCGACCCGCTCTTTTTCCGCCAGCGTCAGCCGGGGCAGACCGATGCCGACGCCGACGGCATCGCCGACGCTTTCGATAACTGCCCGACCTTCAACCCGGACCAAGGGCCGTGCGGTTGCTCGGTCGCGGACATCACGACCGACGGCACGTCCAGCGGCGTGCCGGACGGCGTCGTGACGCTCAGCGACTTTAGCTACTACCTCTCGCTGTGGTCGATGTCGGATCCGGCGGCGGACATCACGGTCAACGGGATCTGCGACGCCGCGGGAGGCGGGGGTGACGGCGTGACTCTGTCCGACTTCTCCTGCTATCTATCTGAGTGGTCGGCGGGCTGTCCCTGAGCGCGTGGCGGCTCAAGGTCAACAACGGCCCGCCTTGCGTTCGTGCCCCCTCACCGGGTGATTGGATCGCCCCCGCGCGTACCAAGTCGCTCTGAGGCGGCGAACGACGCCCTCGTCCCGTCTTTCGGCGGGTCGATGGGCTAGACTTGCCGATCGTCCGCGAGGACTCCCCGCGTGAGGACCCCCGGGCCCTTCGGGCTGACATACGACTTCCACCCACGCCGCCTCCGCCTCGCGGACGCGGCGCGTTGCATTCGGAGATAGACGATCAAGGCCGACACCCCCACCGCCGCCAATACCGACGCGGCGGCCCAGCAGGCCGTCCCGAACAAGGTGACCGTCGAGGACGCCGGCCCGAGCCTCAAGAAGCTCACGATCGAGGTCCCCGCCGAGGTGGTGGACGACACGCTCTCCGGCTCGCTCGACACGCTGGCGCACGAAGCCCAGATCCCCGGCTTCCGCAAGGGTAAGGCGCCGCGCCGCCTCATCGAGCGGAAGTTCGGCTCGACCGTTCGCAACGAGGCGAAGAACCAGCTCGTGTCCGACGCGTTCCGCCGAGCCGTGGACGACAACGATTTGAAGGTCGTCGGCAACCCGAGCGCCGAGTCGCTGAGCGACAAAGAACTCGAAGACGGCAAGCCGTTCCAGTTCGAGGTCGAGATCGAGGTCGTGCCCGACTTCGAGATGCCGGTGCTCGAGGGCATGGACATCAAGAAGCCCGTGGTCGATGTCACCGACGCGATGGTCGATCAGGAGATCGAGAAGATCTGCCTGAACGAGGGCGCCCTCGAAGAGCGTGAAGACTCCGAGGCCGGGGATTACCTCACCGGCCACGCGATCATGAAGGCCGAGGGCGGCGACGAAGAGTTCTACAACATCGACGGCGCCGTGGTGCAGAAGCCGCCGGCCGACAAAGAAGGCCGCGGCATGATCCTCGGGATCATGGTCGACGACTTCGACAGCCAGCTCGGTTCGCCCAAGTCCGGCGACGAAGTCACGATCAAGGCCAAGGGACCCGAGCTGCACGAGATCGAGGGTATCCGCAACGCAGACCTGGTCATGACGTTCAAGGTGCAGCGCATCGACCGGATCATCCCGGCCGATCTCGAGGGCATCCTCGCCCGGTTCGGTCTTGAGGGCGAAGAGCAACTCCGCCAGGCGCTGCAGACGCGGCTGACGCAGCAGGCGATGATCGAGCAGGTCCGCGTGCAGCACCAGCAGGTGCTCCGCGCCCTCGACCGCGCGACCACCATCGACCTGCCCGAGCGCTTGACGGCAAACCAGGCCAACCGCACGCTCGATCGCCGCCGGCTCGACCTGCTCTACCGCGGCGTCGACGAGACGGCGATCGAGGAGCACATGGCCGAGCTCCGCGCCGCGTCGGAGAAGGTCGCCAAGCGCGACCTCAAGCTGTTCTTCATCCTCGAGCACGCCGCCGAGGACCTGAACGTGCAGGTGCGGGAAGAAGAGATCAACGGCCGCATCGCCGCCATGGCCGCCCAGCGCGGCGTGCGCCCCGAGCGGCTCCGCCAGCAGCTCATCCAGCAGAACCGCGTCTCGGCGCTCTTCTCGCAGATCCGCGAGCACAAGACGCTGGACCAGATCCTTGCGATGTCGACCGTCACCGAGGTCCCGGCCGATCAGTTCAACGCCCTGATGCGTGATCTCGACGAGGCCGATA
>ERZ1740059.1581-NODE-1581-length-11418-cov-8.647276_pt1 | contig 11418 bp, 10 predicted proteins | sample MGYA00581744_ERZ1740059 | MGnify/ENA primary metagenome ERZ1740059 (study PRJEB43018, sample SAMN04849738) | marine metagenome | isolation source: floating plastic debris | place: Pacific Ocean | collected 2008-08-28 | study: EMG produced TPA metagenomics... | reverse complement strand
CATCCCCCCCCCAGCATGTCCACCTCTCCTTCGCCTCCTGCCCCACCCTTCTCCCCTGCTCCCGCACGGGCTCCCTCCCCCCCCCGCGCCTTGGGCAGATGATTTAGAATTCACAACACAAGACTCCTTACACAAGACTCCTGAGTATTTACAGCGAATACCCAATACCCTAATCAAACAAGCCGAAGCAAGTAGCCGGGAAGTAGAATCAGCTTTAATTGCTTCTACAAGTACTAACTTAGTAGTAGTTGTACCGTTTTTACTCATTGGTGGATTGATTTCGCTACTATTCAACGAATTAATTCTCACCATCAGCTTCGCCGTAGCAGCTTCCATATTAATAGCCGTTACCGTAGTACCAATGCTGACTTCCCGAATGCTGGCGTGGCCAATTTCCAGTAAAATCAATAAATTTTGGCTTTTAAGAGAATTTAATAACCGTTTCGATGCAGCAACAAGAGGATACGGCAATTTATTACGTCACATATTACATTTTCGTTTCCTAGCTATTCTTGTCACTATTCTTTTTCTTAGCGGCAGTAGTTTGTGGATGATACCGCAAATACCCAAGGAAATCTTACCTCGCATTAACACCGGAAGAGCTATTCTATTCGCTTCTTTTCCTCCCGGTACACCTTTAGAAATGAATCAAAAAGTTATGGCTGCTGTAGATGATATTCTCCTCAAACAGCCAGAAACTGAATACGTATTTTCCACAGTAGGTGGCTTTATATTTAGTAGCACTACCATCGAAAATCCCCTACGAAGTTCGAGCAATATAACTTTAAAACCAGGTATTGACATCGAAGCTTATGTAGAAAAAGTCAGCAAAGAATTTAACAAACTCAACTTAGCCGGAATTCGTTTGCGTCTTTTTCCGGGTAGAGTGAGGGGTTTAATTCTCAATAATTCACCCGTGCGTGGTGCGGATATTGATATAATCTTGCAAGGAGAAGACGAAGCAAGTTTACAACAAGCAGGAACACAAGTTCTCCAAGCCTTAGACGAACAAGTAACATCCGCCAGATTTCGTCCCGATGCCGATAAACCGCAACCGGAAATTCAAATTCGTCCCGATTGGGAGAGAATTGCAGCCCTAGGATTAACAACCGAAGATATTGGAGATACCATCAGCACTGCTATTCAAGGAAGCGTACCCACTAGGTTACAAAGAGGTAATCGCTTAATAGATGTACGAGTGCAGTTAGATGAAGCCTCAGTACAAACAACTTCACAACTAGAAAGACTGCCATTATTTGTTAATAATAATTTTCAAGTACGTTTGAGTGATGTTGCAAATATTGTCAAAGGTAAAGCACCAGGAGAAATTCAACGCATCAATCAACGTCAAGTATTTATAATTGCCGGTAATTTGAGTGAAGGAGCTTCTTTAAGTCAAGCTTTAACTCAGGTAACTAATATCCTTGATAATCTAGAATTACCTAGAGGAGTACGTGCCTTACCCAGTTACAGCGCTCAATCCAATCAACAATTGCAAAATTCTCTCTGGCTCTTAGGAGGATTAGCCGCCTTCTTAGTGTTTGTAGTCATGGCCGTACAATACAATTCCCTAATAGATCCTTTAGTAATCATGTTTACCATGCCTCTGGCTTTAGCTGGGGGTATTTTTGGACTTTATATTACCCAAACAGCCATTGGTGCAACAGTAATAGTTGGTGCCGTCTTATTAGTAGGAATTGTCGTTAATAATGCGATCGTCATGGTGGAATTAGCAAATCAAATTCGTCAAAGCGAAAAAATTGATCGTGCCACAGCCATATTAAAAGCCGCACCACAACGTTTACGTCCAATATTAATGACTACAATCACCACAGTTTTAGGAATGTTTCCCTTAGCATTAGGAATTGGTGAAGGTTCGGAATTTTTACAACCCTTGGGAGTTGTTGTTTTTTCCGGCTTATCCCTAGCTACAGTACTGACTTTGTTTATTATCCCTTGCTTTTATATTTCACTACACGATGTGTTTGCTGGGAAATTTAGAATAAATTAGTTATTATTTATTAGAAATTGAAATTATTTAACCTTCTTACCTTTACCCTTTTTTCAACTCTTGATACACCTCTAATGTTTCTTGACAAACGCGGTTAACATTCAAACGTTTTAAATTTTGACAAGCTCGATTTTTCCATTCACGTAACTTGTTTGAATCATTAAGCAATCTCATCAACATATTTGCTAAAGCTTCACTATCTTTTGGTGGTAGCAAAAGCCCAGCTTCGCCATAATCCAAAGCTTCGGGAATTCCATCAACGTCAGTAGCAATAATAGCAGAGCCAGCCTGACGTGCTTCTGAAAGCACTAACGGGCAAGGATCGCGAAAAGAAGCAAGGACAAATATCTCACAGGAGTTTAAGTAACGCTGCGGTTGTGGCTGATAACCTTCAAAATGAATCCTCGATGCCGAACTTACTTGTTTTGCTTGTGCCTCAAACAGTTCTTTATCTGGCCCATTTCCGACTAGATAAAGATGAGCTTGGGGAACTAAATTTGCGATTTTCTCAAAAGCCTCTATCAGTACAGCAATACCTTTACGCTGATACATTCCCGCAACAGTAACAATTGCCGGATGGGACAATTGTATATGTTGAGATTCACTTTCTATAGGGTTGCGGGGACTTCCTAAAGTTCCGTTACAGATAACCCGTAATTTCTGAGCCGAAACACCCCGTTTTTCCATACTTTGAGCAACAGCTTCACTAACAGAAATTACCCTGTCTGCCTTACCCATCAATATACTTTGACGCTGAAACTCGTTGTGCACTGTGGAAACCAAACCATAGCTATTTCCAATTCTCAAAGTACTAGCCAATATCATTCCCGTAATCATATGAGCATGAACAATATCTGGCTGAAAATTTTTGATCATCTGCCGGTAAATTATTCCTGCTTTCAAAATATTAAACGGTGTTCTTTTTTGATTTAAATGATAATGTTTAACACCGTATTTATTAAGTAATATCTCGTATTCCCCACCATTAGAAGCCACCGCTACATTATGACCATTTTTGGCTTGTAGACAAGCAATATCTACAGCAACATTAACAATGCCGTTACCTATTTCTTGGATATCGTTTAAGATGTGTATTATTTTCATTCAGATGCTCTAAATTATAGTACGTAGTTCAACTTATTCTAAGTATTATTTTGCGTACAGTAACTACCCCTAACGTAATTTTCACTAATTCTTTAATACCTAAGAGGAAAATTTATATACTTCGGTTGTTTTAGTAAATTGTTTACTTTCTGCAACTCAGAATATCACGCATAATGTTTGCCAAATTACCAATAACCATAAAAATTTGTAATCTGTATAACATCTACTAGTAAGGAAAAGCTTTACTAAATTTTTATATGAATAGATGGAACTGATAAATCTTTTTGGATATATTTATGTTAAGAAATTATTCAGCGATTATCTCACGGACAGTTGGGAATTATGCGATCGCCTAATCCAGGTAAATAATTAAAACGAAGGAAGAGCCGAAGTTGGAAGAGCCGAAGTTGGCTGGAATTGGGATGAGGATTTTAACCCCAACCGATTCCCGGGTCACGTGGGGCGTATCTTTTACCGTGGGTAGCCGGGGAATTCAACCCATATTTAGAAGTTAAATATAATATAATTAATCTTGTTTGTTTTAGGTGGAACACTTGAAATATAAATTGTTATATCTTATTTAATTAAGACAATTTTACGTAAATTAGGACTTTGTATATTTCCACGACGCGCTAAAACTGAAGTCATTAGAAGCCGCCAAGCAGTTAAAGATAAAATAGAAGTATCTGCTAAGGTGATAAAACTCTTTACCTTTTTCTGCTTTAAGGCTACTATAGCCCAATGCAGTTTCAAGTAATTTCTGATATCGTCAAAAGCTGGAATTTGGGAGCGGTACTTTTCGTCAACTAAAGCGTAAATCTTCTTTTTCATTGAAATATTAGTATTTAGACGGTGAGTCAGAAATATTTTTTGGTCATATCCTCCAGACCAAATTGTTCGATATGCCAAACACTGATTTAAGAAAATAGCATCTCCAAACTGGGCAATACGAATCCAAGAATCAATATCATCGCAGCCAGTTAATTTAATATCCCATCCACCGCTTTTTAAAAAAGCTTCACGAGTACAAGCTACCTGAACCGGCGTACCAAATGGTAATCTTTCCAAAAGCATACCGTAATGAATATCCGCTTGAGGAATGTAAAAAGCTAAACCCGGACCTAGTACAGGGGTACGACTAACTTCAACATTTAACTCATTTACTTGAGCTGCAATACAAGAAACGATCGCAGCATTTGCACGTAAGCCGATGGCTCTTTGCATTTCTTCGAGACAATTGTGAGCTAAATAATCGTCATCATCTAAAAACTTAATCCATTCACCCCGAGCCAGAGAAATTCCAGCATTTACCGTCGCAGCATGACCGCGATTGCTAGCATTGCTTATGTAAACTAATCGTTGCTGTTGTGGTTGTGGTAGTTGCTCCCTAAAATTTTTGACATACTCAGTAGTACCGTCAGAGGAACAATCATCAGCAACAATAACTTCACACTCAATAGTTTGGTTAAGGGCAGAGTTCATTGCTCGTTTAAGTAAATTTAAACGGTTATAGGTTGTAATGACAACACTGAATTTCATACATCCAAGACTTTAACTACAGCATCGTAAACTACCGAATTGAAACAGAAATTATGTTTGATACAAAAAAATAAACGCGAGGGCGTTAATAATAGCTTTAAATATATGGACTAAAACATAGATATCGATTTATTATTAGTGATTGTGAGATTTTGAGACAACCCATGAATACACAACAAATAATCCGCGATCTAGAAGCGGAACAACTCAAAACAGATCTGCCTACTATTTACGTAGGTGATACCGTAAAAGTCGGAGTCAAAATCAAAGAAGGCGAAAAATTTCGCGTACAACCCTACGAAGGAGTTGTAATTTCCATGCGTAACGGTGGAATTAACGAAACCATTACAGTTCGTAAAGTTTTTCAAGGCGTTGGTGTTGAGCGTGTTTTTCTCGTGCATTCCCCCCGAATCGATAACATCAAAGTAATGCGTCGTGGTAAAGTAAGACGCGCTAAACTATATTATCTACGCGATCGTATAGGTAAAGCTACTCGTATCAAACAACGCTTTGACCGCTCATTGTGAGCTTGAGAAGTATCCACCCTCCGGAAAAAATATTTATCAAAAGCGGCTGCCCCGGCCGCTCTTCGTGAATTTTCCGAAAAAAGTGGATCTTAAATGCCACAATTGAGTTAGACTATTAAAGACTGGTACAAAAACAATCACCAAAAAAGATTGTGCGCTCTTAGTTCAGTTGGTAGAACGCAGGTCTCCAAAACCTGATGTCGGGGGTTCGAGTCCTCCAGGGCGCGCTCTCAAATGAAATCCAGCCCGAAAGATTTGCAGTTATTACTGATAATTTCGGGTTGATTTTATTTTTATGGCAGCTTTATATATTTAAAATAAATAATGGTCTAATTTAAAGCTGTTACTATTGATGGAGACGTTACCTGTAACAAAAGTGTAAGGATTGGGGGAGAGTAAAGACTGTGGCCAAAAAGAACGAAGCAGAAATGCAAGAATTGAATAGCGGGTTTAGTCTTGGCAACTTCTTCAGAGGAACCAAAGAAGAGTTTGAAAAAGTCGTTTGGCCTTCTCGAAAACAGCTCGTCAGTGAATCCGCAGCCGTGCTGTTGATGGTAACCCTTTCCGCGACAGTGATATTTTTTGTCGATAAATTATTTTCTTGGGCAGCAACAGTGGTATTCAAATGAATTCTGCAACAGACGAAGACCGTAATTCGCCCTTGCAGTCAGAGGAAATCGATGCAGTATCCAATGATGGTCCGCAGGCATCTCGCTGGTATGCAGTACAAGTAGCCTCTGGCTGCGAGAAGCGTGTAAAAACTAACTTGGAGCAGCGCATTCAAAGTTTTGATGTAGCTGATAAAATTCACCAAGTAGAGATTCCACACACGCCAACAGTCAAAATACGTAAAGATGGCAGTCGTTACCAGACAGAAGAAAAGGTATTTCCTGGCTATGTGCTGGTAAAAATGCAAATGGAAGATGATATTTGGCAGGTGGTGCGAAACACCCCCCATGTAATCAACTTCGTCGGAGCCGAACAAAAGCGTGGTAGCGGTAGAGGGCGAGGGCACGTAAAACCATTGCCGCTTTCTCATAGTGAAGTAGAAAGAATCTTCAAACAAGCCATCGAACAAGAACCAGTAGTGAAAATTGACATGGCTACTGGTGATAAGATAGTCGTGCTTTCAGGTCCATTTAAAGACTTTGAAGGTGAGGTAATCGAAGTCAGTCCAGAAAGAAGCAAGCTTAAAGCATTGCTTTCTATTTTTGGAAGAGACACGCCAGTAGAATTGGAATTTAATCAAGTAGAAAAACAAAGCTAGTAAGAAATGGCGAAGAAAGTAACAGCAATTATTAAACTGGCTCTACAAGCTGGGAAAGCCAACCCAGCGCCGCCGGTGGGACCTGCTTTAGGTCAGCACGGTGTTAATATTATGATGTTCTGCAAGGAATACAATGCCAAAACAGCGGATAAAGCTGGAATGGTTATTCCTGTAGAAATTTCGGTTTATGAAGACCGAAGTTTTACATTTATATTAAAAACTCCTCCAGCGTCGGTGTTGATCACCAAAGCAGCCAAAATAGAAAAAGGTTCTGCCGAACCAAATAAAGCTAAAGTTGGTTCTATAACAAAGGACCAATTGCGGGAAATTGCCGAAACAAAAATGCCCGATTTGAACGCCAACGATATTGAAGCGGCAATGAAAATTATTGCGGGTACTGCCCGTAATATGGGTGTAACCGTAGCAGACTAAGAAAGCTCGCGGAGTTAAGAGTTGAGAGTTAGGAGTGGAAAGTTAACAACTAGTAACTGACAACTAACAACTAGCAACTAGCAACTAGCAACTAACAAAAATTTATTTGGGGGAGAGAATCAATCTCGTTAAACACCCCAGGAGTAAAAAATGGCAAAAAATAAATTATCGCGTCGCTCGAAGGCGTTGCTGGAAAAAGTAGAAGATAAAGACTACGAACCTATAGAAGGTTTAAATTTACTTAAAGAAACAGCAACAGCGAAATTCCCTGAAGCAGTTGAAGCGCATATTCGCTTGGGAATTGATCCAAAATATACAGACCAACAATTGCGGACAACAGTAGTACTACCTAAAGGAACGGGGCAAAGTATACGAGTTGCAGTAATTGCACGAGGAGAGAAAGTAGCAGAAGCTAGTGGTGCCGGTGCTGATGTAGTAGGTTCGGAAGAACTGATTACCGAAATTCAGCAAGGAAGAATGGACTTTGACAAGCTGATTGCTACCCCCGATATGATGCCCCAAGTCGCAAAGCTTGGTAAATTATTAGGTCCCCGTGGTTTGATGCCATCTCCTAAAGGTGGAACCGTAACAACCGATCTTACAGGAGCAGTTGCGGAATTCAAAGCTGGTAAATTAGAATTCCGAGCCGATCGTACCGGCATAGTTCATGTTATGTTTGGTAAGGCATCTTTTTCTGCGGAAGACTTATTGGTCAATTTGAAAGCTTTGCAAGAAAGCATTGACCGTAATCGTCCCTCGGGAGCAAAAGGTCGTTATTGGCGGACTGTTTATGTATCTGCCACTATGGGACCATCTATTAGACTTGATGTTAACGCTTTACGCGATTTAAAAATAGATGCTTCAGCTTAATTCATTATGAGTTATGATTTGTGAGTTATGAGTTAAGATAAAAATGTTTTTAACTCTTAACTTAACACTCCAAACTCTCAACTTAAAAACTGAATAGGTAACAGCCAAAGACAGCAGGTGCTAATTGTAAAAGCTTAATTTCCTGCCTAGGTTTAGTCCTTAATTGTTTTTCATTCCTGACTTTAATAGTTAAGATTTGATCGCATAAGGATTTTATTTAAAGACGTAGAGAAACGTTTTGATAAATATTAAACCCTGGCTGTTGCAGTCAGGGTTTGTTGTTTTATAGGTCGATAAAAACCATGAAGGAGGTGATATCGAATGGGTAGAACCTTAGAAGATAAGAAGTCAATAGTAGCCGATCTTAAAGGGATTTTGAGCGAGTCTTCCCTAGCATTAGTAATTGAATACCAAGGACTAAGCGTAGCGGAAATTAGTGACTTGCGCCAACGGATGCGTCCAACTGGTACTGTTTGTAAAAGAACCAAAAATACCTTGATGCGTATTGCCGTTCAAGAAGACGAGCAATGGCAGCCAATGACGCAGTACCTTCAAGATTCTTCAGTCTTTTTACTCGTTAAAGAAGATTTAAAAGATGCCATCAAGGCTTACGAAGAATTCCAGAAAGCCACTAAGAAGACAGCAATTCGTGGTGGAGTACTTGAAGGACAAGCTCTGAGTGTAGATGAAGTCAAAGCACTCAAGGAATTACCTTCCAAGCAAGAGCTTATGGCTCGTATTGCTGGAAGTTTGAATGCAGTTGCTACCAAATTGGCTGTGGGAGTCAACCAAGTACCAACCAAGCTGGCAAAGGGTATCAACGAAGTACCCAGTTCCTTGGTACGCGCAGTCAAAGCGGTATCCGAAAAAGAAGGCTCTGGGGATTCTCAGGAAGCAGCTTAAAGGATTTTGGATTTTGGATTTTAGATTTTGGATTGTATGTACATAAATCTAATCTAATTTTAGAAATCTAAATAATCAGTAAATTTTCATTTCACAACAAAAACAACAGGAGTATATTCATGTCTGCAAAAACTGATGAAATCATGGAAAGCTTGAAGTCTTTGAGCTTACTCGAAGCTTCCGAACTAGTTAAGCAAATCGAAGAAGTATTTCAGGTAGATGCTTCCGCTTCCGGTGGTGGTGGCATGATGATGATGCCCGGTATGATGCCTGGAGCTCCTGGCGCTGCTGCTGCTGAACCAGAAGAAGAGAAAACCGAGTTTGACGTAGTACTCGAAGACGTACCAGCCGATAAGAAGATTGCTATTCTTAAGGTAGTACGTAGTATTACCGGCTTAGGTCTGAAAGAAGCGAAAGAAATGGTAGAATCTGCACCTAAAGCAATTAAAGAAGCAATTGCAAAAGATGCTGCTGAAGATGCTAAGAAGCAGCTTGAAGAAGCTGGTGCTAAGGTATCAGTTAAGTAATTAATTCGGGCATTGGCTCGCGGAGTTAGGAGTTAGGAGTTATAAGTTTCTTCCCCTATTCCCCCTCTCCCTTATTTTTTGATGCCCATTTTTAATGTAAATCCGCATCCCATACAGCAATGTAGATGCGGTCTTCTTTATTACGCTCTACTACTCCTTTTAAATTACCTTTGCGAAAAGAATATTTTCTATTTTGGCGCTGATAAACTCGCTGTAATCCTTGTTTGATATCGCCGTTAATATTACCTGATAACATTTCTTGTAAAGTCTCTTGCATCACATTTGCTCCTACGGATTGAGCTAGGGATGCTTCTGTTTGTCGTAATCTTCCAGATTGACGGTCAAATAATAAACCTAAATCTACGCGATTTGGTTGTAACTCATATAGATAGGCGCGTGTTCTCCATAAACCTCGAGAAAGTTTAGTCGGTTGACCTAATTTTGCTTTGACATCGCTTTCAGATGTACCTGTAGGAAATACTGGAAAATCGCGATTTGAAGTATTAGTAGGAACTGGTTTTACAGGGTCTTTTGGTGGTATAGAAGCTGACGGAGTAGGGATAGGAGTCGGAGTCGCGATCGCAATGGGCGTCGCAGGTGGAATCGGAGCTGGAGCCGGAGTATAAATTATTTGTGGCTGCGGTGCTGGTGTTGAAATAACTGGCGGCTTGATATTTATAGGCCTTACTTCAGGTTTTGGTTCAATTGTTATTTGTTGCTGCGGTTGCGGTGGAGTAATTCGTGGCTTTGGCGGAGATGGAATTTCGGGTGTTTTGGTTGGTTGTACTTTGGTAACAGTTGCTTCGGATGAAGGAGATTCTGGTAAAGAAGGTTCCACAGAAGGGATTGAATTGCGATCGCGAGATTCTGCCCCAGGAGTTTGAGATATAACCACATCTTCTTCGGGTTGTTGTCGGTTAAAATTGGCAATTGCGACTCCCCCAATTAATCCGATGGCAAGTAAACCGCCAACAATCACAGGAGGTTTTGATTTATTTGCAGAATTTGGAGTATTTTGAGGAATTCTAGCTCCAGGAGATACCGCTACTGTTTGTTGAGTATTTTGTACCGGTAAAACAGCATTCGTTTGGGTATTAGACTGTAAAGCATCAAGCATTTTGCTCGCAGTGCTGTAGCGATCGCCTACATTTGGACTAATTGCTTTACTAAGAACTGTTTTTAAAGAATTAGATAATCTTTGAGGAGCATAATTTTCCCATATTATTTCCGCCGTTTGCGGGTTCGATTCTAATTCGTGGGGATGTTTACCCGTTAACAAATAAATTGCTGTTAAAGCCAAACTGTAAATATCGCTAGCGAAAACCGGATGCCCCAAACCTTGTTCGATAGGCATATATCCCGGTGTACCAATCACCATAGATTTTGTGGGGTTTCCTGAAGAAATGATTGCAGTACGAACAGTTTCTTTTACCGCACCGAAATCAATTAAAACCGGCTTGCGATTAGAATTACGAAGAATAATATTATCAGGTTTGATATCGCGGTGAATAATTCCTTTCGAGTGGACATATTCTAAGACTGGTAGTAGACTCAGTAAAATTTCTTTGACAGATTTTTGATCCAAACATCCGTCAGCTTCAACGATATTTGTTAGAGTTTGCCCTTGAATCCATTCCTGAACTAAATAAAATAGTCCGTTTTCAGAAAAATAGGCATAAAGATTAGGAATTTGCTCGCTACCTTCGCCGAGAAATTCTAAAATTGCTGCTTCTCTTTCAAACCGTTGCTGAATATTTTGATAGGTTTTTGGTTCATCTAGCAGTGGTTTTAGTTGCTTGATAACACAACGACGGCGAGAAGGAAGATGAGTATCGTCAGCCAAAAAGGTTTCGCCAAACCCACCCGCACCTAACACCTCGATAACTTGATAACGATTATTCAGTAGCTTTGTTGTCATACTGCTTTAAACGAGTAATACTCCAATCGATGACGCGAACCAATACTTAATTTATCTTAATTTTCCAGACGATATTGGTATCGGAATTTATCCCGGTTTAATTTTTGATTATTTTTTTGTGAGAGGAAATACTATATATTGTTATTTAGCTAAAAAACCCTAGCGCTAGAGTTATGTCAGTAACCCAGGTCTAAAGACACTGGGCTTGCCGGAACCAAATCTGGCGACGTAAGTATTGACTAGCCCTTGAGCCGTTACTTGGTAAAGACTTCCAGATGCTTCTCCAGTCTGGATTATCTCTAAAGCTATTTGGTTGGCTG
>ERZ1740059.1580-NODE-1580-length-11429-cov-13.871197_pt1 | contig 11429 bp, 11 predicted proteins | sample MGYA00581744_ERZ1740059 | MGnify/ENA primary metagenome ERZ1740059 (study PRJEB43018, sample SAMN04849738) | marine metagenome | isolation source: floating plastic debris | place: Pacific Ocean | collected 2008-08-28 | study: EMG produced TPA metagenomics... | reverse complement strand
AACTTAAATTTATGCTTGTCCATTAAAACAAAAATATTGAATTTTGAAAACTCCACTAGCTTACTTTTTTTTAGCTTCATAATTAATTTACCTTGAATCCGATACAAAAGCTTTTTTCTAAGTAGTTGTTCGGTTGTAATTATTTTTTTGCTACCTCTATCGATAAATACCTGGTCTAAATGATTGAAAGTTTTCAACTTCAGTATTTACAGGTATTTCATTTTTAAGATATTATCTCGTATTCTGTATTTTTTTAATGTATCGCCATCTACAATGGAGGAGTAAAAATATAATTGTAGACTTACGTAATCTCTCTGATTTATGGGGTTGTTGTTCCTATTTTAAGATTTAGAACCGCAAATTTAACTAATTTTTGTTTCAGTGTTACAATTCAAATTTTTCTTTAATCTAAGAGATATTATTGATGGAGGAAAGGGTAGTTAGGAACGCCAGGGCAAACGCCGAACTGTCATTAATTCGGCTATATTGTCAATAAAGTCAGAAATACTCCCATTATTCATTACTTCTTACTTCTTACTCATTACTTCTTACTCATTACTTCTTACTCCTTACTCAGCCTATACTCTAAATTTAGATGCGTTTGCCCTGGGGGGTAGAAGGGGGAGAGGGGGTAGAATAATTTTTTATGTACGCGCTTTACCCCGCAAAATTAATGTGGTCTAATACTAGAAATATCAAGTTTCTATGGATAGATGTAGGGATTCTCCTGCATATAAATCTAGAAATCTGAAAACTCGGTATCTTTAATATATCAGTTTTCTTATTTCAGACAAATAGCAATTCAAATATCTAAATTCTCATATTTTTCAAGACATTATTTGTAATATTTATTCTATAAATAAAAACGAGTTTGTTACGTTCAAAATATATTCTCTAAAAACCTCATAATCTATGTTGTTAAAATCACAATTATATCGATTTATCATGATTTAAAAACAAGTTTGACAAACTGTCTTTTGACTTAATTATATTTTTTATTTGATACTGTACCTACTTGTGAAATTACATAGATAAAATTGAGGGTTAGAAATTGAAGCTAAACTATTTTCAATCTAGTTTGACTATTATTAGTATTTTTTTAATTCCATTAAAAGCTATTGCAGAAGTTAAACCAGAATCGATTGCAAAGTCTAAAAATCAGATTACAAAATTAAGCATCGAACCTGACATAAAAAATGAGAATAGAAGATTAGTTGAGAAATTAATTCAATCAAAGCAGTTGCTTCAACAATCTCAACTAAAAACTCAAAAAAATGCTGCAATTTCTACTTCCGCAGCGGACTTAGATTTAAATAAACCAAGTCTAAATAAATTCCCACAACCTCTTCTCAATCCATTATTAACTGAAAATTTAGATGCCGAAAAATTAATAATTGCAGATAGCAAACCTAATAGCGATCCTGACAAATGGTCAGCAGCTCGTCCCGATGGACACGCACCCATTGGAGTAATGGGAGATCATACTCACAAAAAAGGAGAATTTATGTTCTCTTACCGCTACATGTTTATGAACATGGATGGTAATCGCGACGGTACAAATAGCCTCAGCGATAGTGAAGTATTGGAGGATTTTGCGATCGCTCCTGTCGATATGACCATGGAAATGCATATGTTTGGAGCAATGTATGCAGTTAGTGAAGATGTGACTCTAATGGCAATGGTGCCTTATGTCACCAAGGAAATGGAACATCTTACCCGTAGCGGTAGACGTTTCACTACAAATTCCGAAGGCATTGGAGATATAAAAACTACAGCACTTTACACAATTTTTGATCGAGATAAACAGCGCGTACATTTAAATCTTGGAGTTAGTTTTCCAACAGGTTCAATTAACGAAAGAGATGATACTCCCGCAGGTAATGACCAAATACTTCCCTATCCAATGCAAATTGGTTCTGGTACTTTTGATTTGCTACCAGGAATTACTTACTTAAGTCAATCTGAAAAAGGTTCTTGGGGAGCACAAGCTTTAACAACATTGAGATTGGGAAAAAATGATAATGGTTATCGTTTAGGTAATAAATATCAGCTATCAGGTTGGGTGGGCCGTAATTGGACGGATTGGTTGAGTACTTCAGTACGATTAACTGGTACAACCTGGGGAGATATTGATGGAGCTGACGATCGCTTAAATCCGATGATGATTCCAACTGCGGATCCCGATCTAAGAAGCGGTACTCAAGTTAATGTAGGTTTTGGTGTAAATCTATATGCTCCCGAGGGAGATTTACAAGGCTCTCGTTTAGCAATGGAGTTAGAATTACCTATTTACCGCGATTTGGATGGGCCTCAATTAGAAACTGATTGGCAATTGACGCTTGGTTTGCAATCGTCATTTTAAGAATTGCGGCGTTGCTGAAAAGAAATATGAATCAAGTTTAATCGATAACCTAAAGCTGTGTAGAGACCTTACAATCTAATGTCTCAAAAACTAAATTCATAAACTGAGTAGGCAATGCCAAATTTCCCTATTATAGCTCAAACTTTAAAAAAAATTGGCGTTGCTGAATTGAGTAATGAATTATGTTTGTTTACATTTTGTATTAAACATGAAACCTGTGTAGAGACGTAGCAATGCTACGTCTCTTTCAATGTGAAATCACATTTTCATATTTCTGTTGAGCAACGTCAAAAAATTAGTTACTGTAATCTTATTTTCCTGGGCTTCAAAATAACTATTCCGAACACGGGGATAGGATCAAGATTCCAAAATTTGAATTTCATCTAACTTATTAATTACAACATCCGCACCTCGAACATTATCTGACTTACCAATCCAAGTAATACCAATACAACCGGCGGCTTCGGCGTTACGCGCCATTTGCATATCGCCGACAGAATCTCCTACCATCAACGTAGCCCCTGCTTCAACTCCCAATTTTTCGCAAGCTTGCAAAAACAAAGCTGGTTGTGGTTTAAAGATACTACCGTCTACTCCCATTTCTAAATTTATATAATCCCTAAGTTGATTAACTGCGACAAATTTATTTACTTCCTCAGTTGTCGCCGCTGAAAGTATACCAAGTCGTAATTCTGCTTGTGAAAGCTTTTGTAGTACTTCCAAGCTACCCGCAAACAAAGGTGAAGGAGAATCACCCAGATACTTATCTGCTTCGTCTAAACTTTGACGAGCTATTTGTAAAGATTCAATCCAACCTCTTCCCGTTTCTGCAATATAAGCTGCAGCGGCTATTTCTGTTTCCCGACGACTTGCCACAGCCATTAAACCAGCAGCATCTAGGATATCACCATTAACACCAAATGCCATTAACAAAGGTTCACCAGTACCAGGTATTTGTGCGTCTATAATTCGCGCTGCTTTTTGGGCAAAGTTACGTAAATATACTTCTGAGTCTTCTAAAGTACCGTTTTTGTCAAATAAAATTGCTTGTATATTTGAAAAAGTTGTATTTTTGCATTCTATAGTCGCCAAAAGATGCCACCTCGTTTTTAAAAGTTAAAGGTAATAATCCAAAATAAATCAGCACTTACGCAATAGTCACAAGATCCCGCCTTGGTGCCGTACACCCATCCTCTTATTATTGCGTTAAAAATCAAACAAAGTGTCACAAGGTTCCCGTCACCTGCCCCAGGGCAAACGCATCTAAATTTAGAGTATAGGCTGAGTAAGGAGTAAGAAGTAATGAGTAAGAAGTAATGAGTAAGAAGTAAGAAGTAATGAATAATGGGAGTATTTCAGACTTTATTGACAATATAGCCGAATTAATGACAGTTCGGCGTTTGCCCTGTCACCTGCCCCTAGGAGCAAAATATGCCAGTTGCATAATTCCTATAAATTATATAGAAAATTTATTATAATAGTTTTTTACAATAAAACTGATTTATTTTAATTAATTTTTAGATAAGAATAAATTATTTTTTTATCAAAATATAGGGAGACAGAAAATAATAATATAGACTTGACACTTTACATTTATACTGATTTTGATCGGCGTTTAACATAGTTAATTAATGGGGAGTTTTTATGTCTGTCAGCGAATTATTTAATATTGCAAATATTTTTGTATTACCTTTTTGGGCGTTGATGATTTTTTTACCAAAATGGAAAATTACTCAACGAGTAATGGAATCCTATATTCCATTTCTACCCTTAGCTGGACTATATTTGTATTTATTTATCAGTAGTATTACACCAGAAAATGCTCAAGCTTTATCCAATCCCCAGCTAGCAGATATTGCTCGCTTTTTTGCGTCGGAAACCGCTGCTGCAACTGGATGGATTCATTTCTTAGTTATGGATTTATTTGTGGGACGTTATATTTATTTAGCTGGTGTCAAAACGGGTGTATGGACTTTTCACTCTCTTGCACTTTGTTTATTTGCAGGTCCTTTAGGTTTACTATCTCATATTTTTACCTACTGGATTTCTCAGAGATTTTTCTCTCAAAAATCAACCGATACTCAGACTTCAAATATAACAACTTCGGTTAGTAATACCTGAATATTATCTTTGATATTTTTTGAGAGTGGTCGGTTCTATACCTGTCCACTCAATACAATATGTTTTTGTTTAAAATATTAATTTATACACAATACTTCCTAAAATCATAATTTGATCTGCGACTAAATCGTTTTTTTGTATATAGGTACAAGTATACCAAATTGGATACCATAGTTATTTTTTGAGAAAAGTAATTGTAGTTTGAACCATCTTGTAAAATTAAGAGCTTTGATAAATAATAGAATATAGAATAATATTTTGTGATATTAAATCACAATACAAATTTCAAGTTATTGAGGCGTGCACGAGTGGAGCTATACTTTCTAAATTTTATCTGTTAGGTAAAAAATCACAGATTGTAATTTAAATTAAGGAGAAGCCAGTGAATCGTTCATTTCAGGTATTGCTGGTAGAAAATAGTAAAGAAAATACAGCTTTGCTATTTGAGCAATTACAACTATCACAAAGCTATCAGGTTATTAGTAAACGAATTGACAGTATTGAACATTTTCATGAAGTTTTAGAGGAAAAACAATATCATCTCATAATTGCTGATTACAACCAGCTACGAATAGGCTACAAAATTATATTACAGATTTTACTAGAAAGAAAATTAGAAGTACCCTTAATTCTAATCGCGACTGTTATAGATGTAGAAACAGCAGTTACTGCGATCAAATTAGGTGTTAGTGATATAGTAATCAAAGATAATTTAGTAAAATTAAAAGATAGCATAGAACAAGAATTTAAGAAAGCAGAATTAGGGCAGCAATATTATACTCAAGAAAACTGCGATAAAGCTTTGCAGAAATTAAATAATACTCAAAAACAGCTTGTAGAAAATGAAAAAATGTCTTCTTTAGGAAGATTATTAGCCGGAATTGCTCACGAAATTAATAATCCAGTAAACTTTATTTTTAATAATTTAAATTTTGTTGATGATTATATCCAAGATACACTGAAGCTATTAGAACTTTATCGACAGTATTATTGCAACCCGGTAGCAGATATTGAGGCATATGAGAAAGAAATTGAATGGGAATTTATTCGGGAAGATTTACCAAAAATTCTATCTTCTATGAAGCTAGGAACCGAACGTATTCGCGATTTAACTTTAGGTTTGCGACATTTTTCGCACAACGATCGCAGTAACATGCAAACTGTGGATATTCATGAAATCATTGATAGTGTATTAATGATTTTACAGCATAGATTAAAGCCATATGGGGGAAAAAATGAAATCCAAATCATTAAAAATTACAGTAAAATCCCATCGGTAAAATGCTATCCAGGTCAATTAAATCAAGTATTCATGAACTTGATTGCTAATGCCATCGATGCACTTGAAGAACAAATGAATTACGATATTGTCAAGATAGATTCATCACCTCCTTATATTAAAGTTACCACTAAACAAAATTATGATAATTCAAATATTATCATTATTATTTCAGATAATGGTCTTGGTATATCTACTGAGAATAAAGACAAAATTTTCAATGCTCTTTTTACAACTAAGGCTCTAGGTAAAGGAACTGGATTTGGTTTATCAATTAGTTATCAAATTGTGGTAGAAAAGCATGGTGGAAAATTGGAATGTTTTTCAGAGCCAGGAAAAGGCACAGAATTTAGAATAGAAATTCCAATTCTGGGGAATGACTAATATTATCTGAAATTAAACACCTATCATATTGATGGGAATTGGTAAAAGTTAAGATATAATTGGAAAATTATTAATTATATTGTAAATAATTATTCAGACTCTATATAACTGGGGATAAACTATTTTTGTCAAGATTCATTCTAAACATTTACCATAAATCCACTGTATATCTTATATCTCTACATATTCAATTATCTATAATGACTTTTTTTGACAGGGGAAGGCGGTATAAAACATGGACATAATTTCCGCTGATTAATTTGTTACTCTAGAGGCAGTAGCAATACTCTGTGCTTCAGAAATAAATTCTCTATTAAAAGTAATAGAAGAGACTATTATTATGACGGATTCGGGAGATAAAATTAATCGTCGTTATAGCCAAGAAGACGTACAGCAAATTTTGCAGTTAGCCATCGCTCATCAAGCTGACGACAATAAGGAGTTTTCCCACGAGGTGCTTTTGGAAATTGCAGGGGAATTGGATATCTCTCCGGAAACTCTAAAATTAGCAGAAGATAATTGGGCAGCAAAACAAGGGGAAATACAGCATCGGCAAGCATTTAACGTCTACCGCCAAAGAAGATTTAAAAAGCGTGTAGGTAATTATACTATTGCCAATACATTTTTACTATTAATAAATTTTCTTACGGTTGGTCATATTAGCTGGTCCCTTTATATTTTACTCTTTTGGGGTATGTTTTTAGGTTTGGATGGCTGGAATACGTTTCAAACTAAAGGTGAAGATTATGAAGCCGCTTTCCAAAGATGGTATCGAAATCATCAGCTAAAACGTTCTTTCAATAATCTAATCAATAAGTTTTTTAAAGCTACTTCTGGATAAAATCATCTCAATAAAATAACTTTTGAATTTATGAGGCATATAAATTTTGATTAATTTTACGTTTAATTTTGCTTGACGATAGAGGAATTTTTGTGTTCATAAACCCGGTATCTCCGAGATAACGGGTTTATTTATTAACTGTATTACTTAAAGTTTGCTGTGAGAACCGTCGCAATAAGGTGAATTGCTGGTATGCTTACAATTTCACATTGCCACATTCTATTTCTCAGTTATTTCAAAAGCAAGTGGTGTAAATTCAGTACCTTTATGAGAACGATTCTAAAAAGGTTGATTGCTTGATTTTCCCTTCTCTACACCAGTAAGTAGAATATTCGCTCACAAATGCAATATATGAATGGGTTAGAAAGTATTTACATCAAAAAAGCATAATGAATAATTATTTTTATATACCCTAACGCCGAAAAGCAATTTTTGATCAATTAACTCTCTTGTAAATATTCAATCGCCGCTTCTAATTTTGAAGGGTAATTTTGAGCAAAACTTTCAAACCAAAGTCCTTCCTGAGATAACGGTTCCAATTTTTCTAACCATTCTTTAGCTTTATTTTTTAAAGCCTCTACTTGTATTTCTTTAAGTTTTTCTTGTCGAATTCGTTCATTTTCAATTTCTTGCTGTTTTTGTTGTTCATCTAATAATTGTTTTTCTTCAAAATCTTGCTTAATCTCAGATAAAATACTGTCAATTGCATCTTTTTTTGGTGAAGAAGATGCAAAAAGAGAGGAAGATAAAACAGATGAGTCAAGCTTTTCTGTCTTGGCTTTCTTTAGTCGATCAACTTCCTCTATTTTCGACTCTGGAGAATTCGCTGGTTGCTGATATTCTGTTTTGAGTTCCGACAACAACTTATCAATGGAATCCATTTGTTTAATTCCGATTAATTAGAATTATTAATCAATAATTGCATTTAGCAACACTTCTGAAAGACTGTAGTCTTCCATATCATTCATTGTAATTGTGTCACAGATATCAAACTTGGCTCCAGCGCTTTGCATTTCATCATCCAATACCTTGAGAAAGCGAGTAGCGTTAGGATCTGTACCAACTTGAATAAAAGAAATTCCTAACTCTTCATCCCTATCCATGCGACGAGAAGTTTCGATAATCACCTTCATAACTGCTTTTCTATCATCTGGTTCCCCATCAGTAATAACTAAAATAGTTTCACCATTCGGCTTGCTTTCACCAGCAGCTTTTCGTTGAAAATAATTATCGGTAGCATGTTTTAATACCATAGCCAAATCAGTAGTTCCGGAAGGATCGTTTTCTCGAAAAACTTGCGTAACTTTGCTCGATGTGACATTCTCATATCTTTTGAATCTACCAGAGAAAGTATAAACTGTAATACCATCTGGATCGAATTGCTCGCATTTACTTGCTAAAGCAAAAGTTGATTCTTCAGCTGCTACCCATCTAGTTCTACCAGCCTTTTGATCCGGGGTTGCCATGCTACCGCTTTTATCAATAATTAAAGTATAATCGCGATTTTCTAACATTGATTAATTCTCCTAAAATTAATTTATTAACTTAATCAGTAATTGCATTTGTTAATATCTCTGCAAGAGTCATATCCTCCATATCATCCAAAGTTATGGTGTCACAAATATCAAACTTTGCACCAATGGATTCCATTTGATCGTCTAAGGCTTTGAGAAATTTTGTTGCTTGAGCATCGGAACCAACTTGAATAATTGATATAGCTAGCTCTTCATCTATTTCCATCTGACGGGAAGCATTAATAATCACTTCAAAAACCGCTTTTCTATCGTCTGGCTCACCATCAGTTACAACTACGATCGTTTCTCCGTTGGGCTTAGTTTGGCCAGCTGCTTTACGTTTAAAGTAATCATCTGTTGCCTGTTTGAGTACACTTGCTAAATTTGTAGTACCCGCAGGATCGTTTTCCATAAATATCTGGGCGACTTTATCTGAAGTCACATCGTCGTAACGTTTAAATTTTCCAGAAAACAAATAAAGCGTCATTCCATCGGGATCTAACTGCTCGCACTTTCTCGCTAAGGCAAGAGTAGATTCTTGCATTATCTCCCATCTACTTCTACCACCAACTTGATCGGGAGTAGACATACTACCGCTTTTATCAATAATTAAGGTATAGTCGCGCTCTTTAATCATTTAGTTTACTCCTTTAATTACTACTGCGAACTACTAGTTTAACTGTTGGCTATTTACACCGCAGCTTTTGCGGATGCTTTGTAATGATCGTTTAATTTATTCAAAATCGCAAGCTCTTGTAATACCACCGCACCCGATGAAAAGTCTCTCAAGTTGTTGAATTTAGAGTAATTGTCAAATCAGGAGATATTTTAGTTACAGTTCCGAGGCATAATAACCCAAGTGATTCGCAACTGGACGTTCCCGCATGGGTAATTTAGTGTGACTCGGTGCATTTAGCAGCTTTGGTTTTTTATTCTTGGCCATAACTAATGTAGTGGAACCCCCACCATCTAAATTGAGAGCCTTATATGCACCCAATTTCCTCGCAATGCTTGTTAATTCTGCGATCGTCACACCTTCACTGTAAAGCGGTTGTTTCCCATCTACAACAATCAGCCAGAGAATATTTCCTTCTTTATTAGTCGCTACTGCAACCCTTGGATAAGGCTTATCTTTACCGAAATCGGAATTTACAGCTTTACCGTTAATTATAAAAACATCCCTACCTGCGACAGCTTGAAGGGTATTTTGAGGACAATTTCCATCCTCTAAAATTTGGGCGCGCCCTTTTGTCGAAATACACAAAACTCCCCACTTCCGATGGGCTTTTGAGTAATGCTTGCCATTAGAAATTGCTTGTCCGACAACAGAAGTTATATCTCCACTATAAGGATAATAATCCCAAGGGGTATTTTCACGGAAAGGATAAAAATAATTAGCATTTACAGCTAATTGTAGTTTAAATTGTTGCAAAAATTTTGAGGTAGTCCGCGCCAAGGTTGTATTAGTTTTACCAGTATATTGCGGTGGAGTTACCAGCACTTTTACTCCTGGCACGGATAAATCAACAGTTACAATATGAACCAATACTGGACGCGCACTCAAATTAAAATTACGCTTGTAAACAATACCTTTAAATAATTTTTGTTTGTAATTAGTTTGAGATGGACGGGAAAAACACCACCAGCTATAAACTATTAATGGTAATAATAAGAATACTGTGACCGTTGCGAGGATAAATCCCTTAAAAAATTCTTGCTTTCGAGAATTGAGCATTGATATTTTATCATTATATATATGGAGCATCAAAATATTAACTTTGCTAACCAAAATTTGCAAAACCGTTCTTTTAAAGGTCTAAACCTGAATGGTGCTAACTTTAGTAGATCGGATATTCGTGGATGCAATTTTAGTAATACTTCATTACGAGAAGCTAATTTCGATGGTGTTAAAGCAGGTCAAACTCCTAAAATACTTACCTTTGTAATATCTATTGCATGTATAACAACTATCATCGTATTTCATGCAGTTAGTAAAATGATATTTGGAGTCATAGAAAGAACTCCAGAAAGTCCAATTTGGAGTTATGCTCTAGCTTTATCTATAAGCTTAGGGGTTGCTGGAATCGCTTGTGTCACAATGAGTTTAGCTCCCGGGAAATCCTTCTTAAAACGTATCGCTACCATACTTTCCGGTGCTACTTCAGGAGCGATTTTAGGATTCTTTTATGGGGGAACTGCCGCAGGTGGCAAAAATCCACAAGTAGCAATTGCATCTGCTGTCATAGGAGCATTAATAATGGCAGCAAGCAGCTTTTATTTTAAGAGAGGATTCGTACCAGTTATTTTATCTACATCTGGCACAGTAACTACTTACGGATTTGCTTTCTTAATAGGAACAAGAGCAATTGCTTTTCTAAGCACCCAAAATCTTATTTGGGGATTTTGTTTAAGTTTTTTATCATTAATTTACATTGGATTAACATTAATAACTCTATGCTATAGCATCAAACAAATTACTACTTATTCAGTAACATCTTTCCGAGCTTCCGACTTAACAAACGCTAATTTTAACAACGCAAAATTAGGATTGAGCGATTTTACCGGTGCTATCGGAAGGGAAATAGGAGTTAGGAGTTAAGAATTAACCCTATCCCGGCTTTACCATTAACAAGGTTGATTCAGAGGAGGAAGACAGGGATTAAGAGTTAAGAATTATGCAATCATACCGCTCCTTTAAACTTGAATAAATCTAAACCTTCTTAAACAAGATTACAGGTATTCAAGACGCAGTAAGAGCAGTACTACCTACGGATTGCGGGGTTCCAATAACTATAGACAACATTGCCCAGCCTTTGTGTCGGTGCGGCTTTCGTGTCGTGAAAAAACTAGTTTTTTGGTGCTGGCCGCACCGACACAAACCAAAATTTTGGGTTTTCTATAGACATTGTGTCTAAGGCTGGGCAATGT
>ERZ1740059.1579-NODE-1579-length-11430-cov-3.906462_pt1 | contig 11430 bp, 12 predicted proteins | sample MGYA00581744_ERZ1740059 | MGnify/ENA primary metagenome ERZ1740059 (study PRJEB43018, sample SAMN04849738) | marine metagenome | isolation source: floating plastic debris | place: Pacific Ocean | collected 2008-08-28 | study: EMG produced TPA metagenomics... | reverse complement strand
ATGCCCATAGGTAATAAATAGCTTTTGCAAATCTTGACTGCGGCATAACAGTATCATCTTTTATTTCATTTTCAAGAATATGATTGAGGATTATTAATTTTGTTTCGGTAATCCTTGCTGTGAATACCATTCAATTGAGTAGCATCTTTAGAAAATGCTTGTTTATTGTAAAAGAATAATAATTAAATACAATCTAGTTTGAGTGCCAAATTAGAATATTTTTTCGTCCGAAAGAATGCTCTACAATCTTGTCGCGATATCATTTAAGACAGATGAGAGATACTTAAAAACTAAAGTATTCTCAACTACGCTGGTGAGTAGCAAGTATATATTTATGACTATTAGTGACAATAAGTTAAATTCTTTACCCAAACCTCCTGGAGACAGTGGGCTACCTTTTATTGGGGAAACGATCGCTTTTTTTTCCGATCCAGATTTCAATCAAAAACGGATTGTCAAATATGGGAAAATCTACAAAACCAATATCTTTGGCACTCCTACAGTAATGATGGTTGGTTCGCAAGCTAATACTTTTTTGTTTAAAAACGAGCATAAGTATTTAGTTTCTAGTTTTCCCAAAAGTGCCCAGATTTTACTGGGGAAAAAGTCATTGTCGGTTAATAACGGTAGTTTTCATACTTCTCGTCGTAAGCTGCTATATCAAGCATTTCAACCTAGAGCCTTGAGTAGTTATATTCCAACGATGGAAAGAATTACTGAAGAGTATATGCAAAAGTGGTCAAAGAAGGGTAATTTAACTTGGTATTCAGAAATACGTAACTATACTTTTGATATTGCTAGTAATTTGTTTTTAGGTGGAGATGGCGGTTCAAAAAGCTATCTTGCCGAGCTTTTTATCGAATTTAGTGCTGGTTTGTTCACTATTCCCCTCAATTTACCCTGGACAAAATTTGGTAAAGCTTTAAAAGCGCGTCAAAAATTACTAAAGCATTTGGAATTGATTGTAATCAAACGCCAACAAGCCAAAAATCCAGGAACAGATGCTTTGGGGCTATTAATTCAAGCTAAGGATGAAGAAGGCAATAGCCTTACTTTGGAAGAATTGAAAGATCAGGTACTGTTGTTGTTGTTTGCAGGACATGAAACCTTAACTAGTGCAATTTCCTCTTTTTGCCTCCTCACGGCACAACATCCAGAAGTATTGGAAAAATTAAGAGAGGAACAAGATCGGCTAAATATTACTGGCACTCCTACTCTAGAAGATCTAAAGGCAAAGACTTAATTAGAGCAGGTGCTGAAGGAGGTCAAGCGGTTAATTCCTCCTGTGGGTGCTGGTTTTAGAGGAGCAGTGGAAACTTTTGAATTTGGTGGCTACTGTATTCCTAAAGGCTGGAATGTTCAATATCAGATTGCCCAAACCCACAAGGATGAAGATATTTATCCCGAAAGCGATCGCTTTGACCCCAATAGATTTGACCCAGACAAACCCGCTGATAAACAAGCAAGCTTTGGCTATATTCCCTTTGGTGGTGGCTTGAGGGAGTGTATCGGTAAGGAATTTGCCCGTCTAGAAATGCGTTTGTTTGCATCTAAAATATTGCAGAATTATCAGTGGGAACTTGTTGAAAATCAAAACCTAGAATTGATTACTGTTCCTATTCCTCGTCCCCGTGATGGCTTAAAGGTTCATTTTCGATCGCGTTAATTTTTGGGAGTTTTCTTTTGATCCAAACGGGCTGCTGCTTCTAGGGCAGATTTATTTCTCGCTCTTTGGGCATACTTTTCTAGCTGTTTGATGTCCATTCCGCTGAGGATGCTCAAGTCTTCTAATTCTATGCCCTTCATTAGCATTTCTACACACCAAGTTTGTTGTGCTTGGAAAATTTGCGGATTTTCTCCTTGGGGAGTCAGTAAATCTGCGGTTAACTCTTGCCAAATATTCTGTAATTCTGCTTCAGTGATAGCGGTACTTGCATCATTAATAAAAATTGCTGCCAGCTCATCTTTGCGGCTTTTTAGCCATTGAGTCAGAGGATTGGTTGATGTTGAACCATAACGAAAACCCATCACCCATTGATTAATGGGTACTTGTCGCTCTGCACCATAGTTTATTTGCAATATATGCTGTTGGGGTTCAACCACCGAATGCGATCGCTCTAAATGTAGCACTTCTTGTAAAGATAGCCCTGCCCCAAACAAGACATAAATTAAGGCATACTCTTGCTTTCCTGTTTTTTTAGCTTTACGAAAAAGCGATCGCACCTAACTGGCTGGTAAATCTTCAATTTGCCTTGCTTCTAGTTTAACAATCCTAGTTTCGGTAACGGCTAAACTGCTCGATGTCTTCTCGGAAACGGCAAACGAACCTTGCAAAAATAGACTGACCAAATTCTCTAGAAAATCATCCTGTTCTTCCCCAAAATTATACCCTTCAGTGCTTGACTCAATGACAAAATAACCAATTAAAATAAAATTAAGCAAATTAACAATTTGTTCTGCTGTCAGATCACTTGTCAAACCTTGAGCAGCGATCGTATCTTCTAGGTAATTTGCCACATAACGGTTTGCCTCATTTAAACCCTTTCCCAATGCCAAGCGATTTTCTATAGGATAGTTTCCCGATTCTCCAACTATCGAACGAACTAGATCTGGAGCTTTATTTAAAGTCCGCAAACTTTCTTGAGCATATTCTTGTAAAAAATCAGCCACATTATTTTTACTATTAGCCTGTTCTACCAAAGCATGAACCAATTTAGCAAATACTGCCGAATCTTCCAGTACGGCTAAAAGCAAGCGGTACTTGTTGCCAAAGTTACGAAACAAGGTAACTTCGTTAACTTGAGCGCGTTCGGCAACCGCTCTAGTCGTGGTTTCTGTCACACCTCTTTCGGCAAATAGATCTAAAGCAGCTTCAATTAGACGGGCTTTGGTGGACTTTCGGGGGGTGGACATCTTTTACTGGCTATGACTTTAAATCTATTTTAGTTAAACAGACTATTTTGGCTCTTAATATAAGTTTAATGTTTAAATTGCAAGTAACACTTGCAATTTTCAAAACCAGTCTGTTACACTGCCTAATGTAAGTAACACTTGCAAAACTATATTTCAAGATTACACCCATAAAACCCAGTGAGCCTCTGACAAAACATAGCCCAGTGAGCTTGCCTTTAAATGAGGGTAATCAAAAAGCTAATTACGACAAACTATTTAGCTTCATAACCTTAAAAAGTATTTTAGGACAAGTTAGTATGACACAGCAGTTAATTGCGCCCCAAAACAAGCCAAAGGTTCAACCTGAACCAGAAAAACTGGATTTATCTTGGGTTAATATTTTCTTCTTTGCAGCGTTTCACATCATAGCTCTTGTAGCAGCACCCTTCTGTTTTTCTTGGTCTGCACTGGGTATAGCCGTTTTCTTACACTGGTTGACTGGTAGTATTGGTATCTGTTTGGCATATCACCGCATATTAACTCATCGCAGTTTGGAAGTACCCAAATGGTTAGAGCGTGTTCTTGTAACTTGTGGAGCATTGGCTTTGCAGGGGGGGCCGATCTTTTGGGTAGCAGGACACAACCTACACCACGCTCATACTGAAGACAATGAGAAAGATCCCTATTCAGCCAAGAAAGGTTTCTGGTGGAGTCACATGGGTTGGTTGATGTTCCAGCAAGAAAAGTATTTTGATTACGACCACTACAAAAGATATGCGCCCCGCGCCAACAGAGATCCTTACTATCGTTGGTTAGAGAATAATTTTATCCCCGTACAGATTGCTTTAGGTTTTCTTTTACTTGCCATCGGCGGCTGGTCATGGGTAGTATACGGTATTTTTGTTAGAGCCGTAACGTTGTGGCACTGTACTTGGTTCGTAAACAGTGCGACTCACTTTTGGGGTTACAAAAACTTTGAATGTGAAGATGGTTCTCTCAATCTTTGGTGGGTTGGTATCCTTGCTTATGGAGAAGGATGGCACAACAATCACCACTTCAACCCCCGTGTTGCCAAAGCTGGTCAGCGTTGGTGGGAAATAGATGTTACCTGGTGGGCAATTCAAGTACTGCGGGGTTTAGGTCTAGCCAAGAAAGTTGTAATGTAGCTACAAAGATTTGAGTAACAGTAAAAATATAAGACTGCTTGATTACAAAGCGGTCTTTTTTTTGCAGATTATATTACTTAATATTCTATTTTTTTATTTGTTTGGGTAATCTAATATACATAAGATTACTTTATTTAGTTCCATTTCATAGATGAGTGACAATATTATTAGGTTTCTAGAAGAAGAATTAGTAGTTTTGGGTTCTTTTAATGCAGATAAAACCCAGGTAAACTTTAACGAATGTATTTTTAACAAAAAAGCTAGTTTTTCTTTGGCACAAATTGAAGAAGCCTTAGAAATCTGCCAAGAATTATCTCAAAACAATCAAATTAGTTTATTAGTACAGCACCGCGATCGAGTTTCAGTTTGGGTAGAATAGTAGAACGGGCGATCGCAACTGTAGCTATTTTCTCTAAAACTCAACATATGTAAAGCATCAATCGAGAAAGACTAAACTGCATTTATTGTAGATCCTTAAAATCATATATTACATAGTACAATACAATTATATTGAATAAATAGTCAAGTAATTTCAATCGCTTCTAAAAAATCTGTCAACATCTTTATTTATATACTTTTCATCTTCTATTTGTATCTCTAGCCTCAGAAAATATATTTTGAGTATATTTATAGGTACTAAATATAGGATTATACATATAGTTTAAAATCATTACAGAAAGCTTTAAGGCGGGCAATATACCTTTTGTGCTAGAATTTTTGAGTATTTTTTCATAATTTAAAAAATCCAAACCTTTAAGGCATTTTTCGGAGAAACTACATGGCTAGCAATTACGGTGCAGATCAGATTCAAGTTCTTGAAGGTCTGGAAGCAGTACGGAAACGTCCAGGGATGTACATAGGTTCGACAGGACCAAAAGGACTACATCACCTAGTGTATGAGGTGGTGGACAACTCCATCGATGAAGCACTTGCTGGTTTTTGTACCCATATAGAGGTCGATATTAACAGTGATGGTTCCATAACGGTAACTGATGATGGACGGGGTATTCCTACAGGTATACATCATAAAACAGGTAAATCGGCGTTAGAAACCGTGATGACAGTTCTCCACGCTGGCGGTAAATTTGGAGATGGTGGTTACAAAGTTTCTGGTGGTTTGCACGGTGTAGGGGTATCTGTTGTTAACGCCCTTTCCAAGCTGGTAGAAGTTACAGTTTGGCGAGACAAAAAAGTTCATGTTCAACGCTACGAAAGAGGAAAACCTCAAGGCAAATTAGCCGTAGAAGCTAACAAACAAGACCCCAAACGTACGGGAACATCAGTTCATTTTGTTCCTGACGACAGTATCTTCACAGAAACAACTACTTTTGAATATGAGATTCTGGCAAAGCGTCTTAAAGAGTTAGCTTATCTTAATGCAGGAATTAAGATTACCTTTTCAGACAACCGAGACGAAGACATCCGCCAGGATATTTATTGTTACGAAGGTGGAATCAAAGAATATGTCGAATATATGACGAGGGAAAAAGATCCTCTTCATCAAGAGATTATCTACGTCAATAAAGAGAAAAAAGGCGTAGCAGTAGAAGTTGCACTGCAATGGTGTATTGATGCCTATAGTGATAATCTTTTGGGCTTTGCTAATAATATTCGTACTGTTGATGGAGGCACACACCTAGAAGGATTAAAAACTGTCCTAACTCGGACAATGAATACTTTTGCTCGCAAGCGCAATAAGATTAAAGACAACGAATCCAACTTGGGTGGGGAAAACGTTAGGGAAGGTTTGACTGGTGTAGTTTCAGTTAAAGTACCCGATCCTGAATTTGAAGGACAAACTAAAACTAAGCTAGGTAATACAGAGGTTCGTGGGATTGTAGATTCTCTAGTGGGAGAAGTTCTAAATGATTATTTAGAGTTTAATCTAAATGTTGGCGATGCCATCATTGAAAAAGCACTCCAATCGTTCAAAGCAGCAGAAGCAGCACGCCATGCAAGGGAATTAGTTCGCCGTAAGTCGGTATTAGAATCATCTCCTCTACCAGGAAAATTAGCAGACTGTAGTTCCCGCGATCCTGAAGAATCCGAGATCTTCCTCGTGGAAGGAGATTCAGCTGGTGGTTGTTTTTCTGGCGATACAGAAATAGCCTTAACCGATGGACGTTCTCTTAGTTTTAAAGAGTTAGTAGCCGAACAAGAACAAGGTAAACAAAACTTCTGCTATACAATTCGCCAAGATGGCAAAATTGGCGTAGAAAAGATTGTCAATGCCAGAGTTACGAAACAAGATGCCAAAGTTATTAGAGTAACTCTTGATAACGGTGAAGAAATTATCTGTACTCCAGATCATCGTTTTTTATTACGAGATGGTACTTACAAAGCAGCAGAGTCTCTTACAGCAAATGATTCATTAATGCCTTTATATCGCAAACTATCTGACATTAATAAATCTGGTATTACCATTGATGGTTATGAGATGGTTTGGGATGCCCTTTCTGATTCTTGGCTGTTTACCCATACTGTCGCTGATTGGTATAATCGTTGGCAAGGAGTTTATAAACAGGAAGATGGAGAACATTGCCATCACATTGACTTTAATAAGCTAAACAATAACCCCAGTAATTTACAAAGGCTTTCGGCAGAAGAACATCTTGCATTACATCGTACTCATGTCGAAAAAACTTTACATCGTCCAGACGTAATCGAAAAATGTCGCCAAATCCGTCAAAGCGAAGAATTTCGTTCGATGATGAGTCAGCGCATGAAACAGCCAGAGACGAGAGAAATCTTATCTCAAAAAGCTAAGAAGCAATGGCGAGATGAAGCTTATAAAGGTTACATGCTAGAGAAATGGCGAGAATTCTACGACAGTAATGAAGAATATGGCGTCTCAAATCGCGAACAACTAAACCAAGCACAACGAGAGTACTGGAGAGAGGAAGCAAATAAATTAGCTCAGTCTGAAAGAGTAAAAGAGTACTTTGCCAAACATCCCAAAGCCAAACAAGAACTATCGAAAACTGCTAAGAAACAATGGCAAGATAAAGACTTGTTAGCATGGCGCAAAGAAAAAACTAAATCACAATGGACGGACGAATTTCGTCAGAAACGTCGTGCAGCTTTAGCCAAAACCTATTATCGAAAAACTCTTGCTGCTATAAAACAGATAGAAATAGAACGAGGTATTGTTGCCTTAGACAGGTTTCGTCAACATCGTCTTGAAACTAAAGACAAATCATTACTCAAGTTTGATACTTTCACGAATCGTTACTTTGCAGGAAACAAAGAAAAAGCTTGAGAAGCAGTTGCCAACTACAATCACAAAGTTGTTAAAATCGAACCCGTCCCAGAAAGATATGATGTCTACGACATAGAAGTTCCTCATTCTCATAACTTTGCTTTGGCTAGCGGTGTATTTGTTCATAACAGCGCGAAACAGGGCAGAGATAGAAGATTTCAGGCAATTTTGCCCCTCAGAGGTAAAATCATCAATATCGAAAAGACTGATGACACCAAAATCTATAAGAATAATGAGATTCAGTCGATGATTACCGCCCTTGGTTTGGGTATCAAAGGCGAAGAGTTCGATCCTTCTCAACTGCGCTACCATCGCATAGTAATTATGACGGACGCTGATGTTGATGGGGCGCACATCAGAACCTTGATTTTAACTTTCTTCTTCCGCTATCAAAGAGAATTAGTAGACCAAGGCTATATTTATATCGCTTGTCCTCCCTTGTATAAGCTAGAAAGAGGACGCAACCATCAATATTGCTATAGCGATCGCGAATTGCAACAGCGAATTGATGAATTTCCCGCAAATGCTAACTACACCATCCAGCGTTTTAAAGGGTTAGGTGAGATGATGCCTCAACAGCTTTGGGATACCACCATGAATCCTGAAACTCGCGCTATGAAAAGAGTAGAAATTGACGATGCAGCTGAAGCTGATCGCATCTTTACCGTCCTGATGGGCGATCGCGATGCCCCAAGACGGGAATTTATCGAAACCAACGCACCTAAGTTAAATCTAGACGATCTAGATATTTAAGCTTTGTCGATTAAAGCATAAGTTGAAATATTTACTCATAAAGTGAAACACTAAATACGGTTAGTCTTAGTTGGTTAACCGTATTTTTGTTGATTCTAAAAGAAAAGCAATTGCTAGTGTATAGAAATACGGGTTTAGATTAGGATATTTATTACTTATTACTTATTACTAGTATAGTTTTTTGTTTTAATAATGAATAAAAATTTACTCTAGCTTTTTTTATCAATTATAAATTTTAAATCAAACTTTTTAGTTTATAAAACATATTACAGCCTATTATGACATTTGATAGATATATAGCCATGTCAGGAGTTCATATAATAAAAAAATAAGATATAAAAATAAAAAAATTGTTCACATGATTACAGCACAAAGCGAAAAAAAAGAATGTATTTTAGTTGTAGATGATTCTGAAGATAACTTATATTTGATGCAGTTTATTTTAGAAAGTCAAGGATATAAAGTAAGTTTGGCAGATAATGGTCAAGATGCTCTTAGCAAAATTGAAAGATGCCATCCAGATTTAATTTTACTTGATGTAATGATGCCACGAATGAATGGATATGAGGTAGTTAATCAATTACGAATAGACGAAAATTTATCCTCTATCCCTGTATACTTCATAACAGCCGATAAATACTTTAGATGGTGTAAGGCGATCGCCGCAGGTGCAGATGGCATAATTTATAAACCAATTAATATTGAGGAGTTATTACAAATAGTCAAACAATCTTTAAAATCTGTTGACGATTCGGCGACGAATAGAAGATAAGCAATTAGGAATGTAAGAATAAAAAGTACAAAATATTATTTACCGCCGTTTTATAAAAAAGCAATTTTAATTGAATAAATTGTAAATAAACCATCTACTAAATGTAGGTATGAATAAAAAGCTTTCAATCAAAACATTATAGACCCAGCGAGGAGTATGTAAATTCACTAGCCAAATATAAATAATATTAACTATTGTGGCTAATACTATTTCTGGGCTATAAGGCATCAAGTTTGCCAACCAAGCACAAACCAAAATTATCAGCATCAAAAAGTTGATCGCTGTCAAAATAATTTTAGCCTTTTTAAGACCTACCATAATTGGTAGAGTAATTACTCCTTTATTTTTATCTGATTCCAAATCGCGAATATCGAAAATATGGGAATTAGTCACAATAAAAGCGAACATAAAAATAGTGACTAAGGCAGCTTTATAATCAAATGAATTTTTAGCATAAGCTAGAGGCAAAATAATTACTGCATATGTGAGAACTCCTCCGACAATCCAAGCTTTAGAACTAGGAATATCTTTTAAACGATATAATTGCCATTGCGACTCATTTTTCATTGGGAAGAAAGGCGTGCCATAAAGTAAAGGAACTAATCCTACAACGCTGGCATATTTAACATTAATTGGCGCATAAAAAAGTAGTGCTGCAGTAGTGAAAATTGCAGCCAACAACAAAATCCAAATATATGGTTTGCAGAAAAATAACTGTGCTTTGCGATCGGGAATTTTTTGGACATAAGAGGCAATAATACGGTCTAAATTGTAGGGTATTAAACCAGATGTAAAAATAAGAGCGATCGCTTGCCAGTTGCGTTCTAATCCTAGAATTTCTTGGGTATATATTCCTAAAGAAGCGATCGCAGCAGCCACCCAAATACTAGGATAAATAACTAGCTGTGTGAAGCGATCATATAACCAGTGAAAAAAAGAAAATTGTAATTGTTTATTTGCCAAAATTTTTTAAACGATTATTGTAATAATAAGAGAAATTTGGGACATAAGGTCACTGATTTTAGCTTGGGTCTTAAACTACTTTAAGAGCGATATTTTTAATCATATTTCTTTACTAAGTAGGTCAACCTAAGTAAAGTAAAGTTCGTAGTTAACACTTCAGGGTTATTAAACCCTTATTTGGTAATGGCTAAAGCCATTACTATATGCCCTAAAAGATTAGTTACGGCAACGGTCATCACTAGCTTTTGAGGTTTCCTCAAAAGACGTGACCTCAACTATGCGCCTTACTTTCGGTTATGCTTGCGGTATCCTTTAGGACACGAAGCGGTATCCGTGATAAACAAACATTATCTATTTTATGTTTGATAAAGTGGAGCTACTTATTTAACATTTGATACTTGAGAAAATTTATTGGGTTTTATTCTAATAATTTCAAAACGAGAGGCGGGTAAAAGTAGATCAATATTAGGCATTTCTTGATGACAACTAGGGCAGAACCAATAAACCCTATTGCCACTCAAATGCCTCAACAAACGTTCATGACAGCAAATGCAATTATTCATTTTAAAATTTCCGCGTTTGATTACTATTTATTATTTCTATGTATTTATAAAATAATTGTAAAATTAGAGTTCAAAACTTGCTGTCATTCAAAAGATATACTTGAACAAAATAGTAATAAAAGTTTATTTATGAATTTTATTAAATTGAAGATACTTATTAATTATTTAGGTGAAATAATAGTAATTTAACTATAGTTTTTTATAAAGCTGAATTATTTAATTCTAAATTAAATGTAACTTCGCGAACCCCAGGGATTTCTTCTGTTTCTTTTATGACATGACGAGCTACATCTTGGTCTTTTACTCTTCCTAAAAGTTTTACTGAACCATTAGCAATAGCAATAGTCAAATTATCGCTACTATATTTCTCAATGGTCTTTTCGATCCTTTCATCTCTCACAGCTTCTCTTCTGGTGCGATCGGCACATTCCATACCGCTATAATAATCACCACCTGGAGTCATATTTAGGTCTTCTTCTAATACCTGTTGCTCCTAACTAAATTTTTGATAGCACCTGGCTATAATACGTCCGTATCTGTTAGTGCATTCCAGCAGCTAGAATAGCTGAAAATTGCAATTCCCGTCATCATGACAGTTGAATAAAACAAACCTTTTTTCTCAGTTGCGATTCTGCTCGAAAGTGTAATTCCTGCAACTGCTATTTACTACCTTTGATAATTCTGTTGGAAATAGCACCCCTAAATCATCTTGGAGTATAAACAAAAACTAATGACTAATGACTAATGACTAATGACTAACGACAGTTATAATCAATCATTCTCTAGTTTCAAATAGGGTTGCTCAAGTTTAATTTTCTCTTGGTATCAGCAAAAAAAAAGAACCGATATACATTTCTTACGACCTTTTTCTCCTAGTTCTAAATCGGCAACTTTCTATATTGCTTGAACCTCCGCGATCGCTTTATTCTAATATTTAGCAATAAGCCAAGACAGCTAAAAATTTAGTCAATGTAGAAATAAAATATTTTGTTGTTTATATATTAAAAAATCTAGCTATTTTCATGTTCTAACTAAAGATATAAATTATTTTTTCTCCCAAAG
>ERZ1740059.1578-NODE-1578-length-11431-cov-4.432226_pt1 | contig 11431 bp, 9 predicted proteins | sample MGYA00581744_ERZ1740059 | MGnify/ENA primary metagenome ERZ1740059 (study PRJEB43018, sample SAMN04849738) | marine metagenome | isolation source: floating plastic debris | place: Pacific Ocean | collected 2008-08-28 | study: EMG produced TPA metagenomics... | reverse complement strand
TCTCGCCCCCCTGGCCCGTGGGTCGCGTCGGCTATATCGCCGCCAAGATGCTCCGCGTGCCTGTCCTGGGCGTGTACCACACCGACTTCCCGGCATACGTCGATCATTTGTTTGAAGACCAGGGTTTCACGTGGGCCACGCAGAAGTTCATGCGGTGGTTCTACAAGCCGTTCTGGGCGATCTTCACTCGCAGCGAGGACTACGTCGACGCGCTCGAGGGCCTGGGCCTCGACCGCGAGCGGTGTCTGAGCTTGCAGCCGGGCGTGGACACCGAGACGTTCAACGTCCGCCACAAGGACGAGTCGTACTTCCCCGCGCTCGGCACCGAGGGATCACTCGAGAAGGAACGCAAGAACAAGGCCACCGTCCGCGTACTCATTGTTGGTCGCGTGAGCGTGGAGAAGAACCTGCCGCTCTTGGTCAAGGTCTGGAAGCAGGTCGACGCCCGCTGCAAGGCCAACGGCACCGACGCCGAGCTCGTCATCGTCGGCGACGGCCCCTACCGCCAGGAGATGGAACGCGAGCTCAAGGGCACCAGCGCCCGGTTCCTTGGCTTCCGCCACGGCAAAGAGCTTTCGAAGATCTACGCCTCGGCCGACCTCTTCGCGTTCCCCTCGACCACCGACACGCTGGGCCAGGTCGTCATGGAAGCACAGTCTTCGGGCCTGCCCGTGCTCGTCACCGACAAGGGCGGCCCGCAGGAAGTCGTCAAGCACGGCGAAACCGGCTTCGTCCTGCCCAGCGAGAAGATCGAGCCCTGGATCGAGAAGCTCGAGATGCTCTGCACCGCCAGCGCCACACGCCGGAGCATGGGCGAGAAGGCCTACGACGCGATGCAGACGATGTCCCTCGAGGCGAGCTTCGAGCACTTCTGGCAGGTCCACCTCGACGCGTGGCACAGGCATCTCGCCGAGATGAACATCCGCCCGAGCGAGGGCGGCAGCGTGCCGAGCAAGAAGCCGAGCCCGGCAGGGCTGGGGTAAACAGTCTCGCAGCGGGCCCCGCCTACGAGCGCTTTATCCACCGCATGATGATCGCTTGTTTCCACAGCGCGACACCGCTAAGCGCCATGAGCGAAAAGACCACGTACAGCGTGATGGCTGTGAACGCCGGGTTCTCTGACCACGGCGAATACAGGTACGTTCCGAGGACAAGCGAAAGCACAATGTGTCCGGCGCGAACGGCGGTACGAAATGATTTGCCAGTCATGCGACGCTCCCAGTTCAGAGGCCGTCGTGTGTTTAGTGCATACTAGGCAACGTTTGCCGCGCTCGTGCCCGCTCATGCGCGAACGTCAGCGCCGCCTCCATCCCGTCCGCCATGCGGGCGGTGTGGTAGTCCTCGGTCGCCGTGCGGTGCGCCTCGTTGCCAAGCCGCGCACGCAGGTCCTTATCACGCAGCAGCGTCGCGAGCTTTGACGCCAGGTCATCGACGCGGACGTGCCGGTACAGCAGGCCGTTCTCGCCGTCGCGCAAGGCCGCGATCTCAGGGTTCTGGCTCTCGATGTGGTCGCTGGTGACCACCGGCAGCGCGTAGTTCATCGCGTGCAGGATGCTCAGGCCGATGTTGGCCGGGTAGCAGAATACGTCCGACGAGCAGAGCCAAGGCCCGATGTTGTCCTCGCCGTAGACCGGCCCCGGGCAGAGCACGCGCTCGGTGATGCCGAGGCGTTTCGCCGTCGCTTTGACGTTGTCAAGATCCGGGCCCTTGCCGATGACGACGGTCGTGAGCCTCGGGAACTCATCGAGCAGCTTCTTTGTCGCTTCGACGAGCATCGGCACGCGGTTGTTGGGGTCGAGCCGGGAGACGTAGACGATGACCGGGTCGGTTCCGTCATCACCGCCCAGCCCGTGCTCGCGTTTGAACGCGGCGAGACCCTCGGGGTCGGCGAGAATCTTCGACCGCGCCTCCTGCATGGGCCCGGGGTCAAGGCTGTTGAGCGCGACGAAGACTTTCTCTTTGGGCATGCCGCGCTTGATGTAGTCGTCGGCAACGGACTGCGAGTAGAGCACGACGGCGTCGGCCATCTGGCCGGCCTTGAACCGGAGCCAGCTGCGGAAGGCCCCCTCGCTCTTGCTGTAGCCGTGGCCCCAGACCACGACGCCCATGCCGAGCTTCTTGGCCCGGCGGATGCCGGGGAAGAGGCTCAGGAACCGGGTGTTCCAGGCCATGCTGAGCGCGTCCCACGCGCCGGGCGTGAGCATCTGCATGTGGCGGGCGTCGTACTTGAAGCCGCCGGGGAGCGTCTTCATCCGGCGGAACTCGGCCTTGAAGCCCTCGGGCTCGACGTTGGGCAGGTCGAGCTCGCCGTAGAGCACGGTGAGATCGATGGCGTCGCGATCGGCCAGCGAGCGGTAGTAGGGAACACGGAACGCGGGCATCGCGGCCTGCTGCATCAGCACGCGAATGGGCCGCTGCGCGGTGTGATCGGAGTCGCCGTCCATCGGGCTCTAGCATAGGGCCGACCGGTTTTTGACCCTGGAGTGCTCGTTGTGCGACTGCCCGACTTTCTGATCATCGGCGCGATGAAGGCCGGCACGACGACGCTCTACCGCGATCTGCTGACGCACCCGCGCGTGTTCTTCCCGCTCGATAAAGAGCCGAACAATCTGACGCGGGAGCGCGTGCTCGAGGACGCCGGCCGGTCCGAGTACGCCGCGTTGTTTAAGGACGCCGGGCCCGACCAGCTCTGCGGCGAGGCATCGACGGCGTACACCAAGCGACCCACGTTCGAAGGCGTGCCGGCGCGGGCCGCGTCGCTGCTCGGAGAGGGTGTGCGCGTGGTCTATCTCATGCGCGAGCCTGTTGCACGCGCCCGGAGCCATCACCGGCACATGCGGCACTTCGGCGAGTGCGAGACCGACGACCTCGCCCACGCCATCGAGCGGCACCCCGAGCTGATCGCCTACAGCCGCTACGCCATGCAGCTCGAGCCCTGGCTCGGCGCGCTCGGCCCGGGCCGCGTGCTCGCCCTTGAGATGGAGGCGTACACCGCCGACCGGGCGTCGACGGTGGCGCGGGTGCAGTCGTTCCTCGGGCTCGATCCCAGGCCCGGCCTGGTCGAGGTCGACAAGGTCTACAACCAGGCCGACGGCAAGCCGGTGATCCAGGGGCGGTGGCGGAAGTTCCAGCAGAGCGGGCCGTACCGCAAGCTGATTCGGCCGCTGCTGGGCGTCGAGACCCGGGCCAAACTCCGCGAGACGCTCCTGCCCAAGGCGAGCGGCGGGCACAGCGAGGTCGACTCGGCCGTCGAGCGGGCCATCCGCGGGGCGATCGCCGACGATCAGCGCCGGCTGCGCGAGCTTCTGGGCAACGGGGCGCCCTCGTGGTGCCACGCCGACGGATAAACCGGCCCCGACCCCGATTCCGGCGAGGTTTTCGGGCCCGATGTGCCCCCCGGCCCGAACGCGGGCGGCCGGCGCGCCGAAGATGAAGGGCTCATGGAGTCCCTCGCGGAAATCTTCCTGGTCCTGCTCTCGCTCGCGCTCGTGCTCTACGTGCTCATCGACTACCTGCGCGGCCGGACGGAGCTGGTCTCGATCCGCAACGTCGCGATCGGCGGGTTCGTGCTGTTCCAGACCCTCTCGGCCGCGCTGTGGCTGATCGACGACAAGTACCAGCTGCGGTACTTCCTGCTTGACCCGGGCGCGACGGGCATGAAGTTCGCCGTCGCGTGCACGATCTTCGCCGTCGTCGCGCTCGCCGTGTACCGCACGGGCCTGATCGCCAAGCCGATCGCGGCGCTGGTGCCCAAGCCCAACGTCGTGCCGGCCGACGCGACCATGCTGCTCACCGCCGTGGTGCTGACGTTCTCGGCAGCGGTCTTCCGCTTCGCGGTGTTCATCCCGTACGTCGCCGTGCTCGCGTCGATGCTCGGCACCGCGGTCGCGGGCGCATCGGCGGGGCTGGCGGGCTGGCTCATCGGCCGAAACCTGCGCAGCCCGATCATCTGGGCCCTCGCCGGCGCGATCATCCTCGCCAACCTCGGTATCGCCATCAGCGGCACCTTCGGGCGGCGCACCATTATCAGCATCGGCCTGGGCGTCGCGTTCGGGCTGTACTACAGCCGGCTGCGCTACGAGAGCCCGAAGCGCACCGTCTCGCTGCTCCTGATCGCGACGATACCGCTCATCATGTTTGTCGCGGCGTACACCAGCGTGCGCGGCGGCGACAACCGCCGCGCCAACGCGATCGATGTCGCGCGGAACGTCGTCTCGGCGGGCAACTTCAAGAAAGGCCTCGAAGACGTCGACGGCCAGGGCACAGGCGGCGTGAGCATGTGGCTCATGGAGTTCTTCGGCCCCGACGGCCAGCGCGAGCCGGAGACCCTGCGAGCGTTCCAGTACTTCATCCTCTTCCCAGCGCCCCGCGCGATCTTCCCGTTCAAGCCCGAGCCGCTCTCGCTCGACATCCCGTTCTACGCCAACCTCGAGGGCGTCAACCTCGGCGGGCTCACCATCGGGCCGGGCATCATCGGCCACTCCTTCGCCGACGGCGGCTGGATCGTTCTGATCTTCTACGCCTCGTTCGGCGGGTTTCTCCTGCGGTTCGGCGACGAAATCATCCGACGCTCGCCGCACGCGCCGTTCGTCGTGCTGCCCCTGGGCTCGATGCTCGGCGAGATCATGGGCGTGCCACGCGGCGAGTCGAGCGCCATGCTCTTCCAGTTCGTCTTCGGCACCGTCTCGTGCTACGTCTACATCACGTTCGTCGCCAAGGGCCTCGAATACTTCGGCTACGCCCAGAAGGGCGACGCCGACGTCGCGGGCATGGGAGCCGCCGGCTGGGAAGACGAAGACGACCCGGACGACGACCCCTACGCCGAGTTCAGCGACTACGGATCCGAGTACGACGAGGACTACGACGCCAACTACGAAGACAGATACGACGACGGCTACGGCGAGTCCGACGAGCCCGCCGCCTGATCAATCGTCGCAGCGTCATCATCGCGGCGACCGTCACCGCCGCCCGTGCGCACGCCCGGCAGCTCGAAGACCATCAACGCCGCCGCGTGATCCGACCCCGGCATCTCGATCGTCCGATACGACACGACGCTGACACCGGGCGAGACCAACCCGCCGTCGATCGGCACGCGCGCTGCGCGCGGCAGCGACGACGGGTACGTCCCTCCTGCACGCAGCGCGGGCTTGGCGATCAGCAGGCCTGTTGACTGGGTGAAGCGCCGCATGCGCACGCCGACGGGTGTCGCGTTCAGGTCGCCGGCGGCGATGATTGGCAGCCGCGTCCGCTCGGCGATCATCGCGATGCCCCGCGCCGTGTCGTCCGCCTGCGCGTTGCCCGCCGCCCAGCGGGACGGCGACCGCGGGCTGCGAAACTGCACACCCGCAAAGACAAACGGCCCGGCGGGCAGATCAACCCGCAGCACACGCTGGCCGTGGTACCCGAGCGCCGCCTGGATCTCGGGCCAGACGAAGCCGAACGCGTCGCCACCTCGGCGCAGCGGGTGCCGGCTGAGCACAAAGCGAAACCCGGGCCCTGCGCGGTCCGGCAGGCGGAAATGCGGGTACACCTCGCGCACCCGCGGGTCGGACCGGATCGCGCGCAGGAGCGACCCCGACGACTCGTTGAGCATGATCAGGTCCGCGCCGGACGCCAGCATGAGCTCGAGCTGCTCGTCGCCCCGCTGGTTGCCCGCCCAGGCGTTGATCGCGAGCACGCTGACCACCGGCCCTTTCGGCGAGGCCGACGCCGGCGCACGATCGACACCGAGCGCCGCCACCACGAGCACAACGACCGATAGAACCGACACAAGCCCGGCCACCAGCCGCCGCGTAAGGACTGTCAGCAGAACACAGCCGAGGCCGCAGGCGATCGCGTGGGCCCAGAGCGTGGCCGCCAGATCCGCGAGCCACGCGAGCGCGTTGGGCTCGAGAACATCGAACCGCCCGTGTGTCGCGATACCGATCGCGGCGAGCAGCGGCGGGACCGCGAGCAGCCAGGCGAGCACGGTCGCGGCAAGCCGCAGCCCGCGTCGAGCACGCCTCGGGCCCGAGAAGGTCGCTCGTCGCTGTCGCCGGCGCGGTGGCATCGCGGCGAGGGTATCGCCCGAGACGGCGCATCCGGACCGAGCGTCACACCTTTCCCCGGCATGGGTGGGTTTCCCAGCTCAACGTCTCGACACACCGGCCGGCAGTTCGGAGAATGTGCGCATGATGTACCAACGATTCCTCGGTGTGTGCGCCGCGCTCGTGCTTGCGTCGTGCGGGAGCCCCGCGGCTGTCGGCTCGGCCGAAGCCGCCAAACCCGCGGCCAAGCCCGCAGGCAAGCCCGCAGCGGTTCCGGCGCTGCCGCCCAACCGAGATACGCTCGCCATCATCCACGAGGACCGCGACGGCCGGCGGACGCCGATCATCGACCCGCGCGGCCTGCCCGTCTACGAGGACTACGGCCACGGGCTCCAGCCCGAGATCACGCTCGAACGCATCGACGAGCTTTCCTACGACATCATCCTCGACTTCGAGAACACCACGCAGCGCACCGCAGGATTCGGCAGGATCAATGTCGGCGTCGTGACGCTTGGGCCCGACCTCGGCTGGCTCAACCTCAACCGCAGCAGCACGATGGTTGAGTCCAGCCGCCGCGACTTCCGAACACAGAACCGCCGCTATCCGGGCTCGTTCTACGCGCCCGTCGGCGTGCTCAAGAACGACCGGTTCGCCGTCGGCGTCTCGCTGCTGTACGACGTGCTCCAGGACCAGCACAGCATCAACGTCAACTACCGCGTGCTCCGCGGGCGGTACGGGAGCGGGCCGGGCGGCGGCGGCTTCGGCATGGGCTTCGAGCTCGGCAACCCCGTCGATGGAGAGGGCAACGTCGAGTACCCCGCGCAGCTCAGGCCCGGCGAGACGCGGCGCTACCGCGTCGCCGTTCGAGCCATGAAGCTCGACCGTCCCGTCATGGCATCGGGGCCCCAGCCGTGGCTTGAGACCATCGAGCCCTACCGCGAGCACTTCCAGCGGCTCTACGGCGGCGTCACGTACCAGCGTGACGAGCGGCCCGTCCGCGCCGTCGTCATCGCGGGACCAACCGCGATCAGTTCCGACAACCAGATGGGCTTCAACGGCGGCAACACCACCCGCGTCGACATCGCCGGCTGGGAGGGACGCGTCTCCGACATGATGAGGCCCAGCGGCTTCGAGCGTTCGATGCTCTGGTCGCCCGGCGGGCTCTACTACCGCAACCAGCACCGCAACTACCCCAGCCGCTTCATGTCACAGCTGCTCACGACGCCCAAGCTCGCCCAGGCGTTCGACGAGCGCATCGGGCTGCCGCGCCTCGCCTCCAGCGGTCACCAAGTGGGCCTGTGGTGGGGACGCTCCTCGCGTGTCGCCCGCCAGTGGGACACCGACGCTTGGGAGCCGCTCGACCTCAGCAAGCCCGACACCGTCCAGCTGGCGCTCAACGAGCTGAGGCTCGCCGCCCGCGCGGGCGCGACGTTCATCGGCCTCGACGCCTTCAAGACCAAAGAGATGCCCGTCTGGGAGCAGTACGAGTGGATCATCCGACTCCGGCAGATGTTCACGCACATGACCTAAGTCGTCGAGCCGATGAACTGCGACATCCTGCACACGCTCGGGCCGACGTTCGACGTCGCATGGCTCGGCGGCGACACCACGGGCCGGGCGGCGACGCGTTACCGCCTCCAGCACCCCCACCACCTGGCCGACTTCCTGCTGCCGGGACACGAAACATGGGCATACTTCCGCTACCAGGGCACGACGCTGCCGCGGAACGCGACCTGGCTCCAGCGCGACGCCGAGCACCTCGCCGGCACAGGCCACGTGGCGGTGATCGCGACGCGCCAGCCGCTCACGTCCCCCGAACGCGCTCTGGCCGAGCCCTCGTGGATGGTCACCGTGCCCGACGCGCTCAAGACGGCCGCGCACCGCACCGCCACGCCGCCGGTCTTATCGCTCGACGGCGCAGGCGACACGGGCGATAGCGCTGGGGATGGCGCGGGCGATGGCGCCGGATCGGGCGGCGGGTCCGGGGGTGATCAGCCTGCGGGCGACGGCAACGGCGACCGAGGCGGGAGCGGCAACGCGGGCAACGACAACGCGGGCAACGCTGCGCCCAACACCCGCCCGTTCATGCTGCCCAACGGCCGCGTCATCCGGCTCCCGATCATCACACCCGGCAAGTGACCGGGGCGCGGCTCTACAGCCGCGGCTCGAGCCACGCCCACTGCGCCGCGAGCCCGTCCATCACAGGCGTCTCGCCGGCGTAGCCCAGCTCGGCCTTCGCGCGCGACAGATCGGCCCAGGTGCGGTCGACGTCGCCCGGCTGCATCGGCTGGCGCTCGACGACCGGCTGCTTCCCCACCGTCTCGCCGATGGCGGCTATCAGGTCATCGAGGCGCATCGGGTGATCGCCGCCCAGGTTCCAGATGCGGTAGCCGTGGTCGTCGATGCGGTTCATGGCGGCGACGATGCCGCGGACGGTGTCTGCGACGAACGTGTAGTCCCGGCTGGTGGACCCGTCGCCGAACATGCTGATCGTCTCGCCCCGCGCAACCAGCCGCATAAACTTGTTGATCGCAAGGTCGGGCCGCTGCCGGGGGCCAAAGACAGTAAAGAACCGCAGCATTGCGACGGGCATGCCGGTGAGGTGGTGGTGCGTGTGCGCGATCAGCTCGCAGCTCCGCTTCGTCGCGGCGTAGGGGCTGATCGGGCGCTCGACCGGGTCCGTCTCGGCGAAGGGCGTCTTGTCGTTGTTGCCGTAGACCGACGAGCTGCTGGCGATGACGAGCCGCTGGACGCCGGCCGCCCTCGCGCATTCCATCACGACCGAGGTCGCCGCGACGTTAGCGTGGGCGTAGGCGATCGGGTCCGCGATGCTCGGGCGCACGCCTGCCTTGGCCGCCAGGTGCACGATGGTCTCGGGCTTGGTGTCGCTGAGGACGCGCGTGAGCGCAGCGTGGTCGTTGAGGTCGAGCTCGCGGAACGCGAAATCGCCGCCGGTGTTCGAGACCTCGTCGAGGTTCGATCGCTTGGCGGCGTGGTCGTAGAACGGGTCGAAGTTGTCGACGCCAACGACGCGGTCGCCCCGTGCGAGCAGCGCCTCGGACAGGTGCGAGCCGATGAACCCGGCAGCGCCGGTGACCAGAACCGTTGCATTCGCCACGCACTCGCTCCGAACGTCGCTCGACCAGGAAAGCCCCGAGGACCCGAGCGTACGCCGCTCGCGGGCTCAGGCCGACTCGTGGTCCGATTCGGTGAGGGCATCGGCGGATCGTCGGCCGCGATCAACCGACATCTCCGCACCGGGTGAGGGCGATGAAGCAGGAGGACACATTCGCAATCGGAGTAGGGCCGCGTTTGGGGCACACACACCAAAAACGCAAAGCAGGGCGCCATCGTGAAACAGCGCCCCGCTGGAGGAGAGAGAGATCACTTGATCATACGTGTTATCGGCGGAAATGTTCAAGAAACCTTCACCATGCTTTGCGAGATATCCTAAATTCACATCTAATTACTATCAGAATGCAAACAAATAGTCCGATTAGGCGGCAGCGGTCCACAATCGGTGGATGCACGGTTGGTGCACGGTCTGTCGGCTGTTGGCAATTGGTGACGCGAATCGAGCCGGGTCGCGGCTCAACGCGGCTCAATGGGGCTCGGTTCGCCTGCAGACAAGTGACAGCGGCCGGGTCAGTCCGGGTTCGGGACCTGGACTGCATCGACCGTCGGTGCTGCCGGCCCGTCGGGTGTCGGCTCGGCAGGCTGCGCTGGCCGCCGAACGAACCGGTCGAGTATTCGGCGGAGCCGCTTGGTCCGCTGGGGCTCGTCGACCTTCGCGAGCTGGCGTTTCAGCGGGGCCGGCAGTGCTTCGAGGTTGACCGTGCCGTCGGCGTTGAAGAACGCGGCCGTGTCGACGGGCTCGGCGTTCAGCTCGTCGGCGTACTGCTTCTCGCGCCGCTCGCGTGATCGCCGCTCCAGCAGCCGGCCGATCTCGGCATCGATGTGCGCACGCTGGGCCTCGGTCAGCTCGGCGAAGGCGCGGGTCTGGAGATCGGCGTCGGTCGGCCCGCTGCGGGAGAGCTGCTGGAGCGCTGTGCGAGCCGCTCGCTGGCTTCGAGAGAGCTGGTCATCGGGGATGCGCTCGGGCACGACGCCGGCCTTGAAGCGCAGGTCCTTGAGCCGCTCGGCGTGCGTCTGGCGGTGGGCGCGGACCGCGGCCCGGTGCTCGCGCGTGATAGCCTCAATCGTCGCTGTCTGCTCGGGCGTGATGCGGATGCCGGCGGCGGCGGTGTCCTCGGACATCGCCTCGATCAGCGCCCGCACGTCGCGCATCGGCAGCTGGCGGCTCTGGCCCATCTGCATGCCGATGGTCTGGCCCATGGTCAGGCCCTGCTCGAGCCGCTCGGGACGGGTCTGCTTGACCTCGGGGCCGGCGAGCGGAGCGGGTTCGGCGGCGTCGGTCTGCGCGAGCACCGGGCCGCACGCGGCGATGAACACGAGCGCTGTTGGAAGTTGCACGGCGAACCCTCCTCGGGCCCTGGCGGGCGCGGGCCGCGAATCCTGCGGTTCCCTAGCATCCCGCGATCGGCCCGCGGGCACAAGCCCGCCGCCCAGAATCGATCGGAAAGGGAGCCATGTCGGGACTCAGCAAGGACTTCGTGCGTGCCGCGCTCGCGCAGGCCACCGGCCCCGACGGCGTTTCCCTCGGCAAGCGGCTCGAGTGGGTCGCCACCTGCGACGCCTACGCCAGCGTGAAGCTCGACGCGAACGACGTGACGGCCAAGGGCGATCTGGACGCGCTCGCCCGCCGCGTGCACGGCGCGGTGCGGGCCGCGGCCGGCGAGAAGGGCGTCGCGCTCGCCACGCTCATCGTCGAGCTCGTCGACAAGGCGGGCAGCGTCAAACTTTCAAGCACGACGGGCCCCAAGCCCGGCGAGGACATCACGGCAAAGCTCGCCGCCCAGGGCGAGGCGACGCCCGGCACGCCCTCGGCAGCGCCGGCGCCGCGGCCCTCGCAGCCGCGCACCCCGCAGGAAGAGGCCAGCGCGATGCCGGGCGTGAAGCACGTCATCGCCGTCGGCGCGGGCAAGGGCGGCGTGGGCAAGAGCACGGTGAGCGTCAACCTCGCCGTCGCCCTCGCGCGGCGGGGCCACGCGGCCGGGCTGATGGACGGCGACATCTACGGCCCGTCGCTGCCCACCATGCTCGCGCTCGACGCTCTCGATCTGAACGTCCGCGAGAAGATGATCGAGCCGTTCTACACCCACGGCATCAGCGCCGTCACCATCGGCAAGATGGTCGACCCCGAGAAGCCCTTGATCTGGCGCGGGCCGATGGCGCACGGCGCGTTCAAGCAACTTACAGAACAAACCACCTGGGGCGCGCTCGACTATCTCATCATCGCCCTGCCGCCCGGCACGGGCGCTGTGCCGCTGACGATGGCGCAGCGC
>ERZ1740059.1577-NODE-1577-length-11432-cov-3.830272_pt1 | contig 11432 bp, 8 predicted proteins | sample MGYA00581744_ERZ1740059 | MGnify/ENA primary metagenome ERZ1740059 (study PRJEB43018, sample SAMN04849738) | marine metagenome | isolation source: floating plastic debris | place: Pacific Ocean | collected 2008-08-28 | study: EMG produced TPA metagenomics... | reverse complement strand
GGTTTGGATCGAGGTTTTGGGAGTTCATCTAGACTTGATGGCTAGTTAATGTTACTAGTGCGTAACATCAGTTAAGTTAAAAAAAAATATCTAATGAATATACAAAAAAGTTATAGACTTTAAATTAATACTTAAGATGCTTTTTGAATGTATATTTTGACAAAAATTTATAAAATCAGATCGATCTTGATTCCTATATATAACAAAGCATTCATTTTTACATTAAATTAAATTGATAATAGTTTTTGCTTAACTATTAATTGATGCCTAAAAAAAGCTTTATTTCCATTTTTTTAAAGATAATCTCAACCTAGGGCATATTAGCCCAGCCCAGGACTAGATTCAGTCAAACATCCACTATAAAAAAGATGCCAAAATTTTTTTTGTTATTAAAAATACAAGATGTAATTCCTGAGTTAATAGCAACTCCTTTGATTGCCTGCAACATTGTAAATGAGAATTTTTACTCTGGCTGCTTGCTGTTTTTAGCCTGTTCAGCCTTGATACGCTTAATTTGGAATAGCGCAATTATAGTTCATGGTTTGGGACACACCATAGCAATCTCTTTGCTAGACAAAGAACTGTCATTTTTTAATTTAACCAATATTCTCGAACATCAAAGCATTTCTACAGTATTCAAATCTCTTCTACCTTTTCACCAAATATACTTCCCTCTGGTTTCTAAATCCTCCACTCCTCACTATCTTCCAGTGGGAAAACCTCAACACCTAAAATTAAAAGCTCTTGGTGGAATAATTTTAAATCTTCTGATAGCGATTACTTTTGCTGCTGTTGATTTTAATAGCTTTTTCCTTCAGGCTTTTATATTCGCTAATTTGTGGATTGCCTTATCGTCTTTTTCTGATATAAATGCGTCGATTGTGGGGGCGGCAGATTGTTTTTACTGTGGTAACTTTGGCTTAATCGCTCAACGCAAACCTGATGATGGACAAAAGCTGCTACCCACCAGAATGGTTGAGATGGCTCTACAAATGGGGCAAGAAACAGAAGTACGGGGAGAACAGGCAGGGGGAGGATTAATAATAGGCAGAAATGGCGATCGCACAGTGTTTGTGGGCAAAAAAATTGTCAATCGCAAGAGGGGTAATTTAACTAAATCCTTGGAAGCCGCTTTTGCACCTATCCGAAATAAAGCGATCTCTGCGGGAGTTAAACCTTTAAACCAATCAGTAACGGGTGCGTGGCACTATCGCTATGCCACCAGCGGTAGTGCGCCTTCAGAATTAGAAACTCACTGGCACGAATGGATGGCAGGAAGAAATCTAGCAGTATGGCGATTTACGGGTCAAGAATGGTTGAAGGAAACCAAAAATGTTCATCATCGTATCACCCATAATGGGGATTTTGATAGCTGGCATATATTCAATCAAGATATTAATAACACCACCTTGGGTTTATGGCTAGAGCGAGTATTGCATACGCCCAACGCCACAAAAGGAGATTCGCCTAAAATTGCAGGAATGATAGATTTGCTGGTCACTCAGGGCATGTGGTATCCCTCGGTAAGATTAGCTTATCAAAAAGCGATCGCAACCTCTCTTGAAGAAACATTTGACGGACAACAAGCTGATGGCCAAGCACCAAATAATGCTCCTAGCGACCTCGATTTAACTACTTGGGCAGAAATATTTGAGCGTATTTTTACTACTACAATATCTGACCTGGAACAGTATGATTCTAGCAAAATAACGCCAGAATCCCTAAAATTATCCAGTAGCTTGAGCGAAAGCCTCGTAGAAGCTCTAGAAAATCATAATTCCACGGAAAAATGGTCAAAATTGCAGTTAGCATCCTTTGTTAGATTTACTCTTCAGACGTTTTTTGACAACGACCTATACAAAGCAACCCAAATTTTTGTTGAACAGGCTAAAGGTAGTTTTGGTTTAGTTACAGCTTCTACTTTAGAAGAGTCTCAATTAGTTCTATGTGCCAAAGGACAGCCGATTAGTATTGGTTTTAACTGGTCAGAAAACTACATGGTGTATGCCTCCGAACCTGCTGCGGTAGATCGCATATTATTAAATCAGCCCCAGTCCTTTAGATTGGATCTAGACCAAAAAAGCGGAGAAGTGGCAAAAGTTAGTGCAAAGGAAATTACTATCTTTTCCCTAATTCAGCAACAAGAATTGCAGGTATTACATTTACAAGAACGTTGGATTTCGATGGAGAGCCATCCCCATTTATCTCAGGTTAAGTCTACCCAAACAGGGCAAGATCCTGTAGAGCATGACATTAATTCAATCCCCAGAATACTTCACGAAATCAAAACTGATTGGGAAAATCCTACTTCTCTTAATCGGTGTAGTGCTGATTATTTGATTTATCTCCTCACGGAAAAAGTTGAGCGATTCGATAAAAGACAGCAGCTTATGTTCAAAGCAGGCATGTTAAGTAAGATTAGAGAAATGCCTGCTGTAGATCTGCTAATTACAGGGGAAGAAAATAGCCTCTGGCTCGGAGAAAAATTTGCCCAGGATCTAAAAGTGGTTTTTCCTTACTTAAATATTGTCACCACCTCAGCAAACGAAATCTTGCAAAAGCTAGATCGAGGTTTTGGTCAGCTCAACCTAGGCAAAGACTCTCTAATCTTGGCAATTACCCAATCAGGTCAAACTTTTTCTACTGTGCAGGTAATTAATGTTTTCGACCATCTATCTAGCCAAGGCATGATTGGCGAACTGTTTATCTTGACGGGAGAACTTAGCAGTTTTGTCAATTCTACCCAGGGTAAAGGTGGACTCACTACTGTTACTCGCTCTTCTTTTTTGGATAACGAGCACAATCATCGCTATCGAATTTTCGTTAATGGTAGTGGTCGTAGAACAGCCGAACCTAGTACTGTTACCGTAGCTGCCGCAAGACAAACTTTAACGGAGTTGCTCTTGCATATGGCAAAGCAGATGAGGCATGATTTCCCCGATTCCCAACCTTTGGGTATGACCCTAACTGCCGAAAGCTTGATGGTTTTAGCCATGATGAAGGAAGACTTTTTGCACAAAAACGTGTTGCACATTGTTGGTGCTACTACCCTAGGAGAATCTATTAATTCTGCTACTAAACGAGCTTTGACCCAAAGTGGTAACCACTGGGCAAACCATGTATTAGAAACTCCTCTGGCTTGGGCAATTCATGCCCTCTACACCTTGATTTCAGTAGGCTGGGTCATTCCTTTTGGTCATACCTTACCCTTGATAAAAACTTTGTCAGGATTTCTATTTAGCTTGATTAACTTACCTACAAGCTTAATCCAACTTCTAACACCTGTTGTTACTGTTCTTGATATTGCCATATATATTTTTGGTGCTTGGTTGTGGACAATAGCGATTCGTTATTTCCAGGGCAGACAACTATTTGCCAGGATGGGTAAAAGAACTTTAGTTATTGGGGATGTTGCCTGGGTAAATCAGCTATTACAAGCTTATGTAAGTAAACTTTTTTCTCTTAGTTATGGCATTGCCACTATTGAAGTTCATAGTGGCAATCCTCAAAATCATTTACTTCACGCTTTTGGTCATCGAGTAGTCCGCGGTACTCTAATTTGGCTGGGCATTCCCGACGGCAGAGGCAGCAAACAACAGCAAGAAGCAGAACATGCCGCAACTATGACAGGCAAACAAGCCAATGGAGTTAAAAACTTTAATACTGGTGCAGAAATATTTGCCCTAGGCAAAAATCCAAAGATAGCCAATCAGGGATTTAGTAAAGCTATAGTTTTAAATAGTAATAATGATGCTATCTATTTTAGAAATCCTACCGTCACCGAACAAAAAGAACAGATTGAAGAATTAAGAGAATCTTGTTTTGGCTCGTTTGAACGTTTATTAGCTAGCTATGTTTTCTTCTGGACGCTGGCAAAGAAAGTAGGATCTTTCCCCTTCCTAAAATACGAATATTGGAAGTCTCAAAGCCGCACTAAAGTAATGACTACGGCGGCACCCGTGGGAGGATTTGATATGGATAAATTAAACAAAGAGCGATCGCATCAGTATAATGCTATTAAGGATCGTATTTTCAAAAATTAATCTTCACTTGTCTTCCCATCCAAGAGCTAAGAGTTACGAACTAATAACTTCTCAACAAAGCTCATTCACACTAAGCCTTAAATATAACCTGGTACGTCTACCTATACTCTAGAGCTGTAAATTAAAAAACAGCAAAAGATTCATGTTAGATATTGTTCAACGCCATTCTTGCCATAGAGGAGAAATTGAAATTTCTTATTTAGAATGGAAATCATCTGATTTATCAACTTCCGCAAATCTCACCAACAGTACTCTTGCTCCTAGGACTTTACTACTGCTCCATGGTTTGGCAGATTCGGCGACAGTTTGGTCTAGTTTAGGAGATTATCTAAGCCCCACCTATCATATAGTTGCCCCCGATCTTCGCGGACATGGGGAAAGCAGCAAACCCAATAATGGCAATAGCTCGGCAGAAATCATCGCTGATTTAGAAACTTTGATGGATCATCTAAATTGGAAACAAGCCCATATTTTAGGTCATTCTTGGGGTGGCAAATTAGCTTCTATCTGGGCAACCCAAAACTTCAATCGTTTTTCTAGCTTGATTCTAGTCGATCCCTTTTATGTCGATCGATTTCCGAGCTGGATAAAAATAACCTTTCCCTTATTATATCGAGTGTTGCCGTTTCTTCAGGGAATGGGGCCTTTTGAAAATGAACAAGCAGCAGCAAAAATTGCTCGAAATCTCAAACAATATCGACAATGGACACCGTTACAACAAAAGGTATTTCGTGCCAGCATCGAACCAAAACAAAACGGAATGTGGGGCAGTAAGTTTACTGTCCCAGCGCGAAATCAAATCTTTACTAATGTAATGCAGCAGGCAGGTTTGACTAAATCTTTGATGATACCCAGTCTTTTTATTCAACCCAGCAAGGGACTCAATCGCACTCAATGGCAGCTAAAACCCTATCTTCGATATTTACCTAATTTGGAAGTCAAGAAAGTTCCAGGCAATCATTGGGCGTTTTTGGTCAATCCCAGACCTTTCAACCAAGAAGTTGCTCAATTCTTAGAAAGACAAATTTAACAATAAATCGTACTTCAATAAATATTGATGACACGCCCTAAGCATCTTGACAAAAGTCATCTCAAATCTACATAATTATAGATTGGGCATCGAATAACTTGCTCGGATTGGGTTCCAAATAAACGTCACGTCAAAGCGATCGCTCTAACTAATTAATCTAATTGATTTAGTTAGCCAGCAATTATTGATGTGGCTACCTTTACGGCAATACAAAAAGAGAAAATTTTTATGACTTACGCAATTGTTGAGATCGGCGGTGGACAAATTAGAGTTGAACCTGGTCGTTTTTATGACATCAACTTACTAGCTGCTGACCCAGAATCTAGCTACACCATAGACAAAGTTTTATTAGTAAACAATGACAATGATGTAACTATTGGTCGTCCTTTTATTGAAGGTGCTACCGTAGAAGGTACTGTAATGCGTCATAGACGTGGCAAAAAAGTCATTGTCTATAAAATGCAGCCTAAAAAGAAAACTCGCAAAAAACGCGGTCATCGTCAAGAATTAACTCGTTTGATGATTGATTCTATTAGCTTAAATGGTTCAGTAGTTGCTAAAGCAGCCTCAAAGGATACACCTTCGGATAAAGCCGAACCTACTGCTGCTGAATAGAATAAGTAATTAGTAAAAGTAAAATTTTAAGAGGACAGATAACATGGCTCATAAAAAGGGAACGGGTAGTACTCGTAACGGTCGCGATTCTAATTCCAAGCGACTTGGTGTAAAACGCTATGGCGGACAAGAAGTAACCGCAGGAAGTATTCTAGTGCGTCAAAGAGGTACTAGTGTACATCCAGGCAATAATGTTGGTCGTGGTAAAGACGATACTCTATATTCTTTGATTCACGGCGTTGTGAAATTTGAATACAAAAAAAGAGGTCAAAAGAAAGTCAGCGTTTATCCTGCAGCTGAAAATGCAGCATAAATAATCGCACTTAGAAAAAATAATTTGAGATTTTAGGCATCCATTTAGGTGGGTGCTTTTTTTTATGTGGATAAACTAATATAAGCAACTATCAACAATTAATTTACTAGGGGTTTTGGCTAATGTTTGAATCAGGAGACAATTCAAATCACAATTATGACGCTAATTCCAAGGGTTCTTTTTCAAATTTAGATTCGGAACAAAATTTGGATAATATTGACGCTAACTTGTCAGCCAAAAATGTTGCCATACGCAAGAAACAGCTCGAGCAACTTTTTGTCAGGTTGATTGCTTTTGGTTTGGCTTTTGGCGCGATTTTGGGAATAGGCACGTATTATCTAATCAATAGATTTGGATTAAACAAAAAGCCATATCAACTAGAGCAAGAAAAAATTGAGCTAGAAAAGCAAGAACAAGCTTCTTTCCCCAAAATCTCTGCTTTTCCCTATATTCCAGAGTCTTTAGAACTATCAAAACAAAAGTCAGAGAATAGTGACATTAATCGCTAAATGATTTTCGTAATTATTACTATGTTATAACTTCATGACACAAAAAGATTGAAAACCCTTTAAAATCGTTATAGACATGGTTTTAAAGCGATCCTAATCGATCCCCAAGCCTATTTTGTTGCTATAACTTATATCAAGTGGTTAAGACCTTTCCCACACAGACATAAAGACTAAAAAATAAATAAACAAATAATAATTAATGTAGACGTAAATTAAGGTTGAGAGACTCGCGGAGTTATAGCTTCTAAGTCTTAAAAATGGCTGCCAGCAGCTAAACACCGTCTAATTAATCGGAGGCTGTAAATCAAATGGCAAAAGAACGTCCACCCCTAGAAGAAATGACCTTGCGGCAGCTAAGGAAAGTTGCCAGTGAGTATAAAATATCCCGTTACAGCAGAATGCGCAAAGCGCAGCTACTTGCTTCGATTCGAGAAGCTATAAGAACAACAGAACAAGAAAGATTTTCGCAAAATCCATCAGCCATCCAGGAGGAACAACAAGTGAAAGGTACAAAATTTGAAGTCGGACAGGAAGATAATCTAAGAGAAAGCCTAGCTTCTGTCGATCAAGATTTGGGAGAACTTCCCGATGGTTACGGAGAAAGCCGTATTGTATTGATGCCACGCGATCCTCAGTGGGCCTATGCCTATTGGGATGTTCCTAGCAATCATAAAGAAGAGCTACGCCGTCAAGGTGGACAGCAACTAGCTTTACGTATCTACGACACAACAGATATAGACATCAACACTCAAGCACCCCATAGCGTGCAAGAGTATTTGTGTGATGAGATGGCTAGAGAATGGTACTTGCCAATTCCTGTAAGCGATCGCGATTACGTAGCCGATATTGGCTATCGTTGTGCTGATGGGCGTTGGTTAGTATTGGCTCGCTCCGCATCCGTTAGTATTCCTCCTGTATATCCTTCTGACTGGATTGAAGACGCTTTCATCACAGTTAACTGGGAAGAAGATTTGAAAGGAAAAACCCTTTATAACCTTGTGCCTCCTGCGAAAAAGCAAGCAATGAGTGTCAGCACAGCCCAAGGCAATCAACTGTATGATTCAGTCTTTGGTATGACCAGAAATACCGAATCAATGCGTATGGCTGGTTCGCTATTTGGTTCAATGCAACAAACTCCTGAAGCAGCAGTAAGCTCATATATCTTTCCTTCTGGGGTAGGAATGTGGGCTGTACCAACTGCATCTGGTCAAAATATGTCTGGTGCTGGTTTCTCTGGAGACGTTATTCCTGCAAAACCACGCAAATTCTGGTTAGTTGCTGATGCAGAATTGATTGTGTATGGTGCAACTGAACCTGATGCTACTGTTACAATTGGCGATCGCGAAATCAAGCTTAATCCTGACGGAACATTTCGCTTCCAAATGTCTTTCCAAGATGGAGTAATTGATTATCCAATTAAGGCCGTGGCAGTTGATGGAGAGCAAACTCGTTCAATTCACATGAACTTTGAACGTGAAACTCCTTCTCGCAACACCAATACTAAAGCTGAAGCTGTAGAAGAGTGGTTTGCATAAAGTAAGTATTCGTCTCAAGCTTCCATAAAAATAAGTCCGAGGTGTAAAATAGTATACATCTCGGTTTTTTTGTGAACACATTATTTGCTTTCTAATAATTTTGTCACTATGTAAAATAAACTTGGGTATTCTTAAGTCAATAAAAGATTAGCTGGTGTAGCGAATTTACGCCTTATGAACAAAGCTATTAGAGAAAACAATTTATCTCTACGTCAAATATTAATTGCATCTCTAATTTCTCAGGTACTAGTGGCTGTAGGATTGACTGGCTATTTTTCTTGGAAAAATGGTCGAAAAACTGTTGAGTCTCTTGCATTACGCTTGAGCCGTGAAGTAACATCTCATACGCAAAAACACGTCGCCAATTACCTTAATACTCCGACTACGTTTCTCAAATTGAATCGAGTCTTTGCCGATTCTCAACTTCTAAACATAAATGATTTAGAAAATTTACAGGATATTTTTTGGCAACAAACAAAGATTAATCCAGAAATAGATACTCTTTACTTTGGTAGTGCAACGGGAGATTTTATTGAAATAGAAATGAAAAATCCGCCCAAAGTATCAATTAGAAATGAAGATACTGCACCTTATTGGAAAACCTATCGTTTAGATGAAGAAGGCAAGGCAGCTACTTTATTGAGCAAAAGGAAATACGATCCTCGTTTAAGACCTTGGTATCAGGCAGCTATAAAACACAAAGATTTAATTTGGTCGCCCATATATTTGTTTGCCGATCCTCCTGTACTGGGTATTACCCCTGCGATTCCCCTCAGAGACGGCGCATCTGACAAAATAAAGGGCGTAATGGCAATAGATTTGACTTTAGAAGATATTAGTCAATTTCTCAATAGCCTAAAAATTAGCGATTCTGGCAGAGCTTTCATAATTGAAAAATCAGGAAAAATGGTAGCAACCTCTACTAATAATTCTTTGATTAGAAGAGGTGTATTGGGAGATGAACGCTTGCACTATTCTGATAGTTTAGATCCATTGATTAAAGCTACCGCAGCTTTTATTGAAAAAAAGCTCAATTACGTTCAGAATACCGAATCAACTCAGCAGCTAATTTTTAAGTTTGAACAAGACAAGCCAACAAATATGGCTTCTCAACGTCACTTTGTTCAGGTAACAAGTTTAGAAGGCTATCCTGGCTTAGATTGGCTAATGGTAACGGTGATTCCCGAATCAGATTTCATGTCTTATATTCGCACCAATACATATATGACTTTGTTTTTGAGTAGTTTGGCTTTGGTTTCCGCTATTTTTCTGGGAGCGATCGCCAATCGTTTAGTAGTTAATTCGGTAACTCGCATTTCTGATGTGGCAAAAGCAGTTTCCAACGGGCAGATATTAGCTATCGAACAACAACCTAAAATAAAAGAGCTGGCAATTGTTACAGAATCAATTAATTCGATGGCACTACAGCTTCAGGCTTCTGCTCATAACATTGAAAACTTGGAATCAAAATGGGAAGAAAGGGTAAACGAAACAACTAGAAACTTAAGGCAAACTAATCAAGAGCTAGAGCGTCTGGCAAACACAGATGGATTAACTCAAATTTCTAATCGCTATTATTTCGATTTGGCACTAAAGAAATTGTGGCAGAAAACTCTTAGAGAAAGAGGTAATATCTCTTTGATCATTTGTGATGTTGACAATTTTAAGCTTTATAACGACACCTATGGTCATTTGATGGGTGATGAGTGCTTAAAAAAAGTTGCTCAAGCAATTAATAATAGCGTTAATAGAAACCAAGATATTGCTGCTAGATATGGTGGTGAAGAATTCGTGATAATTTTGCCTCGCACCAATAAAATAGGAGCAATGAAGATAGCCAACACAATTAATAGTGCTGTCACTAGGTTAAATATTCCTCATCAAACTTCTACTGTGGCGAGCTATGTTACTGTGAGTTGTGGTGTTGCCTCTATTGCACCCAATCCTAATATTGCTTCTACGAGTCTTATTGCAAATGCAGATGATGCTTTATATCGAGCAAAGCAACAAGGAAAAAATTGTTCGCTCTTAGCCGAGTACAAACATGATGAGCAATAACAATAAAAAAAGCCTTTTTAAAAATTAAAAAGACTTTAGATAATTAGTTTTAGAGTTAACTAGAGAAGTATCTAGAAAGTAAATGTTGTACGTAGAGTACCAATTACGGTATCAGCATTTTCCTCGGTATGATCGGGGGCTGTAATCCAAATCGCACCAGGAGTCACGGCAATATTATCAGTCAGTTGATACTGATAAAAGGCTTCAACGTGGAAGGAAGTATCAGGATCGGTGTTGTCTGCAACCCCTGCAATATCAATACTAGATTCTGTTACTTTAGGTTCCATCCCAAAAATAATTCCACCTAAATTACCTTCCTTGATTAGATCGGGGAAAGAAAGAGTAACTGCCCAATTCCAAACTTCTTGATCTCCTTGACTAACGAGTGTAGATCCATCTTCTGCTATAGCAGAGTCTAAGACACGGCTAGTAGTATATCCACCCCAACCACTAATAATAAAGCGATCGCTCAAATCAAAAGATGTTTGGATACCATAGGAGTTGCTGGTAATAGGAACAGTCTCGCCAGTTTGACTAGTAATAAAAGAGTTGATGTTAGATAAATTACTACCAGCAAAATTATCACTACTGTTGTAAGAATTGATATAAGTCAAACCAAGTTTAAAGCGATCGCCTGGCTTAAATACTAATTGTCCCAATGCTGAATACTCACCACTAAATAAGCCATTTCCTTCACTAGGATCTGCTCCGTTGGGGGCAAGATATCCTGCACTAAACTCAAAACTATCACTAAGTTCGCTTCTAAGACCAATTCCCGAACCTAGAACTTGATTATAAATAGGGTTGCGTACTCCAAAATAGGAGATTGCACCACTAGCACTGTCATTAAAATGATCTAGAGGGCTAATTGTATCGGCAAAGTCAAAGGCAATACCACCATACCCTTCCAAGACAACTGTAGTGCGATCGCTTAAAGGAAAAGAATACAATGCCACTAACAAATCAACATTGTTGCCATTATCTGCCAGTAAACCCAAATCTCCTTCAAAAGTACCTGTTTCACCACTTAGAAAGGGAAAATTACCAGAGGTAAGTTGAGTAAATAATAAATCTTTTCCTGTAAAACTAGTATTAAAACCCAAACGCACTCTGTTACCAAAAACAGGTTCAGTATCTAAATCTACTCCTGAAGCATTCTCCCCAATAAAAATGTGTCCAACGCTAAATACAGCTTCACCACTTAACTTAGTGGTAGTAGAAAATTGACTATCCTCCAAGATAGCTGTCTGGGATTCAACAGTGTTGATGCGCTCGTCTAAAGTTGATTATTCAGCTTCAAACTCTTGAGCTAACTGTTGAATTGTTGCC